>Ga0209671_1000371_pt1 | contig 28302 bp, 16 predicted proteins | sample WorMetHERISLAND2_2_FD_187401 | JGI IMG/M metagenome (GOLD analysis project Ga0209671, IMG submission 187401) | Marine gutless worms symbiont microbial communities from Max Planck institute for Marine Microbiology, Germany - Olavius geniculatus... | ecosystem: Host-associated > Annelida >...
GCCCTAGATAGGCAGCGGTGGGCAGCGATAGTAAGAATGGCGTCAGACACCAACGGGCATTGAGCCCACGGTTGTCGATGATGATGATGATGATGATGAACCAAAACTATATAATTCAATATTCTTTGCTTGTTTTGTAAACAAGTTGAGGTGCTGTTAATATAAATTGGGATTTATCGTCATTGTATTTAATAGCTATGGTAATATTTTTGTTCCTCGTTTATTACTTAAAGTAATATTTTGCATGTTTTGTGCGGTTATATGCGAAGAATAGGATGTTTTCAGTTTAGCTAAGTGTGTAATACATACAACTTGACACGCTCACGTGGAATACTATGTAAGTAGTGGTGGTTGCTAATGTTATCTTCATTCTTGTCTTATTGATCTTGTTATGTGCATTGTATTTGTTAATACAGGGTAAGGTTAAGAAGACAAAGAAATTTGCACAAGTGAAAAGAATGATTAATCTTAAAGATACTCGCATGTAAGTGAAGTTAATGTGAACTGACATTACTAGATAGGGGTCAGGTAAAGTGCGAGGGGTAAAATTGACATTAGCTCCGCCATCCCAGATTGCTTCAGCAGTGACTGAAATCGAATTAGTGTTGTTATGCATGTTTCAGACTAATTTAATTATGGGAAACTGCAAAAAATTGACTATTGAGACGCGATCTCGAACAAAGTTCAGTTTTAATGTGAATTCCATCATTCTAAAGAGGGATTTTTTGATGGGGCCTATAAAGAAATAAGGGGCTAGGTCTTTTGGGGGGGACAAAAAAAGACGAAAAAATACACTAATAATGCCACCTAGTGAATGAAACACATACTAAACTCAATAAGAAAAAATAACTTTATAGCTGAATGAGCCGCATCAACAACCCATAAAACTAGCTAAAACAACTTAGTAACGCCACATAGCGAATGAATATTATACCCAAAGAATTTTTTAAGCTGAGTAAGCAGCAATGTAAATCGTAAATGAATGCAAAAATGTCCCAAAACACAAACAAACTGCCACCCCCCTGGGAAAAAGCAGTGAACTGCAGATACTGAATAAGCAGCATATAAAGAACGAAGGAATTAATATTATTACTTATCCCCACTGAAAACCCCAAATTTATTCTCGGGTAGCACTTTTTATCCAATGCGATATGATTGCTTAATTAACATAACACATAAAAACATATTTTGTTCACATTTCTGACACTTTGGCTGACATTTTATCCACTTGTCCATTTTTCAACTGCTTGCAGTAAAATTGCTTAAAGTGCTGGTCCACTATGCCATTGCCAACACAGACAAGGAGATGCTTTCTCCATTCATTGACAGCAGTATCAATAATATTCTGCTCCAGACCAATCCAGGCTGTACCAGTCGCTTCTTGGCTTCACAAACATTCCTAAACTTTATCTGGTAGACACACTGCTGCATGACAGTCAAACCTTGTAATAGACCGGCTGTTGGCGCCCACAGATTAGGATAGATGGAATTATCTACGTTTTTTCATTCATTTTAACACGTATTATGCTTGATCTGATTTCCCCAGGTAGTGCAAAAACAGACGTTGGGTGAGGTGGAAACTAAAACACTTATTTAATAGCCAGTGGTGTCAGAAATATTTCCGCCAAAAATTATTAAAATCTGCTACCCTTTCTTCAAGTTATGACTGATAATGTTGGGGATGTTTTTTGTCATGTTTTCTGTTTATTTCAACACATATATCGCTTGATCTAATTTCCCTAGGCTCTTGATAGCTGGTATCTGCCAATTCTCATATGGATTTTTTGGCAAGGTATTATACACCCGTATAAAATATGTGATAGCCAGTGGCTTCTATCCCTATACCTGGTGGGTGCAGCTTGCACCCAGTGAAAATAGGGGGGATTTTTGATAAGGTTGTAGATCAAAACTTCCCTCCATTTTTATTTCCCTCTATGTTTTAAATCTGCCCCTTTCTTTATTCCTCCTTATTTGAGAGGACCTCAGCCCAAAAACTGGGGGAAGTTGCACAACTGATTTTGATTCCAGATTTGGAAGGATAGAAGGCTAAGCCACTGGTGATAGCAGTGCAGCAGTGCATGGACTACTGGATAATTGTTGCTAGAATGGAAGATCTCCCTGAGCAGTGGTAGCTGGTGTCTGTATGTACTGTAAAAAAATCCTGCCAGGCATCGGGTGGTTTACTGCTTTAATGCTCCTATCACCCTGCTGTGTGGTTACTGGGGCGCACACCAAATTAGATTTCATAGCACTCCCCCAGACCTCTTTGCTGGGTTTAAAAGGTCCTACTTTTAAGGGAAGAGGAGAGGAAAGGAGAAAGGAAAAGATGAGGAAGGAATTAAAGAGACGTGAAGGAGGGAGAGGGAGAAAGGGGAGGAAAAGGGAGAGAAGTGAGGAGAAGGATATTCCACCCCCTCCCTTGGCTGAAAAAGCCTAGATCCGCCACTGGGCGGCAATCTTTAAGTCCACACCGGGCAGCCAACGGGCTTGCTACACCACTGGCACACATTGTAGAAATTTATATTTTGAAAGTCAATAAATGTGGACCACCGTAACTAACAGAATTAGGCCTAGGTCTAAATAAATTGCAATGGTGTTTGACACATAACGATATGCAAAAATTGGGAGGGTACTTGAGATTAAATGGGCCTATATTTAATCGATCACAGCAGATTAGGCCTATTAAAAAATTCTGCTTCATAGGAATGCTATCTCAGTGTCCGTGCCAAAGCGTATGAACATGCATCTGTCCTCCTTTGTGACCCTACGCATCACAGCATTATCCTACTGACGACAACAATTTCCTTTGGGCGTTATAACTTTTTAAACTGACTTGTGTGAGCACTGACGGTTGTGTTTCTATTTGAAAATTAATGATTTTTCTTTCATAAAATGAACGTCTTGATTACACTGTAAACCTATTTGTCACCATGAATGGTGCTTGGTACGTGCCTTGACGCTGACTGTTACTCACCCTCCCTCCCCAACAGCGCACAATATTGCGTGGCCTCGCACGCCGCCTCGCTAATTACCCCGATCCTCCCAATCCTCTCACGAATTCCTCGCACGCTCCCTCGCACTATACCCACCTCGCGCCTCGCACTTTACCATTGCCCTACTAGTTACATCAGAATAATTTACTGACCATAATTTCTGCTTCAGTAATGCAGTGCGGTGCTGTGGTATGTGGTCATATCGCATATGAAGTTATTTGTTTGATTTTCAGCAGTGACCTCTGGCCAATGATAGAAGAGCATGATGTAAAATCAAGTAAAGTTGAAATCAGTACTAGTAGGTTTAGGTGGATTAAGTGATTAGGTGCTTTACATTGAAAAAAATCTTAAGAAAAAGTTCAGAGGTCGGAGAATTAGTGATATTAGAACCTATCAGCCATGTGACTAAAGGGAGGCCTAGGTTTGGACACTTGGTATATTGACAGAGCATGCTGTAATTGCTGTCTTACAGCTCTGCAACCTTGAGGTCGCTGCTCAGCCCTGCCAATGGTCCTGAACCAGCAGTGAGCTGCAGACACAGCTCATTTGTATGGGTGGTAAGCTTAAGCTCTCCAATGTACTGCCATTAGATTCCTGGCAGTTAGGCTGCTACTGAATTGTACTTCTTGGCTTGCCAACAGTTGTTACCTGGCAGTGTTATGGCTGAGGGTCTGGCCACAGACCTTGCAATCACTAGTCCAACATGCTAACTGTTAGACTACCAAGTCACAGCAATATTTAGCTGACATTGTAAAGATTGTCAGAATTGATGTGTAGTAAAGGATGCATGACTTGATTGATTTGGACCATATTCTAGAGAGAAATGACAAAAAATATGCAGTTATATCATTTAGAACTAAAGTCCTGTGAAATGTCACGTGTATATTAGCAAGAAGAAAGACCGTGATACCCGTAAAAGGAAGAAGAGAGACCCGCAGAATATGAGCATTCGTGAACTGTATGTATGATGTTTGGTTGTCTTAGAGCTCTGCAGAACTTTATTTCATTCATTATTTGATAATACTGAGTGTTTTAATGATTTTGAGTAGTATTTAAATATTTCCAGTAAAGTTTTCTTTAGTACTGTTATATGTGGCTTGTAATGTAACGCATTCACCAGCTGTTGAATTTTTTTTCTTAAAATTTGAATAAAAATAAACCTCCCAGATTGGCATCAATGTGTATCAATAGTTTAGTTTCCCAGCAATGGATACTGAGTAAGTATAATAGGGTGTTTGCACGATCGAGCAAACGTCCAGCCAACTTCCACCAAATGTGTTCAAAATACACGTGCTGATGCTGGACGGTTGCTGAGCTGTGTTATAATGGACGAGCCGGCTGGATGTTTGCTGGACGTTTGCTGGATCGTGTAAACACCCTATAAGATATTAAATTTTTGGAATAAATTTTTTGGTGTTTGATGATTTTTGTTGCAGGCCACAAGCTTCAAGTGCACTGTTCTTCAAGTATAATGAGCAGCTCGGGCCGCCGTATCATGTCCTTCTTGATACCAACTTTGTCAACTTTGCTATCAAAAACAAACTCGACATAATCCAGTCGATGATGGACTGCCTCTATGCTAAGTGTCAGTTGATCTCTGCCCTGTGTGTTTATTTTGCAGCTGAAATGTTGATCATGGCCCTGTTTTAGTTTCTTCTCAGTATTTTTCAGTCCAATTTTTCACATAAATTCTGTGCTGACGCCTGAAGCTTGTAAAAATTTTTTTCAAAATTTTAGACCCGTGTGCCAAACATTTTATCATTAGCAAAGTAACAAGAAAGTTAGTTATTACTGGGACTATATTGAGGCAAACATTCTGTATCAGTTATCGTAGCAATTCATGTCGTGATATGGTGAGACCAGAGACCGAGCGTGAAGGCAAGGTGGAGCTCCTGCTCGGGAGGTTGGCATGGAGGAGGAGGCAGATGAACTATTTGACTTCAGACAGTGATTGCTGGAACAGTTTCTGCTACCGCATGATGACGCGGATGACGGAGAGAGAGCAATGGGAAAGGAACATGCAGCAGGTGTGGCAGCAAGCTTCATGTGCTATGTGATGCATTGGTCTGGTCTGGTCACTCTGGTGTTTACAGCTAACGCAGGCAGGCAGGGTGAGATGAGCCAGTATGTTATTATCCTGGACTCTCTGGACCAGCACACGATGAGACCATGGCTGGTTCAGCAGCAGCAGCAGCAGTGTGAAAGAGCCTGCGAGCCACTCAGCCACCCAGTTTCTCATTAATGTGTGCCTGTGTCCGTCTGGTCGGCTGCTCTGTTACCCCTTTCCCTTCACCCAGTTGCGGTGCAATCTGTTCCAATGGGACGTGTTGGCTGTGTTAAACCGTCATCCTGTTACACACGTACTTTTACTTCCCCGCCTTACTGACAGATGTCTGTCACCGATCTGCCTGCGTGCAAACGTGGTCCATTAGAATTAGTCGGATGGTGTCTGTGCAATATCGAAGGTGCATTCTGTCCCATGATATCGTAGCGACCTGTGGCTGGTGATCAGTGTCGTGATATCGGCTTATCGATATAATCCCGATTAGTTATTATTTAATATTTAATTGGATTTACATCGCATTGGTCTTGTGTCAACATACAAGTAAAGTGAAAACTAAGTTGACGCAGTGCTGACATGGTGCAGCCATTTTCTAATCTTTTACCATTTGTGCTGAAAATTGGCGTGCCAGTTACTCCCACATTAGGAAATGGTCAAATCAGGTTGGTACTTGGATCAGCAAATAGGTAAACTATGTTGGTCTTCAACCAACACACCTAGGTCAACTCAGCCTGTCCATTCCTTTGTGGGTAGGTGCTATGAGTACCAGCAAAAGCTTGGGCATTAACAGGCTTACTGCACAATATGTTATCACGGTGTAAGGGCTGAAGAAAGTGAAAGCAGCTCCACCATGTGAGCCATATGGCTTCAGTAGTATTTTCCGTTTTTTACTAAATCTTGTATACACAGATTTCTTCATGTGCTTTATATCATGTGCCATTATTTATTGATTAATTGTTGCGGTTAGGCACGCCGTACATCACAGACTGTGTTATGGCTGAACTTGAGAAACTCGGCCGCAAGTATCGAGTTGCGCTGCGGTAATAATTTTAAAATTTTCTCTTTTTTTAGTTTTCTGTATGTTACTCTTAGCTTATTGTTGGCTTTGTTATACTGTATGCTATGGTGTTCATGTGTACAACACAAGATGAAATTTCGACTCGTAGTTCTGGCTGTTCATCACCCATAGCACTATGTTCAGTATTGATCATACTGATAGTACTATACTGATAGTAATATACTGATACTGTTTACACTTCATGCGTAACACACTGTTGCCATGATATGTTAATATTACAAAATTTGGAAGAAAACCTCCTGGTCTTTGGATCGTGCTATGACCATAATTGTGTGACTGACAGGTTCTTAGACGGCATTTATTATAGTTATTGTTGGCTTTTTTGCAATGTGTCATGCAGAACGTGTCATATAATTTTGTGTTTTATTTGCATTTAATGGAACTGTATTCAGGTTGGTGTATAAGCTATAGTGTGTGCCTTTTAATAGGCAGTTTTGATAGGTCGCATAACTGATCTTATTTGTCTATCTGTCTGTACCTTATGGGCTTATAACTTCAGAACAACAAGAAATCTGAGCTAATGCTCATGAGATGTGCGATAGCCTATAGCAGTTCCTGTTTGCAGGTAATCTTGGTCTATCTCCAGCCATTTTGGCGCAGTTCATTCTTGAAATGCGTGTCGCAGCCCAAAATTGCGAAAAATTCACTAAAACTTCTTATTTTGGATGTTCAGGGTCATTCAAGGTCATTGATGTTGACATTTCTAAGAAGCTCGTTGCCAGTGCTTGTTATGATAAGCAGCATGTCTGTGCCTATCTGCAATTATTTTCACGCTAGACGATCCAATACCGGTGAATTAACGTCTTTTTAGAGGGGGTGCCCCTCTTTTGCCCCCTCGTTTGTGAGGACCCCCTTGACCCAGCGGCATCAAATTTTGTCACCAAATACTAGAGAGTCTAGGCTATCATAGGGTGAAAACCAGAACTCTATCTCACCTGGGCTTGAATCAGTACCGGATTGTGACAGACGGACAGATGGACGGACAGAATTATTATAGCTAATATGCGCTATAGCTAGCATAGATGTAAAAAACGTTCCAGAAAAAATATAAAAAGTTAAAAAACGTTAAACGTGGCAAAAATAAAAAAACGTTTTAAAACGTTGATAAAAAACGTTAGCCTTAATTTGTTCGACTTCTTGCCTAAAACCTAATGCTGTAATTGCAGTACAGCTAGAACTAAAGAAAGAGATAAAATTTTATTCAATTTCAATTCAACCGTGTAGTCATAAGACCAGGTATCACTAGACTAAGTAAGTAAACTACCATCACTGTAGCCTATTAATTCGTTTGTGTCGCTTTAAAAGCCCTTCTCGATGTTTTCAGTGGAATTTTCAAATTTTGATGAACGTTTTTTTAAAATAAAAAACGTTGAGAAAATAAAAAAATGTTAAAAACGTAAAAACCGTGGCAAGAATAAAAAAAGGAAAAACCGTTTTTTTTACATCTATGAGAGCTCTCGTGCATAAAAAGGCATGGACAACTGAAATTGGTGCAGACATTCTTTTTTAAGGCAGGAGTAACTGGTGTGCCAGAATGTCAGTTTAAAAAGTCAGAATTATGGTCAAGGTTGCGCAGTGCAGTCAGCGAGTAGGGAGTACAAATAGCTAGGCAGAAGGCCGTCTGTCATGTCAGCACTGGGCCGACATCTTTGCTCATTTTTGTTCTGTGTAGGATTGTTAAAGACGAGCGGTTTGAGAGGCTGCCTTGCCTACACGCTGGGACATACGCTGATGATTGCCTTGTCCAGCGAGTCACTCAGGTACCTTTTGTAATCATTATGTTATTATTTCAACAATACGGTTGCATTGTTTTAACTTTTTCACTGCAGTATATACATGGCGGAACAAGGCCGTGTTGATGGCGAGTTGCTCTCATCCTGTGTGTACGACAGTTCACTTTCCAGGATTAGTCTTATTTGTCATTTGCAGCAATCTGTACTTATTGTGTAACTTACGTGCTCTCTGTTATGATCATTTTAGATGCAATCGCTGCAGTGAGCCATTTCAACTACTGCTACACATATCTCCATAGTGTAGTCTGTCATCTTTCACATTCATTCATGCACAATGCTGAAACTGTTTCACGGATTGATATCTTATTTGGCAGAGACACATTGTGTTAGATGTGGGTCCCTGAGTCGCAAGGAGGTGAAATTTTGAGGCAAATTGTGGCCAAACTGTCAGTTCTATGATGAAATCTGGCAAATGCAAAGGAAGCAATTTCACCTTTAACTAAATTACTTTTGTTTTTGTTGTTTTTCCATTGAATATTTTTTCACATTGGCAGTGGGGGCCAGGCACCAGGCCTCCTAAATATGCAACTGGTTTGCTGCGACTGTTCTGATGTTTTTTGTCTGCAGCACAAGTGTTACATCGTGGCTACATGTGATAAAGATCTGAAACGACGTATTCGCAAGATTCCCGGCATACCGATCATGTACATATCCCAACACAGGTTAGTGCACTTTTGTTATAGTATTTCAGGGAAAGAGAGGGTGTTCTGCATTTACTTCATTCACTGCTTGAAACCAGATGCAGAATTTGAAAAAAATCGATGATCATGATAAATTGCCAACCGCTTTGCTAAATCATCCGTTCACTGAATTGGTAGCAAAAATGGCAGCGGTAGCTGAGCTTATGTTAACTTTCTACATATGCATATGGTGGCAGTTTATAACACATCACATTATATTACATAATATAACTAGTATCACTACTTTTGCTTTTTCGTTTTTACTGATCTACTTTTCAAGAGTTATGCCAGTGCGAATCTTTGATAATTGCTGAAAAGCATTTTCTAAGTGGCAGATTATTTCAAACATTGTTGGTCACATCAGCGCTTAATAGTTAGTACCGAGATGGGCGACCATTTCTGGTTGTATCATCTTTCTATTTGACCTAGCTATGTGGGCCAACTCAGCTTGACTCTTTCTCTCCATGGGCAGGTATGGTTATGACCGCCACTATGGAAGAAACAAAGATTTTTGAAGGCCCTCTTACCAGAACTGCTGGCATACTGGTCCAGTCAGTTAAAGGCTGTTAGTTTGCCAACTCAAATCTCAGCAAAAAGAATTAGTTGAATGGCACTTAAGTGAACTGTTGTCCTTTAAGTTTTTATGTGAATTAATTAATGATACATTATTCATGTGACTTCAACTGTTTTAGAGACATTCTTTTTATATTCATGTGCATTGCTAAGTTTTCCATTGCTGTGTCATTTTGTCTAACAGCTGTATATGTTTTTGAGAGTTACAACTGCAACTGAATTTGCTGAAAATAAATAGTTTTTGCTTCTTGAAAAAACACATTATAAAGTTGATGCAGTTCCATAATCTGGTATTCACTGAAGTGCATTGTGTGTTTTGTACAGGTTTTCTATTGAACGGATGCCTGATGCATACGGAGCCCCAAAGACATGATGACAACATTTGTTTTGGACTTACCAAATGCTCGATGTATTTTTATCTGTTATAGACAGCTGAAGTGGTATGAAATATCTGCCGGAATTAAGGAGATTTTTGAAGCTATAAAATGACAAGTGCCAAAGTAGAGAGCTGCACGGGGACAAATTTTGTCCCCATCCCCGACTGTCCCCATTGATATTATCCCCATACCCATCCCATCCCTGCTGCTATATACAGCTTCCATTTTCCATTCCAGTCACAAATCAAATGAAATACCAAATTTCCATCACAATCACAAGCATCTGTTGTGCATTGATTTAACATACAAGTTAAAACATATCCCTGTGCACACACACGGTAGAAAAGTGTCATTATCATTAATGTATGGACTGTCTAGCTATGCAGACATTAGACATTCGACAGTCTGCTGAATGGTTAGGCCCTAGGTCATGCAGGAAGATCTGGCCATCGACAGCTTGTAGCGCGTGGATTCAGCCTACCAGGGGTCCAGGAATTACAACAGTCGCGCAGTCACCATGCCCCCAAGGTATCACTCCCCTCACATCAGTCATATTCTCATCCCTAGTATACCCTACTTGCTATAGGGTCCACATAGGTGCAGTGGACAAGGCGAGAAGGCACACTGCAAACGAGAGAAACAGATTGCTGACGTTGATTAAATGTCTGGCAGACATTAGCCATTCTTGCTTTCGATTACTAGCAATTAACAGCATTTTGAATACTGTATTTTTTGCATTTCTCTTCATTTCCGCGGTAATACCGCGGCGTTAATCCTCATTACCGCTGTATTACCTTTGTACCCATTACCGTGCAGCTCTCTATTCCAAAGTTTTCGTAATCGTGTGTTGTGTGTTGGCTCGTCAGGGAACATTGAATGATCTGCAAAGACTGCAACACATTTGCACCCAGACATTTCTAACATAATAGCCCTTTTTTGAAGGAAGAGTGTTACGTTGAACAATACCTTGTCAGCTAGTGATCTACCATGCCGGTAATGACGAAAGCTTAAGTGGACCATATCTCATACTGAATGTACACAGGGTAGTCAAGGCCATTTAGCCCGTAGGTGGATAGACCACTGAGTCCATGACATGGCCAGTGCAACGCCAGATCTATGGTCTCCTTCCCAGCCACACAGCATCACTGCCCTTTCTCTGGTAACTATGCTTTTTTGAAGTTTTTAAGCTCAACAGTTGAATTAACTCTAAAAATCAAAATTTTTTTTCATAACATAAAGAAGTTCAACAGCAGACTTCAACTTATACCTCCCAGTATTTTAACAGTAGACTTTCCTAGTTATCGTCGTTTTTATATTTGTAGTATAGAGACTATCATTACTTTGTAAATTTATCACTAACACTAAAACTGCTACTTACCCATAGTGTTAAAGTACTTGATAGTGGAGCAGCTGGGAGTTGAACGGGTGATTTCTTGATCACAAATCCGATGTTTGAACCACCAGGCCACCTTTCGGTGTCATCTGTTTATCACCTGTTTTTGGCCAATATGAATCAGCATGCAGTTGTGCTGTTGTATTTTTTATAAATTTTTGTGTATGATTATGTTTTGTGAATTGCATTTCTTAAAAATAACATTTCGGTTAAATATGTGTATCAAACTCCAAACTTATCAGGCTGTAATCGAGCAGTATTATGATACCTAAGGTTTAAAATATCAAATTGCCAAATTCTCAGGCACTTTTTGAAAGATTTAATGCTTGTTTTTTACTCACTTATTTTTTTGGCTCATTTATCGTGTCTGTGAAGTGTGCGAAGTCATCTCACTAGTGGTCGCAACACTGAACTTAATCAACAGCTTGCTCTCATACTGTACTCCTTACTAATATGTGCAGTCATGCGTGATCAAGCAAATGACATTATCAACTAAAAGATCGATCGTGGAATAACTATGTAAGTATGTTAAACCACAGTCTGGGTTGGGATAAGTTTGTAGCGTGTGTGAGCACACTGCAGAATGGTGTAACATCATCACTTACTGTTGTATTGAGTTGACCAATTCAATATCTAGGTTTTCCTCTTCAAGCCAAAGCAGGTACAGAGCAGGCACAGCTAATTGCCATGTGCCATGGCAATATAAGTGGTATCAGCTATGCCATAATGACGGTAAAATTAAAATAAAATGGACTGTTTGCAATCATCATTGTAAGCTCAGTCTTGTCAATGGCATCACTATATGTTTGTATGTGAGACATATTCTAACATAAAATTAATTCGACAATACTGGACGTACAAGGGGTCACTACCTGAAGCTAAGAAAGGAACGTGTCAGCACTGACTTGAGACAGCACTTCTTCACTGAACGAGTTATTAACACCTGGAATCAGCTTAAGTCATCAGTGGTTGAATCTCGAGTCACTGAACATTTTTAAGTCAAAATTACAAAGACTGCATGACAAAGATGAGTCTTTCTTTTGGCAACATCTGTCCTATTGACTCCGGAGGCCGAGCCAGCTCCCCTGGGGAAGCCTTATCCGGTGAGTTATAAAATTATGTACTAGAATTATGCAACTAAACATACAACTAATTGGGTTGGTTGGACAATGCCGTTAATGTAAGATATGTAGACAAAACATTCATCACTGATGCGATGTTGAACCGGACAGCTTAGCACGGGATAGCTTACAACTATTCTTTAAGATATGTAATGTTCATCGCATCGATACTGCCATGTCGTATCGTGTCGATTGTTGTATCGAAATTAAAATTCCGATGTTGGCCCATCTCAAGTCGTATTTTGCAAACTACTTCCGGTTTTGATGTCGATTGTTGAATTACAAACAACACATAACTTGATAAAGTTGAGCCGTGATTAAGCAGTAGTGATTAACGCGATCGTGCGTTAAATGTGAACGTTAGAAAGCGTAAAATAGAGCATGATGTTTGTAACTAATACTTTCGTTGAGTAAGGTTAGTGGCACCGCTTCTTCATAGCGCCCCGCCCACCGCTGAAGTCTTACCGACCACCACCTACAGGCAGGAGTCGACTAGCGACCGACACCTGTGGCAGGTAGGGTTAGGGTTAGGACGCTTACAAGTGCTTTTCAAGTCTGCTGAGTTACGTTAACTTGCTGAAATCGAGGTATCATACTTTAGTCCGGCACCAGACACTTTTGGGTTATTCAAGCCAAAGATGCAAGAATGTGGGGACTATTTTTTTGAATTATTGTTTCTTTGAAGACAGATTGTCATGAGCTGGCTTCCTTAACAACTCCTGCTTTTTACATATGTGCACGGTTCATATGCAGTCACAAAGTGTTATTTACCGTGCACGCGCAAATTGCATATGCTACGACGGTAGCACTAATTGCTGAATCGGCTTGAATCGGCCCACTGCTGGTTCAGGTTTTGGTTTGATTTTGGGTTTAGGTTTTAAGTTTAGATTTATTACTTAAAACTATCGCTTATTCAGTTACATCCATTGGCGCCGATTCCGGCCGATTCGCTTATTCAGTTTTAGATTTATTACTTAAAACTATCACTTATTCAGTTACATCCATTGGCGTTGATTCAGGCCGATTTAGCTGATTCAGCAATTAGTGCTACCCCGCTACGATGGCATATTTTTAATCAACTTCTTTTTGCAGCACTAGGCCGAATTAAGAGTGCAGTGTAGCTTTTGGCTTATTTGGTAATAATCAACCGCAGTTTAACTAAAGGGTGAGTACTTTTAATAACTTTTGGGGTCAATTAGAGGTAATCACACGGCTTAGTTGGTAGCTGATATTCAGCTTCGATTAATGTCGACCTTTACTGCAAAAAAACTACCGCCAAGAATTCACACCAAGGTGTCTGTCCTTAGATGACGTAATGCCACCCAAGATGTCATCAGTTTACTTCAAAAATTTAAACCATGCGCATTCACAAAAGTTAACCGTGACTTCAATGGAGCGCGCACGGTCTATAACATTTTCTGCGCGACGACCATGCATGCGGACGGTCAATAACACCATGCTTCCAAATATGATACTTACTAGCTACCTCTCGCTCATGCTATCTGGCATGCTGAGAAAAAGAAGCTTGCAGATCTGGTAGTGGTCCATGCCAAAGTGCAGTAGCTACGTTGTTGTATTTTTATTATTATAATGGCTGATAATAAGGGTTGCCTGTGTGGTTGGTTGTCAGTTGTTGATGGCACATCGTCGCTGCAGTGGACGTCGACATTACGATAGCAACAGCAGTGACACTGAGTTATCAGAAGCAGAGGAGAGTCGCAAGAGCTGCATCAAAAGATCAAAGTTAGTTTTCTGTTCTGTATAGTCATACTTATCAAGCCATACTGGTAGCCTGTGACTGATTAGTCACTGTTGTGTAAAGTGTGTGTTTTATTATATGGTTATCTTAATAGGCCGCATTATGGATTTTGTCCACACACTTTTTTTTGTTTTCTGATGTGGGCTCCTAACTCACAAACAAGAAAGTGCAAAAAAACAAATTTGGTGTGAACGTTTTTCACAACAAGAGTAGTGGGGCTTGCTGGTTTTCAGCTCAAAAAATCAACAGAGACAACAGCAAAGACAGTGACTCCCCAGTCACTGGGCCATCAGTGCAACACAATTATTTTTTCTAGTTTTATGCTGCGCTGCTAGTAATATTGACAATCACATTTAGTGCACTGCTTTGTGTGTGTGTTTGGGTCTGTGCCTGTTCATAGTTTCTCGGGCCAGCCGAAGCGCAAGCCTTGTCTGGTGAAGCGTACATCATCGTGTGACATGAGTGACAGTGAGTATGTCAGTCGAGATGGTCCAGTCACTGATGGCGCTGTTGGCGGCAGCGATTCTGCAACACTAACTGCCATGCAGCTGACGACTCTGACACTGGCTGTTACACCCGGCTCGGTGCAGAAACGTGCTAGCCCTTGCAATGGTAGGGTATTGCTTCTTGCTTAAAGTGACTTTAGCTAGGCGGGCTATTTTGAAAGATAAGTCTTTTATTAGCATGTTTTATGGGATATGTGACCTATGTTGGATTGTTGGTGGCAGTATTTAGCACCGGTGCAGTTAAATGCACTGCTGCTATAGCATTCGCATTTTCTGCAGTGGGATTGATAGGACTGGGACTATTTGCTGCCAGCTTTTGTGTGCCAGACATTTCAGTGCTACACACTTGGGCAAATGCAATTTATTTTAATGTGCTTGCAGCGTGATATTTTGTTGGTTTTGTTTGTGTGTGGGTTAGTAGTTGTTTTCTGCTAAGATATTTGAAAACTGATTTGTTCATGCATTTTTATTTTTGGATGCCTTGTGTATTTGTGCCGGGATAACAGTATAGCAGTAGCAGTTACTGTTGTGAAGTGTCAGGATCAGGAAGTGGGAGCAACATAGCAGCCAGCTGGCGGATGACCGATAGACTAACATTGGTCGTTGATGACACTCGCTTTGTGGTCGAGCCAGATGTCTTTCGGCATTATCCTGACACTATGCTTGGAAGGTAATAGCTTGCAGCTGTCTAGAAAACTGTTATGACCAAGTGCTGACACATTTTGCAGCTTTCTATCTGACCTTTGATCTTTCGAGCTGAAAATTGGCATTTCAGTTACTTCTGTTTTAGAAATGCATACATGCCAACCATTCAGAATTTTGCGGATTTTTTTCCGCTTTTTATTTCAAATTCCGCTATTCCGATCGTAATTTCATTTTTCCGCTTTTTGTTTTACATTTCTGAATGTCTCCAATAGAACGTCACAAACTCAGCACAATGAATACTGACCAGTTTGCGACACACATCACTGAGTAGACCATGTTACGGAGGGGAAAAAAGTAACAGCCACACTGCTACGGCACTGGTTTTCCTGTGCTGTGGTCTTATGAGTCATGCCTGGACACTGAAGCACACAGAATATTTATGACGTGGCCGCGGTGGCGCTATGAGTAGCAGGCCGATTTACGGAGAGGGGAAAAGTAACAGGCAGTGTAACTGCCCACAGTGCCGCAGCCGAGTTGTTGTGACTTAGTCTGCTCTGCGGCGCCATATTAGAATACGTAAATAGAGTGCATGTTGATGTTTTGATTTGCATCAAAATGAGTAATAAAAGTGACAAATAGGCGAAAAAAACAATGTGTGATGCAAAAGCACAAAAGCAATTACAATGTTCAGTACGCGGTCATAAGGCAGTCGCGAATAGACCGTTATCATGTGTTTTGCTTGGTTTGTTCGGCGGACATCGGCGTTGCTCATGGCGGCATCGGCGATGTCAAGAAACACGTTCTATCTTTAAAACATATGTCATGCAATTGCGCCCAGTTTTTTCCCCCGTCATCGGACACGAGCGTTATTAACGCTGAAGTGCTTTTCACCGAATTTTTGGTGGAACACAATGTGGCATTTGCAGCATCTGAACATGCTGGACCTCTGTTTAGATGGATGTTTCCGGATTCTGACATTGCTCGGAAATATGGATGTGGCGCACGAGGACAGCGTGTATGATTAAAACTTGGGGGTTATTCTTTTTCAAAGCAATGTTATGCTAATGAAACATTGACAAATTTTTGGTAGGGGGCCTATTCTACAGAGAAACTGCTATTGTTTTTGTACGAAAAATTTTCAAAATCATTCTTACTAGAAGGTGAGGTATCTGGGACGTATTAGTTATAATCTGTTTAGCAAGTGTGCATTGTTTTTAAGATTGTTGCAGTGTGTGCATGTGTTTTTGTTGTGTATGCCAGAATAATAATAGCATTAGCCTTCAGGCAGCAGAGAAGCAGATTGTACTGAAATTGTGTGAGAGTGGCTTTTGACTTGCTGTAAAGCCTGAAGGCTTTTCAAAGTGCATTTTGTTGTTCTGGTAATGTTGTAAAATATTAAACTTGACTGCTGGCTGTATTGCTCTGTGACAGAATCAAATACCATATTCGTTGGAATGTGTGCAGAATGTTTTCATCTTCATTGGACAATAATTTCACTCGTCCCAACGACCGTGGTGAATTTACAGTAGCCGAAGGCATATCAGCTAATGTATTTCGAGCAATTCTGGTGAGTCTTAATGTATGTAATGAAAATGACAGAAACTTTATTAAATGCTATGTGGGCCTCAACGTATAAATTCTTATGTGTAAGCATGAGATAAAGCTGTGTGCACTGTGCAATGTTGCCAAATTTGCTTGTTATACTTACTGCTTTTGCTAACAGCTTGTGATGAAGTGGACAATATGATATGATATGATGATTGATACGTCAGTCAGGCAGGGGTGCATGAACTGCGTGTGTCTTCGTGCATGTCAAAGTGTACATTTTCTAAGCTGTAGAGTCAGTAGTGTGGAACGTTGCTGTTGCTTATCACTCCTACTAGACGTTTCTGCAGTGTCATTGGAATACATCTTCAGTGTTGAATCGTATAATGTGCTTACTTGTAGGACTACTACAAAACTGGTACAATCAGTTGCCCGCCGAGTGTGTCGATACAAGAGCTGAAAGACGCCTGCGATTATCTGCTCATTCCGTTTGATGCTTCAGTCATCAAGTGTCAGAATCTTCGTAAGTATATGCGTTTATCGTCCTGCATGTATTTTGTTTCAATGTTTTAATGCTGCCTGTCCTGTTACTTGACATGGCTGGGGTTTTGTAACATCTGTAGCTATTACAGTACTTACTTCCTGATAACTGGCAGCTATTTGTTTATCAGAATATTATTACGTATTGTATGCGCATGTCATATTTTTTCCTGTAGGCATAACAGCAGCTGCTTGCTGGCTATATAGTATTCGCTGTAGTATATGTTCATGTCACAGTAATATCAGCAGCACAGATGTGTTGTTCATTTTCTTTGTTTGCATCACATATGAAACATTTTATCATACTGGTGTTTGTGGATGACTGTTGTCTAGAAATTGGCCAGGAATACAATTGCCAGGTTGCTAACTACACCATGTCTGAAAAAAAACATCCCAAACATTATCGATCGTTACTTGAAGAAAGGATATCCATTTTGAATAATTTTTGGTGAAAATATTTCTGGCACAACTAACCATCAAATGATCGTTCAGTATTCTACCTCACTCAATGTCTGTTTCTGCACTATCTGGGGAAAATAGAACCAACGAAATATGAATTGAAATGAACGAAAATATGTCAAACAGCATCCCCAACATTATTGATTGTGACTTGAAGAAGCATTGACAGATTTTAATAATTTTTGGTGCAAACATTTTTGACACTACTTGCCATCAAATGACTGTTTTAGTTCTCTCCTCTCCAAATGTCTGCTTTTGCGCTACGTGGGAAAACCAGAACAGGCGAAATAGGATAAAAATGCAATATTTCATTGATTTTGTTTTCCCAAGTAGTGCAGAAGCACACAGTGGGTGCGGTGGCAAGTTGGACAATCATTTGATCGCAGGTTGTGTCAGAAATATTGGTGTCAAAAATTATTGAAATCTGATAATCCTTCTTATAGTTACAATCAAAAATGTTCGTGATGTTTTTTTTCCGGACATGGTGTAAATAGAAATGTAAAGGCTTGCACTTTTTTCTGAGCCACGAAGCCTTTATGATGGCACTTATTTCTGTTTCCTTAGCCAGACACCAGTTTATACTGCAAGACCATGGGTATGAGACTAGTGTGCCACACATGGTGTGCTTGTTTGTACCTTGGTTATCACAGTTGTTCCAACCCGTGCAGAGATGGACAGGCTGAGTTGACCTGGGACTAGCTAACTGGTGTCGTGAAACGTGATGTGACTCGGTTGAGTGAATGGTTGAGCGTGGTCGAGATGTGTCGGTGAGTAAGCATGTTTTGGTGGATGTTTGCAGGGAGTTTGCTTCACGAGCTGTCAAACGATGGAGCTCGTCAACAGTTCAACTCCTTTCTTGATGACCTGATTCTGCCTCAGATGGTCTCCAGTGCTCAGGTAATTTTAATTTAACTGCTGGATTCTAACAGTTGTGGACATAAGTGAATTAAAGACGTTGTTTTGAACTTCATGTGGCATTAGTAACTTTTGCATATTGAGTATTCTTGAGACATGTTAGCTGACCAGTTATGGGATTTGAATCCAGGATCACATCCACACTGGGCATCAACACTTGCTGTCAATCTTGGCTGTATTTAAGAATGCTAATTTTTCAGGATTTTTTTTCTGTGTGAGAAACTCGTTAGAAGATCTGTTTTCAGGTGCAAGATTTTGAAGTTCTGTGCATAGATTAATTTCTAAGACAGGCAAGAGGGTTTAGGACTCAGTGGTTAGGGCATTGGTTTCGTGATCGCAAAGTCATGCGTTTGACTTCCAAGTGGTCTACTATCAGGTAACAAGCTGTGGCAGGTTGTTCTGTATTCACACCCATGTGCCTCTGTCACCAGTTTTGTACAAGCCAATCGGCAGTAATGCTCTGCAGCTTGGAACACGAAGTCCTGTAGGTCTGACATTGCACCAGTTGGCCATGCGTCACAGACTTAGTGGTTTATCCACTTTCAGGCTCAGTGGCTAAAGAAGGGGAGATGAGCAACCCACATGTGCTTTAGACGGGACTCATGCCAGTTTGCCTTTGCAAGAGAATTTGATGGTTTGACCTCTATGATATGTGACTGAGCGCCTCTGTAGCTTTAGTGTTTGTCAGCAGTATGTATATTTCTATTCATTTGTCTGCTGTGCGTGCTGCAGCATGGTGACCGCGAGTGCCACATTGTCATATTAGCTGACGAGGATGTCGTAGACTGGGATGAGCAGTATCCACCACAGATGGGCGACGAGTATGCTCAAGGCAAGCAGCTCTCTCTGCTCTTCTACATTTATTTTGTGTCCTCTGTTTGAGTGCCAAAGTATTTGTTCAACCTGTCTTCTATTGCTGACGAGCTGGGTAATTTTTATGAGTGACTTGAGGTGATTTATTTGATTTTAGTTTGAAGATGCTCTGTATGACTTAGTGATATAAACCTTCTTTTTTACATATTCTTGTAATTGGTATCTTTGGTAAGTACATTTTTAATGGCGTCTTTGTGTGTGTTTGTATTTTTTGATTAGTTATATCGTGTGGTGCATAAAAGGTGGAAGATGAACATATTATGTTGATCAAGCAGTCAGACAGTTTTGGAAACGATTAGCCTTGATCATTGCAATGAAGGCTGGTAAAGTTAAACACTGTGTATAAGGTCAACAGTCTGTGAGTTTGAGTCCTCATCAAGTTGCTGTTGAGGGTTACTGCTTGGATGGGTGACTGTCTATGGACAAGTAAACCATCTAAGTATGTAACCAACATTCAAGGTCAACTCAGCTTTTTATCCCTCTGGGTACATAAGTTGAGTCTTGCTAGGCTAGAATTATGGTAGTGCATGTTCAGTTGTTCACCCGTGTCGGATAGTTAACACATGTGATCTCATATGTCAGGTGATGCTCCGTGGCTCTGAGATGGGCTTCCTTAAATGTGTTGCTGTAACTGTGTTGTACAACTCACGGTATGTGTGTCTGTGTGCAGTGATTCATAGTACGTCACTGTATCGTTTTTTCAAGTACATTGAGAATCGCGACGTTGCCAAGCAAGTCTTGCGTGACCGAGGTCTTAAGAAGATTCGTCTTGGCATCGAAGGTGCTTTTGTTAGATCTGCTCTTCATTTAGTGCATAATGTCACATGATTGTAGTGTTGTAGTTGTGTTCTTAGAACACCATTTATCTGTTTGTAATGGTTATGAGAAGTTATTTTTTCAGTCTATATGTAGATGTATTATTTAGTTGTTTAAAATGCAAGCATTCACATTAACTGTGAAGTGATGTGATGTGCTGAGCAGGTTATCCAACGTACAAGGAAAAGGTGAAGAGGAGGCCTGGAGGTCGCCAGGAAGGTCTGTCTGTTTATTTGCTTGTTTTTGTTGATTTGAATCAATTAGTCAGTCGGTGAAAATTGTCTTCCAAGTTTCAATGCAGGACGCTTTGTGGGCCAAGCCTATCAACTACAACTGTTACAACTGGATATGAGAATTTGTGTGAAATCTCATATATCTCCCACTGTGGCATAATCGTCATCTGTTGTAAGTAAATTTAGTGCTATGCTGCCTGGCTGCGGTTAGGATGGAATGTGTCCAGCTGTGTCAGGTGCCGGGTAAAAAGGTGTGATCTCTGATGGTAAGTGATGTTGTGAAGCTGTGAAACAGGTTTTCTGTGAAGAGCTATATATACATTTACCTGTAATACCTATGTTATGAGTCACGAACACTAACAGTCAGCAGATTCTTTGTATGGATTGGCTGGCATGTGGCTTGATTGGTGGCAATATGTTTGTTGGAGCTATGGAAATTAACAATTCTTCGTGATTTTTACGGTTTAAAAATTTTCTGGATTAATAAAATGTTCATTGTTAAATTAAGAAGGCATTACAGGATCGGTAAAACGGCAGGCATTTGATAGGAGATAACTCACTTTCGTGATTGTATAAAACAAACACTTAGTATCAACTTACATCTATTGTTGTCTCTGTGCATTTATGTCAGAAGCTGCCTGAATAATTGATAAATCTATAAAAACATGCATTTTTTGGTCAGTTTTAATCATAGTTAATAACTAATCAATCATTAATGTTTTTTTCAATGATTACTTGTTTCAATATGTCTTTTGTTTGTGTTGATATGTTTGGCGTGTGCTGTTGTGCAGTGATCTACAACTACGTGCAGCGTCCTTTCCTGCACATGTCCTGGGAGAAGGAAGAGGCCAAGAGTCGACACGTTGACTTCCAGTGCGTCAAGAGCAAGTCCATCACTAATCTGTCGGAAGCGACCGCCGATCCTCCGCCCGTTGACCCGGGAGCAATCGCCGCCGCTGTTGCCGCGGCACCTGCCGAGGAACTGAATGCAGCGGCCGTGCTTCAGTTAGCTCCAATCATTGCCGATGAACTCAACCCGGACCTTGTGCCACTAGCAGACGTACTCGACATTGATTGATACCAGCTCATGGCAGCAGTGGCTTCTATCCCTATACCTGGTGGGCACAACTTGTGCCTAGTGAAAAATAGGGGATGGGGGTTGTTTAGGGTGTAAATCAAACTTCCTTTCTATTTTTCACTGGGCAGTTGACGCTCTTAACAAAACTCCCCCCTCTTATGTCCATAAGTTGGGGGCTTGAGTCCAAAAATGGGGGAGCTTGAACCTGAAATTGGAGGGTGGGGTAACTTGCCCTTGAGTTTGACACTAGATTTGGGGATAGAAGCCACTGCATGGCAGATTTTTTGGCTATTTGAAATGCTGGAAATTAACTGTTGTACGAAGCCAATCCACGACTGTTGCTGCTATTATTTTACTACATTTGCTGGTTTTGTATTATTCGTGGCCAGTATTTTCAGAGTCACCCTGCAGTAGGCCGGGCCACTGTGTATTTACGTTATGGACTTTCTATTAGCCAGATGCTTTTTCTTCTAATCAGGTGTGCTTTGTTTGGGTGCAAAATGTGCATGGATATGTGCAGAATTTGTCAGAATATGTGCTAATTTATGCAGCATGAGGATGCATGTGCTGCTTATGCTTCATAAAGGTACGAGCTGCTTGGTAGGTAGAATTTCATCATTTGAGTTGCATATATAAACCTACAGGAACTGTGACTTAAATGATGAGACAAAATGCAAAAACTACTTAGTAAGTAAGTGAGTTAGTAAATGATTTATAAAGCGCCAAAGTCTCAGAAAGAATCACGGCGCATAGGATGACAGACTTTGGCATTGCGTAGAATGTGCAAAATTATTTTTAAAGTGCAATCATGTATTCAAATATGTGCGAATCTTCACATAATTTTTGTACATGTATGTTTCTAAATGTTATTACATGGGGAAAAATGTGCGATATGTGATGTGCAAATATGTGATGTATGCTGCAATGGCATGTCGTAGTATAGCTGGTATGCGAAGTCAGTCTGTCATACTGTATGCTTAGGTGCTACTGTGTTTCTGTTGATTTTGCGCTGGTTGTGCACTACAGCTAGTCTGTCTATTCTGGTAGCCAGGGGCAGCAACACTTGTTCATTCCTGGGGCAGCACATGTTCTGAATGCGAATGACAAGGATCAAAGGGGTTGAGTCCAGGGAGTGTCGTGACTCATGAAATCCCGCAGCGACGTCTGACAGCACGGACCTGCCTGGACAGTTTTATAAATCGCTGCACTAAATACTGTCTGCTTAAGATATATTATATCAGCATAGAGACCATTGAGACAAACCTATGAGCTTACAATAACCAGTCATAGATATGATGGTTTTATGATGCTTTTGACTGCTGCCCTGAATCTATAGTGTTGCCTCTGTCCTATAGCTGTTGCCATCTGTGGCTATTTGTAACTGCTCATTGGTTCTAGTCCTATAGTCAGTTATGGGTGTGATTCTGATGTAATGCATATTGATCACTTGATGTACAGGTAGGGGACTGATGACTGGAGCTGGTAGCAATTATCATTTTTAATCATTAACTTTTCAAAAATGATTAATTAATCATTAATTTTAATTACAAATTAGACTTTGAATATTGTCCAAAAACATGTTTGTTTTTATTGGAATTGTTATCATTTGCTCGACATAATGTTTGTAATCGTTAATTTTCACAGCTGTATTAATGTATTAAAAATGCATTAGAGATAACGTTGTACTCTGCCACTGCCTGACTCAAGAACTTGGTTGTGATTCAGTTTTTTAACACAATTAAAATTCCAGTGCATTGTGTTTCTTGTTGTAGCTTCTAGTCATTTCACTGTGCTCATTTGCGCTCTTTAACTGTGCTACTAAGCCAGTATATGCTGCCAGTCTTAGTTGATAGTTCCTGCATTTAGCTGCAGCCATAGTTATATATGCTTAGATGCTACACACTTCTACGTAGCATGGTCTGTCGTCCGTCCGTCTCATTTGTGATTCCTCTTTAAACCATTTGAGAGATTTAGTTGCCATTTGGCATGTCTGATGACACATTATTTTAAATTGGGTCCCTGACCCTCTAGTAAAGGGAAATTTAGGATGCTGAATCCCTAGCCAGATTGCCAAACCATCAGTTCTATGCTGCCACCTGGCGAATAGAAACAGAGAATTGCGTGTACTTGCAACAGTGATTCTGCTTTTTACCAAACGAAATCACTTTGGTTCTTGTTGTTATTTTTTGTTCAGAATAATCTGCTTTTAGTTGTAGCACATAGCACAACTTTATACAATTATGTATGCTTAAAAACTCATCTTTTTAGCCATTTGTGCATAGCCAGACCGAAATTAATGATTAAAAGAGAATGTTTTGATTCTGAGTGAATTATTTTTCGCTGTCTACAAAGTAAATGCCTATAAAGTAAATTGAATAACTGAGATTTATTTATGAAATTATATATGCATTATAAATGCCAAAAGAGGTCACAATTTTTAATGATTGTTAGCTTTTAAAGCCGAAGTTAGCTTTGAACAGTTTAAGTGGCTGCTAAAGACATGTTTGGTGGGTGTTGAGATCGCGGTGCATTAGGAATAACTGTTAAGATGAAGTGCATTGATAAGAGAAATTGTTTTGTCAATGCTATTTACATTTCAGATCATCATCATTCATGTGCAGCTGGTAACGAAATGGAGCAGTTTGCTGAATGTATTGCTGATTTTTTTCAAGTGCTTATTTTTAGTGTTACAAACAGAACTGATCGTTGTACAAAATTGTGATAGGCACTATCTGTGTGTAGTGTTATGCATGCTTTCATGTACAGTATAACATGTATACAGCATACAGTATACATGTGTATATGTATCAGTATGTCAGATCTTGTCGTCAAGTCTTTTCTACCGTTCAGAGTTATGACATCAAGGGTGTTATTTGCAAAACGTTCTGGGAGTTTTCCTGAAATTCATATTTTTCTCATGCGCAAGTTTTTCCTTCTTAGTAAATCACATTTTTTAACAAAAGATTTTTGGATAATCTCATTTTGTTCAAAGATTTTCAAAAGTTTGATGTACAGTGTTTTGTAAGTAAGTCTCCTGAACTCGTGACAGTACAGCCACTGAACTGTACAGTGTTTTGTAAGTAAGTCTCCTGAACTCGTGATAATGTTATTTTGGCTTTACTTCAAATGGCAATACCCATTGCCTGAGATCTTTAGATAAAGTTTTTTTCAGCAGGTTACTCAAACCTATGATTTTAGGTCTTACTGAAAAAAAATAATTGTCCCCATTGCTCAGTTTTGTTGCATTAAACAAACTTATTTAAATCCATTCATTGGAAAGCTGTCCACTGTGCTCATCTTTGATAGTTTAAGCGCAGATCATTGAGGAAGTGAGGTTTCGTATGTTTTCTCTGAACTGTTTTTGAACTCCTCTAGAGAAGTATTTTTTGCAGAGAAGAAGACTGTGAAACAATACTTTGGTGATTTATTGCAATCAGTTAACAGGTTGTGGGGTAACTTATTGTGCATTTGTACAGTCATGATGTTCTCGTTGTCACTCAGTCAGTCAGTACCATCTGTAGCAAAGCATTCTGCACTGTTTTGATCCGATTTCTAGCATTTATCTGCAGATTACCAATTCTCTATTGGCTTGAATTGATAGATACATTCTACAGTATAGCATGTTGTGCCTGTCGGCGTTGTGGGTTAAAAGAAACTAGGAAGGGGTGGGGGGCAGCTGCAAGTTTTTGACAGAAGAGATTATGGGTACTCTGTATTTTTTGTTTTTAAATTTCCGCAAAATAGGGGTTTTTACCCCTCCCCCAGTTTTGCAGTTTTTGACGAAAGTTTTCCCGTTGCTTTTCTTTGCCCCCATCCAAGACTGGAATTGTGTCATGTATAAATAGTTACTGGTACGGAGTATTTTTTGTTTATACCTACCGGTATGCGAAACCTGTCATTTTTGTAAGTTGCTTTCAAATGCGTAGGAGTATTTTTCCTTTGGTTTTTACTCTACTTTCAGTTATGTGTGCTTTCGCTGAACGGTTTGAACAAAACTAGTTTTAATATTCAAAACACTGTTGTGTGTCTGCTATGATAGAAATTCACTTGTTGCAGATATTATCAGATGAACATGTTATTACTGTCATCACTTTGGTTTGGCCGTTTTGCTTAGACCCACTGGTAACGTTGGGTCTGCTTATTAGCGCTGAGATGGACATACCGTCTTCCTCTTCAACCAACCCACGCAGCGCAACTCAGCCTGGCCGTCTTTACGTGGATATGAAGTGAAATGTATGCCGCATTGCGCATATATCCTATCATTTTAGTTCATTCCATTTCTGCCCGTTTGAATACATCATAACAGAGTCGACTTTTTTCGATTATATCAGCATAATACACGGCAAGAAAGTGTTAATCAGGTTCAAGTTCCCACGCTACACCAAAGTGCCTCGGGAGGGGGGTGCTTCCACGTTGCAGTGACAACGACATCGAACGATGCGTAAATCTTGAGTTACATTCATTTAGTGCATTGTGTAGGCGGCAGCTATGTCCTTCGTCATGCATGCATGCCTCTCAAGCAGTGATGCATAGCCAGAACAACGTATGCTGTAAACCTTATTCCCAGTCGTAGTGCCCAATATACAGAGCTGCGGATATTAGTCGTTGAAATCTTGAAGATTACTCAAATTTTTATTTGGCCGATTGCTATAGCATCAGCATTGTTATACATGGCTCAGATTTCAGATACATCGTTTCACAGAATGTATTTCTAGTAATCACTAAAATGCCGATTAAAGTCGCTTCGATGAGAACATTATGGCTCAGTGACTGAAAAAGTTGGTATCTGCTAATTCACTCGTACCCGAATTATTTTTGTTAACCATAACCTCAACTCTGTCCCTAACCCTACCCTTAGCCCTTCCTTATAGCAGTTAATTTGGATGCGGGTGAATTAGTGGACAAAAACCGAGAAATTTGCTAAACTCGAAAATGCGTTTTCTTTTCGCATTTACCATCCAAAATAATGGCTAATTTTATTTATTTATTTATTTATTTATTAGTTCAGCACTGACATTCAAGAACAGAAGCTAAACACGGGTACAAATAAGATTACAATGTCAGGCAAGGACAGAAAGGCTCCGTAAAAAGCACTGACAACTATCTTAATCAGTACAATTGGTTAAAAACTTTGACCAATCAGTACGTTTCAAAGCAGCTCTATCAAAATTATACTGCTTGAATACGGGATGGGGGAAGCATCTGTGTGAATTAAGCACTGTGAATATATAAATTGCGGATCTTTATTCCTCAAGACTTGACAGTAGACAGTGCAGTATAACACTGTACATACCGGTCAGTTTTCTACTGGAATATTATTGTCATGACTAATGACTATAAACAAACAAAGAAAAAAACACACAAGCCAACTACAGAACACACCGGATCCATGCAACTCAAACAACTCTGGCTTACCCACACTACAAAAAAATTTTCAGACATGGTGTATCACATATTTTTATATTTTGCTCAAAAAATTCCACGTTGCTGTCTACTACGGTACATTGTGTTCCATAAAAATGTCGCCATTTTTATTTTGTGAGTGATATCTTTTTCAGATGCCATCCGATTTTGCTAATTTTTGGCACAACCGTGACAAAAAGAGTTCGAAACTAACGCATATATGCAGAGTTGACCGCATTTCGTTTGATATCTTCGTACTGTAACGTGAAAAAAACCAGCAACGATTTTTACGGCATACAATACAGCTTCACAAATACTAATACCGATACACAAAAAAACAACATATCGACACCAGTCAGCTTACTTCGGTCAGAATAACGAACATGATAAAATGCAAAGACTGCATGCTAACTAAGCCTATATACGAGAAGCGGTCAAAAGGTTTTCACAATCTAATACTATATTGAGGCTCAAAACCTTTCGACAGCCAATCGAAATGATGATACGGTTCTGTCGTTCGCATCAGATCGACTTCATCAGTTTCAATGCTACTAACAACAAGGATCATATTGATTTTTATACATATTTATATTACTCAAAATTATTTTCTGTATGCCAGTGTTTAAACAAATGATTTACAGCTCAGAAGCTTCGGAAGTGCAGTGCAGTGACGTCGTTGGTAAAAAAGCACGAAGAGCGGAAGTTGCAATTTTTCAACAGACACTGCAAATTTCTGACAGATGAGATTATGGTTTCTACTCATATTTTTCAACTTTGTCCATAAACTTCTCCAGTTTTGCATTTACGCATGGAAATTTTAGACAAACATTTTGCAACGATTTTCCGACAGCAACTGCCCGACTGCGTCGTGTCTTTGTGCCACGACGCCGCTGGTGTTGTTCTGTTTTGAAAAAAATGCGAATTTAAGACCACATTTTCACTTTTTGACAACACTAGGCCTACGTCATAAGCAAAAAAAACAAATTACGATTTAGTCTTTTAATTAGTCGGTAAAAACTGATGTCGAGAACACGTTTGTTTGCACGCGAAACGTGCTTACAGTTTCCACTAAATAAATGGCTAAATCGTGTGACTGATTAACACAATTAAGTTTTGATTTGATCTTTGCTGTTAGGCGCGCGTCTGTAGTCTTAAGTTTCGGTCGACGCGCGTTGTTGGAGCGTCTAGCACTTGCGATCGATCTTGGTGAGTGAGGCAGGAGTGCAGCCGTGGCATACATGCTCGCAGTTGAAGTTGTCGTCGGAATGCCAGTGCAGGTATTTCTGATTGCAGCAGCAGACCAGATGACAGCACGACATGACACACTTCTTTACGTGACGTTTGCTGCGACCTTCAACGCAATTATACAACATTTTGCCGTCCTTGTAATTTCGAGCATATTTTATTTGGTGCGTGATCAAAGGGCAATATGTCAATTTGCGGTTTGCAATATTATGATA
>Ga0209671_1000376_pt1 | contig 28244 bp, 21 predicted proteins | sample WorMetHERISLAND2_2_FD_187401 | JGI IMG/M metagenome (GOLD analysis project Ga0209671, IMG submission 187401) | Marine gutless worms symbiont microbial communities from Max Planck institute for Marine Microbiology, Germany - Olavius geniculatus... | ecosystem: Host-associated > Annelida >...
TCCCTCTGGTGAGTACGTGCAGAATTACGACATGAATGCTGTAGCCAACTGGGGAAATTAATTAAAATGGATTAATTTGAATCTCAGGATGATCACCTTGACGATACGACACGACGGCCAATGCATGAAAGCAAATGCAGGCCTCAGGTAGACCCTACGCTCAAAAACTGCACAAGCACATAGGCTTAGGTCTAACAAAAATAGTAAACTAAAACAACGTAGGCCTATACGTATACTAAGGTCTGAAGTGTGTGAAGGTAATCTGCTAGGTGTCAACTGTTTGTGGAACAATTAGGAGCAAAATGGTTAAAATGACGAAGTGCTTAAGCCTCGAACGTGAACGATCCATTTTACGACAGTCAACGGTTAACTATTTTTGCACCTGTTTAGCGCATTTGACGACTGATATACGCCCATCATGATGCACTATGTACTACTAAATGGACTGACATTGTTCAGGTCTCTTTGCCGTCGCCAATTTGAGAAATGGCCGAGATACTTTACGTTGAATGCCGAGCGTCGAGGACTGAACATTAAGCGGCTAAGTCGGTAGCCCATGCAGTTCGACTACACAGACGCATATTTGCAAGAGTCAACTGCCATGACTAGAGGCTCCGTTATAAATGCATCGGCATTATGGCTGCACCTCAAGGCGTATAAACGTAGATCAACTGACATTGAAGCGTTCTGTGCCATTGTCAGGACGCATTCGTTCATTCAGCCATTAATCAATCAGTCAAGTCAGCCAGTCTGCAGATAGGTGGACGGGCGGGCATTCACTTGTCCATTCATTCATTCAAGCAGCCATCCGTGACTGAAATCCACTGAAAGGAGCTATCTGACACTTTGACGCCGCAGTGAGTGACGAATGACCGACTGAAAACTTACATTATTAAACTATCCACTGCAGCAGAAATAAACTAGACCAAATAGAATAATTTTATTATTGCATAAGCAAACGTAAACGTTGCATTTCACGACAGTGGTTAACTATTTTGGTGCTTAAGTAACATTAATTTACAAATTTTAAGTTGTCGGGGAAAGATGATTTGCGGAAAGCTCAATATCTAACGTTGTTGTAATTTAAATTTAATTTTTACAAAAATTTATCATTTTTTTAATATCGCTTAATGCTTATTTTTAGGTGAGTGAGCTTGAGCTTAAGCATACCATAGTATTACGTTATAGATGTGGACGGGAAAATGTTACTCAGGCGTCTTGTTATTGTACTGCAAAAATTTAATGTTGTCACACAAAAGTTGTGGCTGTGTTCAGAAATAATTGTGTGTTTATTTGTATACCTCCGTCAAATTGGATACCGATACTGTATGCGCAGCCGGAAAATGAAGATGATCTGAAGAAACTGCAGTTGATGGAGCTGGCGATTATGAACGGAACTTACCGTGGAATAGAAGGCAACATCGTCCCTTTTGTCGCAGCAGCCGCCGCCGGTCCGCGTACGTTCAGCACTTAATTACGACCTACTGCTTCGTGCCGTTTATTTTAATTGCCGCGCAGATAAAATTATTGGAAACACATTATAAAACATTATATAAATTAAAATTATATTATAAAACACATACAGTACAAGTACAGAAAGATCAACTAAGAGAAAGCATATTCTGAGTTACTGCGCGGCCGTCGAAATACGTCACATCACATGCCTTGTCCGTCTGTCTCTCTTCACGTTCGAGCCCTCGAGCTCTTAATTACAGAACGACCACGTAGGAAAAGCACAAAACTCATGTGAATGAATGCTCCCGACAGCGAGTATCTGCTGTGCCTATTTTTACTTTGTCTTAGAAATTGTCTGGGGGATTATGCCAGGTGGGGATTTTGCGCGTTTCTCTCTGTCCACATGTATTTTATGTAGTCTGTAACTATATCACATCCTATAAAATGTCAATTTTGCTCTATCTCGCAATAGTACAAAGTCCACGTCTTGTGACCTGGACACTAAACATATGACCTTGATATTCAATATGCTTTTAGAGGTTGTCAAGATAAGTGATAGCGCAAATTTTTTATCAAGCTCAGCGGTTTTTGAGTTATCATGTTAACAAAGAGAAAGAAACTCGCGATAAAACAGTAATAATGGTGTTCTTCTGTGCAGATAACGCGATGCTGCTGGCTGGTCCGCCGCCACCGCTGGCCGCAGTCAACGCCTCGGGCCACATCGTCCACGCTGCGCCACCCACGTTCGACGGAGCACCGATCATCCTCGCCCCTCGTCTGCCCGTGCCCATGGGCCACCCACCGCCACCGCCGCCATCATCGCAACCTGTACCGTCGACGTCGCTACCGCCTCCGCCGTCTGCCATGCCTGCCGCCCAGCCGTCCCTGGTGCCATTCGGCGACCTGCCGCCAGCGCCGCTGTTCGCGGTTCACTTCGACCCGTTCCTGGCGTCACAGACTCCGCCAATGCACCACGCCGCCGCACAGTCGCCCGTCCTGCAGCAGGCCAACATGCCCAACATCGCGTACGTTCGATAGACTATAACGCCAACGACCGCATGTCTTATACAAACCTTGGAGAGGGGAGTGTTTTTTTAGTTTTCTGAGAAGGGGTAATTTGGCGTATTTTGGGAGAATTTGGTATACCGCAAGACTCAAACTGCATTATTTTTCTCCAGATTGCTTCCAAACGCGTTTAGGCCTAGCTTATGAAATTGTCTGCGGAGGTGTCTAGCCACAGACCCCATTGGCTGTGCCTATACAGCGCTCGCAAGACACGCCAACTCGATTTCGGGAGAGCGCCGGAAAAACTAAGAGAAAAGAGGAAAACAAAGAGAGAAGAGAAAAAAAGAAAATACGAGGGATAAGACGGGGGAACTCACTTCAAGGGCTGAAGGAAATAGATGCCTTGCATATCCATGATTGTTTCGCTGTGACATCACTCTATCGCGTCACAGTGTCGCGGTGGTCAATATCGTATCGCGTGGTTACGTCGCGACGCGATAAATGCTGCCAAGATCGGGTAAAGCGTTTTTACTGCGCGGTCTTCCAGGAAATTTAAGATAACAACTGATAACAGCGTTAGACAGCCGGAAAATACGGTTTTTTGTCAGGCGGTTTGGAAAATTGTTCTGGTTCAAGCATTATTTGAAGGTACAAATGATACTGCGTTCGTTGTATGCTTTATGACTTTTGACTTTTGTTTCATTTAGCAAAAGTTCTTCCCGAACAATAAGCCAACCTGTATGTTTGTATGTATGGGTAGTCTTTTTACATATTTTCCTTTTTTTTGTGCTTAACGGTGCCTTGGTTTTCGTGATTTGTCATGCGTCTACGCAATTTACGTGACTGTTTACGTGATTGTTGCAATTTTATAGCATTTTTATTTTATATGAGAGAACTCTTGCTGGCAACGTGCACTGTGCACTCGTGTGGTGTTTATTCGATAGTTTTTATTGCGTCGCTGTATAGCTATTTAGCACAGTAGTGCAATCAGCGTGTTAGCCTACCTCAGGAGAATGTTTGGTAATTGATTTGACTGAGACAACTTGAACAGCCTTTGAAATATATTTTGACCACTTTTTGTCGGTAACGATTACAGGTTTGTTCGATAGTTGACATTTAATCAGTTTTTATTTGTAAAATAGTACTGTTCAATCTTTCGTGCATAAGTTGTAATAGCGTGCATGACTATTCATTGTTTTCTGTGTGTGTTTTGTATTTTGCGTTATGATTGTAAAGAATGATCGGCGTGAATTATTTACAGTGAACTTTATTTGCAGGTAATTTTGTGCAGTGTTGTTTATAAAGCCAGTGACGGCGATATCTTTCGTTTTTTTCGCAGCAAATTTTGTCCACGCGACTCGCTGAACGCGTTAAGTGGAGTAACGTCTGGTGGAGCTACTGTCGCAACTTATAAAAAAAACTCATCCAGCGACAGCGATAGAAAGCCGCTAATGGGGTGTTTACACGATACAGCAAACGTCCAGCAAACTTTTAGCAAATGTATTCAAAATACACGTGCTAATGCTATACGTTTGCTTGACGTTTGCTGGAGCGTGTAAACACCCTATAAGGCAATTTTATGCAATATAGGCCTACTGTAGGACATTGCCATTGCAGATTGCAGAGAATACAGTTTGCTTAACTTAAGATAGTTATATAGACATACAAACCAACTAATAAGCATACGATCAAGATCCAGCGTACGATAGGCCTATGATGCTATTGTTGCATGCATTTTTATTTTATTTTTTTTCAGTTTAAAACTCGCGTCAGCATTAATTAGGTCTACATATTGCTGCTTCGACTTTGCAGTAGTTGGGGCAGTATGTGCTGCTTCTGTCTTGCTGTAGCCTATAGGACTGGTGTCGCCGCCTATGATTATTTATGTAACTGGGAGACTTGATTGCATAAATGAGTTTTTCTGTTGTTTTCAAGCATAATTTCGCATTTTCCCGAGTTTCACAAAGTCACGCATGAAGAACTGTTCGAATCTGTTTGAATAAGTCATCAATTATTTCGGTCGTGCAAATATATAGGCCTAAAGTGAAATTTTGGCTTTATGATTGTGTAGTTTTGAATCAGTTTTATCACGCTTTTGAAAATGAGTTGTATGATATAAAATGTCTGTAGCAACTGTAAAGTTATTACTTACTATGATGTACACGTACGATTATTTTTCGACTGTTTATAGGCCTGCCGTTATTTAGTTATTATCATTGTGTTTTCTTGAGCATATAGGCCTATATCTGTTATTATGAACGTTGCAGAAAATTCGATTTTATCGACCTTATTTGCGTGTTACTGTGATGTTATGCTCAACAGCAAATTTTTGTGTATAGGTTTAGAAGTTTTTTCTGGTGTTGACTGTTTCAAAAGTGAAATGGCACCGGCATTTGTTTTATACTGTCATCGCCCATTCATACATAGGGCCTGTAGGTGCATAGGCCCACATGGGTGTACTGTACGTCTCTATAAAGAACCGTACGATTTCTGAAAGAATTTATTATGACATTTGACTTTGAACTTTGACTTATGAAACGTTTCAGAAGTTAATCGTTTCTTGCTTTCTGTGTCTCAAAATCAGTGTCAAATGCCATTTTTAAAAACTGCGGTAAGACAAACGAACAAGGAGCTGGCCAAAACGTGTAAAATAACAAAAAAAAACAACGCGCGATGTCGCAATTACGAGGTATTTTGATGGAGTCTGCGTAATCGCGTATAAAAGGCATCGATTGGCTACGTGCCACCGGCAGAGTGCGTCTAGCTTTATTTTTGGCCGACCATCATTAGGTCGAGTCTTTGGCACGCCGTGTCGTCGGTCTGTCTGTCTGTCGTCGTCCGTCGTCTGTAACACATGCATTGTGGCTAAACGGTAGGTCATACTGGGAAACTTATTGTATGGTTAATTAGCCGGTGTCACAGCTCTTCGCGTGCAAAATTTCAGCGATTCAGTGGGAGGAGAACATTTTCAAATTTTGGGTTGAACAAAAGTGGGGTAGAAAAATATGTTTATTTTTACCGACATGTCGCCGTAGATTTCAGAAATGGTGAGAGATAGGGCCAAGATTGCTATTGTCACTAATAAGAAGTCGCATAAACCCTCTCAGATGACACGAAAATCATCGACTTTGGATGATCTTCAAGGATTATCACGCACTCTGCTTTGCCAATCGTGCGGTATTGTGGCTAAACGGTATGTCGTAGGGGGTCGGAGATTGTACAGTTGGATAGAGGTTTTTGAAGTTCCTAAAGGCTGTCAATTTTACATTTCTCTATCTGCAGCGGTTTGGCCGCAATTATGAATGCAAAGTTTCTGCCTGCAGCCATCATCCATGTGCGCCAAATTATCGTATCTTATTTTAGCGTTAATTGTAGCGTTCGATATAGGTTTAGCAGCATCACCGCAGCGTGAATGTGACTGCAGTCACTCTAGGAAATCGCTTTCTTTCCGCGACCGGAAGTCGAATGTTGGCCTTCGGATATAAGCGGTACGGTCGGCCTACTCTAGCAACAGCTGGGTTTTTTTCTGGCAGGCTTTAAAACGTGCATGTTTTGTGCAGTAAAATGCATAACAGCTGTTCAAGATCATCCAATGTCGTTGATTTTGGTAGCAATAGAAAGCGCACATGCAAATTGCTATTATTGATCAACAGCATATTAGCAAGCTAAGTCTTAACTTGCTCCTTTTCCGATAAGTCTATATTACAGACTTTTTCTTCCGGAGAACCACTCCATTTTTGCCGAAAATGTGCAATGTTTTCCTTGCGATCCGAGGAGCGAAGACTTTAGTCTAACTACCCTTGGTACTTATTTTTTTAAGCCAGACAATGGCAATACGCGTTCGGTAGTCGCGCGTGCATCGCACGGTAAAAATAACTGTCGTGGCCAAAGGTTGTGGTTTGTGGTTTGTTTGTACACAAGGTCGCATTACGCGCGTTCACTCGAACATAATATAGGCCTGACAATAACGTGTAGCTAGTAGAACGTAACGTTAGCCTACAGTTTTTGATCTTTTGTGTCGATTTGCATCTACCTCGGCTGAACCAGGTGGTAGGGTCAACCTCGTAAAACGCTGTGGCTTAGACAAGATTTGTGATTGGGGTTAGAACGCGATTGAGCAAATGAGGTCATTTTCTGCCCTTTTTGTGTTTGCGATCATGGTAGAAGTTGTCACTGGTGTCGGCGCATGGTGGTAGGTGACGTGCTCGCGACCTGAAATGTTCCGCAGGGCTGCGATCGACACCGCTATTCAACACGCGGACAGCAGACGGACAGATATCAGACAGATGCACGAAAGCCACGGACACGCTGCTTGAATTTAAGGGTTCATAGCTTGCAGCTCATGAGGCAACACAGCTGTTTAGTGAAAAGTAAGCATTAAAGTTTATAACTGCAGCAAATATTCATTTTTTCAAAACACTTTACCGATAATATTTTCTGCATTAAATTTGCAATCAAGGGACGATCATTTTTAAACATCCTTTTACACCTCTAACACTATACCTTTTGTAAGTTGTAAATCAAGCTTACGATAAATCACATCATAAGTGAATTATAAATAGCCCAAATTTCCATGTTCTAAATTCGACTGTACTTTGCGACGTGTGGATGATGTGAAGGGATCTATTTCAAGTTCAGCATTTTGAAAATAACTGAATGTTTAATGTATAAAAGCTAGGGGCCTACTTTTCAGCGAAAATTGCTATGTCTACTGTACATTGAAGTAGGTATGCATAGTTTGATCAAACAGATACGGTTATATTGTAGGTCTACTTGTTAGCTTAGCAAATTATGCAGACATGCACAATAAGGTAATAAAGGGGTCAGTAAGCTGCGCAGAAGATAGCGTAAACAAACTTCACTATATGCGCAGTTATCTTGGTCAAAGTTAATAGTCTTGACTTTTGTCCACACACAGTGAGTTGAAAAACAAAACATCACTGTCCTCGTCAAATTGTCACTAGAGACATGATAAATATGGCAAGCAACAGAATTTTGCTTTGACTGAACGAAATCGCGATAGTAGATCTTTTTTTGATCTCGTCCACTCGGGTAAATAACAAGCCGGTGTATAGGTGAATTTCTACACGCGACGCCAGTCGTCATCAGCGATCGTGACCCAGTAACGTCGTACTCATCTTTTTTCGTGGACTAGTGAAACTCGAAAATTCTTGTATAGTTGACCACGGGCAGAGTTGGCATGCCGTCTGTTCATTGTCCATGGATGATCACTTGATCAGGAAAACGGTTCGTGCAGATCAGAAGCTTTTCCTGGAAATTTCTACGCAATAAAAAACTTGAACGGCACTGTTTTTGGTCTGGTCGCAACCCCACGCATCTCACTGTTATGGCTTCCAAGCTTGTCCGTTTTACACTGCGAGATAAAACAGGTGACGATGTAATAAAGTCTATTAAATGTTTTGTGGTGAGTGCCATTGTAGATGCGTTGCTATGGACTGTGATGCACGTAAGGTACAGTACGTGAGTATTGACAGTCAATTTTGCATACAATAGGCCTACAGAGTACATACCAACCAAGGACCAATCTAATTAACGGGAAACACAATACGTCGTAGGCCCATGTCGTAGTTTCTATGAAAACAAAAAGCATGCCGTGATTATCATGTGATTGTGACATTAACTCGATACTAGTCAATGGTGACAATAATAACAACTATTATTATTGACTGCACAACTTGTTAGCCGCTGTCGAAATTTTTCATAGTAATTAAGTCCTACTAAAAATTTTTGGAGATCGTCAAGACGTTTTTGTTAAAACTATTTTCATTAAATCTTAAGTCTATACAATATTTTTTTTCAAGTTTACTAACTCAGTGAATGACATGAATACGTTTAAAAATTTCATGATGCACGAAAAGTCTTGGTCTTCGTCTTTAAAAAAAGTTATGTAAGCCTAAATTTCAATTTACTTAAGATCTAATCACGCCCTAAACGTGCCGTAAATTATAATCAGCTTTAGAATATGGAGAGTTAAAATGTAACTCACTCTATAACGTTATACCGTTATATTATACAAAGTAGTGTAGCGAAGCGTTTGTGGCGTGATGTGATTTGCAATGATCGTGCGATTGTAAATTTACGGTGTAGAATGACGGTAAACGAATTTGGAAAACGGGTCAATATTCGATGCAGATATGACAGAAACGTATGGGGTTACTTTTTATTGGGCCACTCTTTTCTGTAGTCGATGAGCTGTTTCCAGTCGCACATTGGCAGATCATGTCACACTCGCACAGCAAGATTGCTGCACTTACTGATGACCGATGCATGATTACATACATGTTTGTGTGTCCTTGCTGTTCAGATATCGAAATGGAATCACAAGACGGTAAAGGAAAGATTGGGATCGTTGGAAGGTGAGACGGACGTAACAGCTGTTTTTTTTCTACTTTTTGCCAATAACAGAGTTATAGATGCAAATTTTAACTAACAATGGGACTACTATTACTAACAACTTTTATTTGTTTTCTACCTGTTAGTACGTTTTTACATGTCACAAATCTGACGTATTAATGTTTTATTTTTCAGCCATTTGAAGCTGCACATGACAACCTTTTTCGCTAAAATCGTTTTATGTACGCTTGACGTAAGATATAATACTTAGGCTACCTGTTAACATAATCGCAATATGTCTATATTATTTGTAACAACAAATGCGTTTTGACATTTGCTGTAATGAAGGAATGAATAATGAATGAAATAGGCTATGAATCAGTATACAAAAAGCCGACATAATTCGACACTAAAGTCATTTTTAACTTATTATTATTACTGTTATTATTTTTTACCTTTGTTAGTAAAGGTTTCTGGTGGTTAAAAAACAAAAAAAGTTAAAAACAGAGTGTCGGAGTGAACGGTCTGATGCATCGCCGGGATCGACAAAAGTCTCGCTGATGAGAACAGCGTTAAATCTCTGTAATAAAACAGAGATGCGCTGCCAAAGAAAAGACGTGTCTCGTAGATCTCCAGTGACGGCGGTTGACTGACCACCCACGTTAACACTCAAAAAGTCTGTTGCTGATGAGTGTGATGTGCCGTGGGTTTCAAACGCCAGTGGCTGGAAAATGTGAGTGTCTGGCAGATTGGCGTAATTGGAAGTTTTCCTGCTCGCCGCAGCCTCGACCGCTCCACCAGCAGATTGGGATGATAGGTGAACATACGAGACAGCCAGTATGCTGACTACCGTGACGTCCCTAGTCAGCGGTTTACCGGCTTGTCAAGAAGTCAGGGTAAGTCCGTCCGGGCGCCTGCCGCTTGTTCTTGTCAAGCCGCATGGCTTTTTCGTCACAGGAACACAGATGTAATGTATAATAATGACTCCCATATAATAATGAATCCCCAGTCAACATTATACGTATAATATACACTTCCCCAGTGATTATTAATAACTACTCAGCTATAAACGTATACTGAATAAGCGGCAACAACGATTTAAAAAATAACTTTTATTAGTCACCTTAATATAACACAAAAAGTTTATATTATATGAAAGGAGTGTAAATTATACATATAATAATGACTGGGGGAGGCATTTTTAGAAGGAGTAAAAATTATACACTATACCGGCCGTGGTTATAAACTTATACAGTCAATTATTAATAAACATTTTTGTTGTGTGTAGTGGCATGATTGGACACTATTGGGCAATGTTGTTTGCTTCGGCTGGCTATGAGGTGAAGCTGTATGATTCCGACTTGCAAGTAGTCCGCAAAGCAATTGATAACATTTTAGTTCAGCTGCAGAGCATCAGTGATGCTGGGATGTCACGTGGACAACTTTCTGTTACGCAGCAGTACCGACTGATCTCTGGTGCGCAAAGTTTGGCCGATTGTGTGTCCGATGCCATTTATGTTCAGGTACGATTGCAGCTTGCTAAACTAAAAAATTATGTCGGCTCCGTGTCGACACATTGTGCGGTCGTCCGCCGGACCTTTTAAGCCTAAAATCGGCACATTGATTACTTCTGCTATAGGCCTACCTATGCCAGTTTTGGTTTTCTTGCGCCTTTTTTCATTTTCAAGTCAGTAGTAGCGTTCATTTATTTGTGCCTGGTTTTCCAGCTGTGATGTTACATTGTAATTGTTTTGTATATTGCGTCATGAAATAAATTAATAAATAAATAAAATAAATATATATATAGGATAGACAGACGGACGGGTGGACGGACGGGCAAGACCCGTAGGCTATTGTTGCCTGTTAGGTCGGCCGCACTAGAAATATCTTAAAATTTGGAATTATTTGAAAGCGTACTGCAGTGGAAGGATTCCTGTTTCTTGCACTTTGCAGTATATGAATTACGGCTTTTGATGACATTTTACTAAGGGTAGACCTACGAGCACAAAGGCCTAAGAAAGGGAGATGAGCACTTTCTCACCCCCTGTAAGGTATGACACCTTTGCCTTAGTTTAGACCTATATCAGAATGTGATGACGATCTAGCCCAGGATCTGTAGCAGGTTTGAACCGCTGATGCATTGGTTACATGACAGCACAGTTCTTGACGGAGGTCTGAGATCTCTAATCGCTTTTAGTTCATACTGGTATAAATTAGCATTCCGTGATGTGATAAGCAATTCGGTTACATACGGAATTTCTGTATTTCCAGAGAACGTGAAGTAATTAGGATGAGATGTAAATACATTTTGCCGAATGAAATCGTGACACTGTGATTTCGTACGTATGCAACTGCATGTCGATACAGGAATGTGTGCCTGAAAATCTGGACGTGAAGCGTAAAGTATTTGCCGATCTTGATAAAATTGTGTCTGAAAAAACGATATTGGCCAGCTCGTCTAGCTGTTTTCCAGCTTCATCATTCACAGAAAATCTTACGCATCGTGCTCAAGCCATCGTGTCACATCCGGTAAGTTTAATTTCAACGCGTCGTCAGTCACCGTCAGCGATTTATACTGGACGTCATTATCGCGCGAAAAGGCGATTTTGCTTTAGCACTTCATTATGAGCTTTGCTGTACCAAATACAATTCTTTATTTTTTGTCAGTGCAATTGCTGTGAGCAACGTTTTAGCGACAGTACTTCAATGGTGCTTCGAATTTATGACTATGGTTATACATTGCAATGATCACTTATACGAAGTTTTTGTAAAAGAAGTTCGTTAAAACTATCGGTCTTACTTTGTGATGCGTACAGTTTTATATTATTTTTAGTTACACTATGTTCTTTGTTTAAGTAGTATTTCATTGATACTGTGCGTTGCCAGATAAATCCTCCATTCTACTGCCCACTGGTGGAAGTTGTACCAGCCCCATACACCGACAAGTGGGTCACGGACAAGACGTTGGCACTGCTGAGAGAGATAGGACAATCGCCAGTGCTACTCAAAAAAGAAGTCGCAGGCTTTGCACTAAACCGCATCCAGTATGCCGTGCTTGCTGAGTACTGGCGATTGATTGGTGTAAGTAAACTCTGTAAAAGTACTTTGATTTTCGCATAGAGAATCTACTAAGAGACGATGTTACACTAGTGCCACGTTATGGATTTATCTCATACATGTATTCACGGTTGGTGCTAAAAATAAAATAGCATGTCATGCAACTTTTACTAAATTAAATTGTAAAGTGTGACAGCCACCTAAAAGCTTGCTTTGTCTGTTTGCATCTGTAATGACAAAACTAAAAAGTATTTTAAAATACAAAATAACATGGAACCAGACTGATAACGGGGATGATCGTAATGATCGTAACAGTACGCATGAAAATTGCTAATTTTGGAGTTGAGCTACAAGATTTGACTGTTTTTACTTTTTTGCATATTTGCGCTGGCTTTATTTCCATAGCAGAGTATTAACATCGACAAATGCTGTGCGTAATAGGAGGATGTTATTAGTGTGAGTGATCTTGACAAAGTGATGACGGATGGTCTTGGTTTGAGATACGCGTTTATGGGACCATTCGAGACGTGCCATCTAAATGCAGAAGGTATTATGTTCTCGTAACTAGATGTTTGTTAAACCACTGTCCGGAGGAGGATAAGTGAGTTTTAAACAAACTTATTTCGCTTTCGCAGACGATAGTTAAGTCACGCAGTGTTGCGCGCGCACTGTTGGCCGGGCAACATTGAAGTCGACACAGTCTTTTCGTTTAAATAATTTATTATTTGTTTTTGTTTTGGTTTTGAGGTATAACAAAACCAATAGTGACTGGCGTGTCAAACATTATTGAAGATTTTTGACTTTTAGTTTGTAAAATGTTGCCCTCGATTTTCGATTTCGGGCAACATTTTGCAAACATTCGGGTAAAAAATGTTCATTGCTGACCTCGACGCCAGTCAGTATTTGTATAGTTGAATACGCTACACGTTTGACAGTTTTACTGCATGCATATAACTGTTGTAGAAGTTGTCAGATACATAGCCATATTTTAGTTTGCGACGTTAGGCTTTCACGCGGCTGTCTTAATCAGCCGCATTACAGGTCTTGCCTGTTTGTTCGTCTGTCTCTCTGTTTGTTTGACTGCTCCGTACAGGCTCCTAGCTCGTGAAAAAAGTCGTAAACAAATTATAATATAATGTGCGAACATTCTCCAGGCAGTGGCGGTTCTAGCCCGCAATATCCGGAAAGGGGCACGGCCCCATGGTGAGCGCGGTAGCGCGTGCCTATAACGGGGGTCCAGGGGCAGAGCCCCTGGTCAAGGGCCAGAGCCCCTGGTCAAGGGCCAGAGGGCGAAGCCCCCCCTGAAGCTGAAGCACTTCTTGCTTTTAGACGTTCAATGAAAGCTGCAAATTTCAAATTTGCCCACTTATCTAAAATTTGGAAAGCAAAGAAATCAGATATTTGTGTTATTTTTGCAAAAATTGAAAAAAATCATAAATGGCCACGAAACAAGTGGGGACTGTAGCAAAACTGGGGGCCTGTGCCTCCTTCCTGGCCCGAGCCTAAAACCGCAACTGTCTGCAGGGCAGGAGTAAGCGGTGTGATGCCAATTTTAGCCCAAAATGTCAAAGGTCATAGTCAAATTCGGCGTCAAAAAGCTTCAAAATATGACCTATAGGCTATCTTGCGCAAATATATAATCTCCTATAGCGTGCGAATCAAGGGCTGGCCATGCAGCCGGCGGACTCGTACGCAGACTAAGTTCGGTGCAATAAGCGCATAACTATAATGGATGGCCGCATGTATGTCAACACAAAGCTGGTGAATGTCATAGCAAACATAGCGGCACTTGCTTTGTTGATGTATTACCGTGTAGGTGTAGTGGATTACTGCATTCGCTACAGTGATACGATAAACCGCGTCATGTCCACGTTCGGCGCGTCTCCTTCAATGGCACCCGACACGGAGTCTGTTCGGCGCATTGCCGCCGCGCTGGAGGAACGTATTCCGCTCGACCAGTTGTCCGAGCGCAGACAGTGGCGCAACGATCGCCTCATCGCTCTAGCTAAAATCAAAAAGCAGATGGACGGACAATAACTTGACTGCTTGTTTCTTGTAACGCAGCCTGCCGGTACATATAGAGTTGTGACGTTCAGGAATGTCTGAATTTAAGAAACGACTGGTAAGAATGAGTTAGCTGGAACAGAAGGCAAATAATATCGATACTGCTGGCAATGAATGGAGAAATCGTCTCAATCAATGCCTGTGTTCGCGTAATGGGCCGACATTTCGAGCAATTTTACTGTAGGCACAAAAAAGCCCCCTTCATGCAGCTGTCGCTAGGGAAGACGCGCTACAGCCTATAGGCTACAGTTCCTGCTGCAGTACAGATCTTTAAGGTCATCCAAGGTCGATGATTTTTATTTCACTCGAAAGGACGTATACACTGCAGTACCACTTCCTATTAGTGATTTTTAGTAGGCCTACCGGGTAATTGCCCCTATCTCTTATACCGTTTCCGTTGAAGAACGCACATTTTCCTACTTTTTTCATTTAACCATAAATTTGAATATTTTCTTGGACTAAATCGCTAATATTTTGCATGCCTAGGTTTAGGGCACAATGGCTAATTATGCGTGTATTAAGTTTTCCAATAAGACCTAAAGATTAACCTGAAGGACGTTTAGCCACAGTAGGCCTATAGTACCAGTAAGCTCGTAACAGACAGACAGACCGACCGACAGACACACGACAATTCGTACCATAGACGCCTTTAGCATCTTAGCGCATAAAAATACAACTGGATGAAATGTCAAGTAAAGTGCCAGAAATGTGAACAAAATATGTTTTGGGCCTATGCATTATGCTGATTAAAGCCCAAATTCCATTACGCCGACTTTCACCGAAACTTCCCCGGGGGAGGGCACAAATCACAAATTCTTTTTTTGGGGGGGACACAGCGTAAATTTTAGGCTTAGGCCTATTTTTGATTTTTTTCTCTCGTTAATATTTTTGGTTGACTGTCAGCAGTATCAGATTCTTATTGTATCTTTCCGATTTTTTCGTGTGTATTTTAAATGTTCAGTTATACAGTGGCATATTTTAACACAGTCCGGCTTTTTACTTGAGATCTGAGATACGATGTTGTTCATTATTTATATTGGAATAGAATAGCCGTAGGCCTATGCGTCCAGAACTAGGTAGCCTAAAGTTAAAGAGTTTAATTACCGGTATACTGCGCAAGGCCGGTAGCCACAGTATAGACTAGCTCATACTTTTACGTACGATAGCAGAATGCTTCGCGCGTCTTAGCCATGGCCTGGGCATGGTCTGTTTGTCTGTCCGTCTGTCACACTTTGTCACACTCTGCGATTGTAGCGAAACGGTGCAAGCTAGAATCGTGAAATCTTAACCATGGACTAGGCTAGTTAATCGTGACAATTTTTTGTGCCATTGGGTGAGGAAATTCCTTCGAGCGAGGGCGTCAAAGAGGGGCACCTCACTTTCCTTAAAAGACGTTATTTTGCCGCTATTGGCTCGTATAGTATGAAAACGGTTGCAGATAGGTACAGACATGCTGCTTATCATAACAAGCACTGGTGACAGGCTTTTCAGATTTATTAACGTCGATGACCTTGAACGACCTTTAGCCCCCAAAATAAAGGGTTATAGTTAATTTTTCACAGTTTTTAGCTGCAGCGCACATGTCATGAGTGAACTGCGACGAAATGGCTAGAAATCCTAGAGCAAGACAACCTGCTTATGAAATTTTTAGCATTACCATTTTGCAATTATGTACAAAAATTATGCACCACAGTTTGGTGTATAAATATACTTTTCTGGGAGGATCTATGACGTCGACTCGATTCGATATCGTACCGAAGTAGACATTTTAATATCGACCCATCCCTAGTTTTCAAGTTGTTTACTTTTTGGTTTCACAATTAGTTTCATTTTCACTGTGCGGAAAATGTTACGTAAATGGTGATAATGTATCTGTGGATACGAAGATTGAATATAGTCTTGGTTTTAAAATAGTTAAATGTTTGGTTCAAAATTGTTTTATGATTCGTCTGACGAACTGAGTGCACGGTGCGAAATCATTTTAAATTTAGTTCTGGATAGATTGTGCAACTTGAACTTAGCACAAAATGTTCCATGTTTTATTTCTACTTCGGAGCGACTAACGGCACGGCGGCAGTGCGGCTAGGCAGGCACTAGCGACCCGGCAACCATGTTCAAAGCCTGTTACACGCTATGAAGAAGATTTTATCTGCCGTGAAAATAGCGATAATCAACTACTTATTCTCCGTGAATTTTCAAGGAAGCATTTTTTCTCTTTTTGGCTATATATCGTGAAAATTTATGTATTGAAACATATACATTAAAGCTAAGGAAATAAACGATTAAGCACACAATTAATTATTGACGTGTTACAGCTATGCTGATGCATCTGTTTGTCAGTCTGTTAGTTAGTTTAAACCAGGTGGGAATTTTGATGCCATTTTGTTGCATATTGTCTGCCACGAGCGCAAGTCTGGCAGTGAAAGAATTTTGCAAATTGGTCAGTGTGGGGCAAAAATGTAGACAAACTCATCGCGTACAGTTTATAGGCTCACGCTTTGAGACATTAGCTGAAAACTCATGGCCGCTTACCAGTGATGTGGTCAGTTACAGTACGTAGGCCTACACTACAGGCTACAGCAGTTGCTAATTTGCTATTATTGCCTGCATAATCTGATAATACTGTGCTAAATAGCAGCAGATAATAATATTTATTTTCTGTAAAATTTCCTGGCAGATACATTCCATGCTAGCTTCCGTGAAAATTCACGGCAGATAGCAAAAATCGACTACTTATTTTCCGTGAATTTTCACAGCAGATAACATCTTACATAGCCATACAGCATACATGCAGTCGTTTGCAAACTAGTGAAACACCTCTATTGCATTGTTCAGTGCAGTGAATGACATAGACAAAATCAGATGCCAATCATTAAATTCTCTAAATTTTATGTTGAGAATACATTAACACATACAGTTAATAGTAAGAAAAATCAAGCTACCAAACAATGAGGCAGCAGCAGTGAACGATGTATCTGTCAAGTTTACGAGTGATTGTGTGATTCGGTTTCCTGGAGAATATTAGCTGTGACAAAACACCGCACTGGCAGCACCGACTGCACCGGCAGCAAATTACCGCAAATTAGACACCAGAGAAAACGTTAGAGCTAAGGTTAGGGTTAGCTATAAGGTTAGGGTTAGGATCAGGGTTAGAGTCAGGGTTAAGGTTAGTGTTAGGTTAGCATTAATGCAGTAATTTGCTGGCGGTGCGGTTGATGCGGTTGGTGATGATGGTGCGGTGTTTCATCTCAATATTAGATAGTGACTTTTGTCTTCTTATAATCTTATGCATAGATTACTGTATGAAAAGTTGTGTCATGATAGCAGATGGTACAGCTACAAACATCACTCTAGTAGGTGAAACTATTTGCTGCCATAGCGTGAAAAAGTGAGAAAATGCCAGATAAGATATACCAATTTTTGCCAGCTGTCAGCTGGTGGTGTTAGTTGATTATAGACAGGCACTGGAATGCCGCTATATCAGTAGTCTTGTGTCCACCTACTCAGCCGCCGTGTTGTTAGTTCAACATGGCCAACATGTGTCTCATATTTTTATTAGCAATGTTCTACACTACCAACTATGGGCATGCACTGATAATAGAACCGATTGACATAGCCACACCTGGATCTCTACTTGAAGGTGTGTTCTGATAAAGCAGAAAGATCCATGTTACGCTAAAGACAGGGAACCAAGGTCTGGATTTCTGACTTTGCCTCTCTGGCAACTCTTGTGTGACAATCTGTGAAAAATAGAACTTTTCAGCATCTGTTGTACAAGGGTACTTGACATGCAACCATCAGGCCATGCATTTGATTTGTTTTAAACTTGGCTCTACACAATGTGTGCATGACATGTCTTGTGTTGACAGTGAACGATGTCATTGCCACGGTTAACTCAAGCACTCAGAGCATTCGCTGGAGTTTCACCAAAGCTTAATGACCCATCATCAGATGACAATGATGATTTGGTCTTCAAACATAAACTTCAAGCCGAGAGACGGTTGAAAGATACTGTATCATGGTCACAGCTGACACTGCTGGTTCAGAATGGAGTTTTGTCTGAGAGAAAAGCTTGTTTTGCTAAACTGCAACAACTTCTTAGCATTGCAAGAGAAATTGGTATGTGGTGTATTAATTCTCTATTTATTTATTTTAATTATGCTTTTAAGTACAGCTTGTTTCGTTTGCACTAGGTTTAGCAGAGTATGCTTTAGCATTAAGCAGTTAATTATTTTTACTTTTTTGGCTCAGTTGGAGAGGCCATTGCACATTGGTTAGAACAGTGGGCTTGGTGACCTATGCTTGCTTCTTGTTGTGTGATTCATGCTATCACACTAATTTTTTCAGCAGTCTCATTAAATAAGTTAGTAAATTTATATAGCAGACAGTGTTAGCAAGAAGCCTGCAAAATCTAAGACGAAAATGTCTTGAAAAATTTTACTTTGTAGGTGGGCAAATCTGATCAAATGAACAAGCTACTCTAGTTGCTAGAATTTTCAAAAGAGAAATAAATGCGGTTTTGTAAAATGAGAACTGAAATAGTAGCTTTTGAGAACTGAAATAGTGATTATTTGTGTACACTGTATTTGCTGCAGTTGGAGGTATTGATACTGATTCTGAAACTGCTGAGAGTGCTGCTGTGTTTCTGTTCGGGTTTGTCTTTGACTCTCGTGATACACATATCACCCAGGAAAGCTGTTCTAAGCTGCATACGTATTTTGGGCCAGTGTCACCGAGTTTGTTGGCAGATATCTACTCAGCTGTTGAGTACATTTTGTCTTGTCTCTCAGACACTGGAATTGAGAAGATTTCTGCAGCGCTTGATGCAACTAAAGATGGAAGCCAATCAATGAATAAAGAATTTGGCAGAAATATTAAAGCTGCGCTTTGTTACAGTTCAGCTGTTAATGATGACGATCTGGACTGGTTGGAATCTGATGAAGACAGTGGTATGCCAGTTGGTGCAAGTGGATTTAGTATGAATTATGCTGGTGTCAATGAACATATAGCATCATCGTCACAAGTTGAAATGAGTGTCGTTCAAACAGACACATCTAGTTCCAAACAGCAGAAAACAAGGGCTTGGTTGTATGAAGAAGTGGCAAGCTATTTTTGTACTGAAAGTGCTGAGCCTGAAACCTGCATTGATGATCTTGTCTCCACCGTGTTTGATATTCTTTGCTCATCAAAAAGTAATGAACAACTACAGACTGAGGTTGGTTACTCAACTTGTGCTTTAGATGCTGCATAGAGTATGAATGTTGTCAATTGAAAATAAATAGTACAAGTAATTTGAGCAGAGCTCACATGATGCACGATAGCAGTATTACTGTCACCTGGGCAATTGCGTTCAGCATGCAATAAAATTATAATTCATCTTGAAGGAGTGCACAAATTTGAGGCTTCTGTACTGAAGGCTTCTTGAATTTAGGAGGTCGAAACTTAGATCGTTAAAAATGTACGTTCTGTGCTGAAAATTTTCATATGCATGTTGTCTTGGTCTATTTCTAGCCATTTCGTTGCAATTCACTCTTGAAATGTGCGCTGCAGCCAGAAACTGTGAAAAATTCACTAAAACCCCCTATTTTGGTGCTCAAGGTCGTTCAAGGTCATCGATGTTGATAAATCTAAAAAGCCTGTCACCAGTGCTTGTTGTGATAAGCAGAATGTCTGTACCTATGTGCAACCGTTTTCACGCTATACGAGCCAATAGTGGCAAAATAACGTCTTTTTAGGGGGTGCCTTTCTTTGTTGCTCTTGTTGGAGGGGAATTCCGTTACCCAGGGGCACAAAAATTTGTCACAATAAACTAGAGTCTTTGTTGCATCCCACGGTGAAGATTTTGTGATCTTAGCTTGCACCATTTTGATACAATCGCAGAGTGTGACAGACAGACAGACGCAGGCCATGGCTAAAACGCGCAAAGCATTCTGCTGTCGTTTGTAAAGACTGTGGAATAGTGATGTGCTGTGTGCATGTTGAGAATGGCAATAGCATTTAGGTCTATCGGTATTTTAATAATATTTTGATAATATGATTGTATTTCTGGCATGAATTGTGTGCAATTTTGTGCATTGGATGTAACTTTGATGGTGTTACTGTGTGTTGTTGGCTTTCCAGCTGTTTGATTTGCTTGGATTTGACCGGTTCAGTTTGATTGAGAACTTGCTACAGAATCGGCAGAAGGTTGTGCGATCGGCTTTTGGTTGTGATGAGGCCAGCACACCACCATCAACTGCTAGCGCTGGTTAGTATGTGGTTTACCATCTTTTGCATCATTGTGATTCTGCTTTTTATTCTCTGCAGTATGACTTAATGTAAATTTTTCTGTTTTGTATTTGAGTTTACTGTTTTTATTTAACAATTTCATTTTTTTTGTTTTTCTTGCTTTGTTGCAAATAAGATTATTATTATACTGTGTTCAGAAAAAAGACACTTACTACTTTTGCTTCTGCCTGGATAATTTTTAGATTTATGCAAAATTTCCACGGAATGTTTAAGATGAACTAAATATTTCATTGACATAGATATAAAATATTTGTTGCTGACATATGCCGGCCTTTAGTCTCAGGCATACTGCCAGTCAATTTTAGCTAGTCTTCTGGAAGTTGCTTCACATTTGGTTGTGTCACAGAAGTCATCTACTGTTCTGTCATCGGATCTTGTGTTATATGCAGACAGGTATTTTGTCACTAACTCTGATTTATATTTTATATTTGACATCACTGGTGTGTGTGAAATTTTGAGGAGCACATTTTTTGAGAAATGTAATGTAATTCTAGCAGTGCCAGTTTATTGTGTCTGTGTTTGCACAGTTGCCAGTGAACAAGTTCGACCAAACTACGGTTGCCAAGTGCTGGTTCAGGTAAGATGGAATCGCTGCTGATCTTTTGATAATTAGCATTTTGTTTCTTACTTAAATTTTTTGTACACCAACAAACCATGGATTTTGTTTTAATAAGTTGCCTGCTACGTGCTATAATGCAGCTTTTTGGGGGTGGCACTGTTGCATTATGCTGGTATTTAAAAAGCGATTTCTGTGTTGCTGGCTGATGTATTTCTGTAAATTGGGTGTTTGGTGGTGATTTGTACAATATAGTGGTTAACACATAGCTTTTAGTAACTTTATTGTATGCTTGTATGGGGCTGTCAGCAGATTGGTAAACCATTCTCAGTATGCAACTAGCCACCCAGGTCAACTCAGCCTGGCCGTCCCTTGGTGAGTATGCATGATAAATATCATTTAAAGCTGTAGAGCTGCCATATGGGCCTTGCAGCTTCGGAACTGCTCTACATTTTTAGTGCTTATTTATGTCAAAATTGTTACGTGTTATGAAGCATTAAATACTTGCAGCCATGAGTGCTGTACTATCAATGCAGACCGAAGAGGAGAGACAACTGCGCAAGATTTTACGACGCGAAGAGAAGAAGCTCATTCGTAGGAAAGACGCTGACCAGGATGTGGTTGATCATGGAAAAGTTGGCTTTAATCCTCAGGAACTGAGGAGTCAAAGGTTTGTTGTCCAGAGGTTAACGTTAGCATGTTGTTACACAAGTTTAGTTTAGCAGTTTAATATTAGTAGTATATTTGTTCTTGTAACTGGCATTAATTGGGGACTCTTGTACTACTACTGCTTTTGCTTATGCTATCTTTTGATCTTTGTATGATTAATTTTGAGATAGCTATAGGTTGGGCCATATTTTCAAAGTTTGTATGGGGGTAAATCATTTGTTGTTGCTTGGAGTTTTATAGCTCAGGTGCTGTTCTTGATTCCCAGCTAACAGTGTGTTAGGACGACTGCCCCTGTTTCTTTCAGTTATGCGTGCGCACTTGCATTTTGTCAACCTTGAACAGTCGATGGCGGCATCTGGTCTATACGATGGTCCACTTTTCACGCCTGCTGTGACAGTCGTCTGGTGGCCCAGTTGCACCTGTAGAGTTGACCTGAACAGCATGTGCTGATTGATGTTACTGCGCATGTGCGGGAACTCTGCTTGGTGAAGAGACGACAGCTGAACGTTACTACCTGCCTGAGCACTCGAACAGTCAACACGTCGTGCTCTATATATACGTTAGCGGGTAGTCAACGTTTGACACAAGACGTACGTGAAAGACAAACTACGCTGTACGTTGTACGAACGAACCTACGGTTACGAACAACTTTTGAAGGAACACTTTCCTGTACGACTACGACTACACGACACATGTCTGCGAGTCAGTTGGCACGTGACTTTGTCGACGCAGCACGTGACAGGCGATTTCTCGTCAGTCGTCTGACTATCATCGTCCGCCACCCGACTTCCATCTTCCAGCACGTGGCAAGCGGGTTCAACGGCAGCTGCCCGACTACCGCCTTTCGTCCATCATCGTCTTCCGTCTTCCGTCCGCCATCCTCCGGCTTCCACCTTGCATCACCGACCAGCTACAGGACAGTCGCACGTTATGTTTTTGTTTGCTGCTGCGCTTTTGTGTTTTAGTTCCATTCCCTAGATAATAGCCATTCACTGTATATCGTTGTTCATCTTGCTTTAATATAAATTTTATCAAACTGTGTGCATTATTGAGCAAGTGCAATCTAAGCCACACAAGCAAAAACGTAACAAGTGTCAAAGCATTTTTTGCAATATACACATAATCTGTCAGATCAGAAATAGAACTTTGAGGTTGCATGTCTGCATCCCAGGTTAGCAGACATCGACACTTTTGCAGTGTCATGGAGAGTCACATAGCCTATAGATGACAGAAGCGTTACAGTTGCTGGACTGTGGCTGTGGAATCATTTGCTGGCAGAAATTTGGCAGTTTAAGCAACCACTGAAGATATTTTTTTTGATTGAGACTGTGGTGTATTGTGATTGTTTTGTTTAATAACAATGACTATACGTATGCTTATTGAATTATTAACTTGCCTGCTTCCTTGTATAGTTGTTAAATGACAAATGTTGTGATGTTTTTGTTATCCAGAGAAGCAGCACTTATTGCAGTGAGCAATGCTCCGTTATTTTCATCTAGTCGACCGTCAGCTTCTGCCCAGTCGGAGCGTTATCCATTTGTGTTTGATTCCTATGCAGATGCTCGACAGTCTTCTAGTTTCATTGCAGGTTCTAAGGTACCATTTCGATGTGCACTAATACCATTATTATTCTGTTAGCTTTAATATTTTGCGGCTGTGTCTGTAAAGCATTTATTGTTGTTTTTTTTACATTTAGATATTAGAATCGATGTACTGAATGTTTGATATAAAAATGTAGTTAATATATTGAGAAATTGGAATTTTCTTAAATTTGTAATTTTCAACATTGTGTGGCTCTCCGCTGAGTTATTGTTCAGCCATTTTAACAAGCCACTATATGTGTCTTCTTGTCTGTCTGTCTGTCTGTGCCTCCATCTGTCTGTTTCTGTCTGTTTGTCATGCACAGGCTCTTAACTTGAAAACTAAAAGGTGTGGAAAAGTCGAGATTGATATGGATATTTTCCAATGTTGTCGTGGTTGGTGTTAGTGTTAATGTTAGGGTTGCATATCTCTAGGCAGCGGCACATTCTAAAAAACTAGTTTTTTTTACATATTTATGCTTTACTGTTCATGTAAATGTGAGGGGTGGTCAAAGATTTTTGAGTATCAATATATTATCCAAAAACTTTTTATTGTCTGTTCATCTGTAAAACGTACCTTTCTTGCCTATTCGTGTGAGCAGCTTGTGGAAGTTATGTCATTGTAATTTATGATGTCATAGAACATTAAGCTGAAACGATTTGGAGCATTAACGCCAGCAGCATTTGAATCAGGCTGTTAGTTGCATGAAACTTTTTCAGTCTGTAGTTGGATTTACCAATATATGGCTTTGTGGCATCTGATTTTATGAAAGCCCTGACAAATACATTTGTGAATTATTTATTTCTATCTGTGAGTATACTGTAGCCTAACCTGTGGTAGATGCAAATAAGAGCATTTCAAACAATTACAATGTAATGCCAATATTTAACAGTATTAGAAAAATTTGATTGGAAATTTAACTGTTAATTTTATCAACTGCATTAGTGAAAGGCCAATCAAGATTTGTGACTAGTTACATGGCCCCTGATTGGCAGGGGGCTGGAAGCGAGCTCCACATGCTAGTCCCCTAATTTCATCACTGCACTCCATTTCAAAGTCTACAGTTACCCAGCTGCCTGTTCACGACTATGACTTATTACACTAAGACCACCCTGGATACAATAATGATCTGACCCCCAATGACTATAATCTATTTTGAAATCTGAAATTTGATCATGGTGGTGTCCGCTATCCACGATGATGAATGGCTCAAGCCTCATTCGTTGTTTCAGTTTAATGCTCTATGACGTCATAAATTACAATGACATCATATTTTGTAGCAGACTCGTATGAGTCAGTAAAGGATGTACGTTTGACTGATGTATAGATTGTGGAAAATATTGTTGTCTAATATGTTGAGGCTGGAAACTTTTGGGATGGCCCTCGTACACCAGTACATTGTTTATGCCTGATGCAGATGGTGTTGCCATTGGGCATCGAACGGACCAATGAGAAGCTGTATGAGCAAGTAAACATTCCCGCAACTGATCGGCCGCCGGAAGACTTTGGTTACACACCAGTTTACATTGACACACTGGATGACGTAAGCTGGCGTCTGTTTGTGCTTCATTTAACATTGTTACTCGCAGGTTTTATACTTTGTCAGTTTTGCAGTTTTTTTATGGTTTTGTTTTCAATTATTAGTCATAGATTAGATACCTAGTATTGATTTCTGCTAGTATTGAAAGTACATCGTTGGAGGAATGAACAATCTGCTGAACTGTGAACATGCTGAATGATTTACAGTTGATACTGTAGTTGTAAGGTGATATCACAGTTTTAGTATCTTATAATCTGAACTGAGCTTTTGACTTACTGTCACCACTTACTGCCTGTTTGACATTGTTTTTACGCGCGAAAGCAGCTGCTGCATTCAGCATGTCTTAGCCATCGCAATTCTGTCCATCTATCTGTCCGTCCGTCCGTCCATCCATTTGTCTGTCACATGGGTGGATCAGTCAAAAATGGTGCAAGCTAGGATCACCAAATCTTCACCCTTGGCTGCCTGGAAGACTATAGTTTCAGGAACCGTAAAGCTGTTCCATAAATTTGAAAGGGGTCACCTGGAATGAGGGTGCTAAATGAGAGGGGGGGTGGGAAAAATTTGTGATTTTTAGCCAATAAGTCGCTGTATCTCAATAACAGTGCGAGATATGGCCTAGGTTACTATTAATCACTAATAGGAAGTCGTACACTGGCTCTCGATTGCCACCGAATGCAATGACCTTGGATGACCTTGAATGCCAAAATAGGGTTTTTATGGATTTTTTGGCGATTTTGGGCTGCGAGACACATTTTAAGAGCGAATTGCGCCGAAACCAATTGAGATAGACATGGACAAGCTGCACATGAAATTATCAGCATTGAACGTAGATTTCAACGGTCCAAGTCTCGATTTTCTAGGTTCAAGGAAACCTGTGCACTAGGGCGTCAAAGAGCGGTACCCCCGTAAAAGTCGCGTCAAAATGGCTGGAGATAGACTGGCAGTTTGAATTTGCGAACAGGAACTGCTATAAGCTTTCGCGCATCTCGTGAGCATTAGCTCAAATTTCTTGTTTTAGATAACTGTCATAATTGTGGTTTGACCTGGTGATGAAACAGAGTGATCTGCTTGTTAAAGAGTGTACCGTAGTGGATTATTCTTATTGCTTCAGATATTTCTGTGAAGATATTCGAGATTTGTGGTTGTCTACTTTTGAGTGTTTCGTTTATACTTGGTATGCTGATAAGGCTTTTAGCGGTATCCGCTGTTGTGTTGTGCAGTTCTAACGAGGTTTTGAACATGTTACAGGTTGGGAAGACAGCTTTCCGAGGCACTAAGAAGTTGAATCTGATTCAGTCGGTTGTCTTTGATGCGGCGTACAATTCAAATGAAAACTTGCTGATCTGTGCACCAACTGGTGCTGGCAAAACAAACATAGCAATGCTGACAGTCCTGCGTGAACTAAAGCAACATATTGTTGACGACATGATTAAGACTGATGAGTTCAAGGTATTGCTGCACTGCAATGTTATATCAGAATAACTCTGATTTGAATCAGTTAGTTCCCATTTTAAATGGTTGAAATTATTTGCTCAGTTAATGATTACCATAATCTGCAGTTTGTATAGACTGTATTCCATTTTAAGCCATCACAGTTATTTGTTTCATACACTATAAATATTGGTATTGTACAAACTGGATTTCATTATGTTGCTGGCTTTACTGTATTATCATTTTTCTCGTGCTGTTATCATGTTGCAGCTGTAATTGCACTTTTTGTTGTTAATTTTTTCTGTGACGGTACTTTACTTTAATATCGCCCCAAAACCATTTTTGCTGTTTTCAAGTTTTGACTCATATCGCCCTTACATAGCTTTGTAAACTGTTGAAGTTTTTTGCTGTGATAATAATAACGGTTTAAAATTAGTGAAATGCTGTGGAAGTAATGTAAATGTCATGCCATTTAGTTTCTCTCATAAGCTGTCCATAAATCCGTTTTGGCTTACGGACACACCGTGAGATTTTTTTGTTGCAAACTTTTGCATATTTTGTGTTGTTAGAGATTGCATTGTAAACTTTTTATTAAACACATATGTGATGCTGTTGCTGATGATATGATGATATAAAGAGTGCTGTTAGTGGTGCGTGGGGTTGTGCTGTTCAGATTGTTTACGTGGCACCAATGAAGGCATTGGCAGCTGAGATGGTTCGTAACTTTGGCCAGAGACTGTCAGCTTTGGGCATCATAGTGCAGGAGCTGACTGGTGACATGCAACTATCCAAGTCTGAGATCATGAAGACTCAGGTTTCTCTAGCAGCAGTACTTCTATTTCTGTATCAGTATAACTTCACTTTTTCGATGTTTTGTTTGGTATGAGCTAATGTTTTGGCAGGTAAAACAAAATTATGAGTATTAATGGCGCCAGTATAACCTGGTAGTAACGTAAGCCAATTCTTGTACCTTTTTCGTAAGTAATTGATTATTGTGTTAAACTATCCCGGCATATCCATGCCCTTTACTGCTGTCTCGATACATCGCTAGATTGACCACGACAGTGCAGATCGAGACGCAGGCTAGGTTGCCTATGCGACAAATGGTTGGAACAAATTCATCTAGATTTTGGATTCTCTTGTCTAGACTTATGGCATAGGGCTGTCAAACGTGGATGCCATTTGTAGCTTAGCTAGTGACACTACAGCCCATAAGGGTGTGCTAATGATAATGGTTGTTAATCACAGCCAGTGGTTGATGATATTTTTATAAATTGACAATTGGTGATGTCCTTTACCTAGTCATTATCGGTAAGAACTGAACATGTTGTTTGACATTAACAACAGATGCTGGTGACAACGCCTGAGAAGTGGGACGTCGTGACACGTAAGAGTACAGGAGACGTGGCACTTACGCAACTGGTTCGACTTCTCGTCATCGATGAGGTCCATCTGCTGCATGATGATCGCGGATCTGTCATTGAAAGTCTCGTTGCTCGCACGCTTAGACTGGTCTGTCAGCTTTTTACCTATCACAGTTGTTTGTTTTATATGCTGTAAATTTATTTACCACAGAGGCATGAAAAGTTTCAAATCCACTGTCGCATCAAATTTAGTAAAGAGCAGTCGGGAAGTTTATTAAATGGTGTTTAAAAGTGTCTAGAGACAGGTCACTTGCACTGTTTGAGCAGTTTTTATGCATTGTGTGGATTTTTTTCATGTTTTAAAATTTCTGTTACTGTTAATATAGAGGCACTATGATTTTATATCATCTCTCTGTTCGAGCTTATTTGTGTGTTTTTTATCCCTCTGTTATGTTGTTTTTGTGATATATTTGGTATGCATAAATGGATTGAAAACTTGTTAATTGTGCATTATGTGAGGACAAATATTAACTGATTAGGGTTTTTGATCAGTAGGCCAAAAGTTGTGGTACCAGCTAATGTCACATTTTCTGTGTCTGGTTTATTATCACTTTCAATATGTTGTGACTTCTGCTGATTTTTACGCACGACAGCAGAATGCTTTGCGCGTCTTTGCTTGGCTGGAGATATACCTGGACAGTTTCCGCATGACATTTTTTAGCATAGAATGTACATTTTTAAGAATCTACAAGTAGTTATTTTACCGCTATTGGCTCGTGTAGCTTGAAAACGGTTGCAGATCGGCATAACATATAACAAACAATAACAAGCAATATAGTGACAAGCTTTTTATTGGTGTAAACATCGATGACCTTGA
>Ga0209671_1000377_pt1 | contig 28232 bp, 18 predicted proteins | sample WorMetHERISLAND2_2_FD_187401 | JGI IMG/M metagenome (GOLD analysis project Ga0209671, IMG submission 187401) | Marine gutless worms symbiont microbial communities from Max Planck institute for Marine Microbiology, Germany - Olavius geniculatus... | ecosystem: Host-associated > Annelida >...
GTGTATATAATACTGTAGTGATACTGTAATATAATTTTTTTGATATTCTAATAATCATAATGTGGATTTTAGGACGGTTTTTGGAACAAAATTATGGAAATACATTTACATTTGTCTTAGATTTGTTGAGAATACTGTGTACTTTTTTTCGAACACGGTAACATACGGTAACAGTAGGCTATATGTGAACAAAATTTCAAAGACTGAGATCCTTCTGCACTCAGCGTTCTGATAGCTTACGTCCACGCGGAGATGACTATTTTACCTGTATGTCCCAGTAATCTGCATAAGAAATCGTTTATAATTTGAGGTCGTTTTGATTTTATATAGGCCCTGGCCTGGTTAGTTTGACTGACTTGATTTTATAGTTAGTTACCACTGCTTAGTTTTCAGTTTTTACGCGCGTTTGTCACATATTACGTCACATTATCACAAAATACTGTGTTACTGTGTTATGGGAGGTGATCAAAGTCTATATCTATAATTGCAAGCCGCCAGCAATAGCCAATTAAATTATTATCAGCGACAAAGACATTATCCCGGTTAATAGCCTATATAAAGTTAGTCGACGGCCAGTTTACGGAACGACTCGTTGACCGGTTGGAAGCTCGGTCTCTTGCTGTCGTCGATGTTATATGACTCTGCGCTGGTGTCGCGAAGCAATTCCTGGCGAAAATCCTCGGACGTGATCGCGTTCTTGTAATTCTCTGCACATACACATTTATTAGCACTTGTATTCAAATTAAATCATTTACTTCTTTAACTGGTAGAGGTAAACAGTTATAAAAACCAGTGAGCCAGACAGCAAGGCTCTTAACAAGAACACTGACAACTGCCCTTGAACCTAAAATTATGTATAGTATGTTTTCAAAAATTTGTTTTGGCGTAAAACACTTTTGAAAACTAACAAATGTTTTTTTGTGCTTTATAATATGTACCCACGGCAAGGCATGTGCCAGGTGGCAGTTCATTATTCTCGGCGAGGGTTTGAGGTTTCTGGTTGCTTCTAATCTTCTTCTGTTTCCTAGACGCTTTCGTTTAGAATAAAAAAGCCGGAACGCGACGGGCGGTAAGAAAGACAGACAAATAGACGTACGTTGTGTAACGCAACATTATTGTCGAAAAGCGAGAAATAAAAGCAGTTAGTAAGCTGACTGTACAGAACGTACGAATGATCTGTGGGAGAGGCCCGGCACTGGGACCAGTGTAGTCATCTGGTAGATACTCGTCAGGTAAGACTTCCATACCGACAGCTTTGTACAAGCTTTCTGCAGTGTCGTGAACATGGATCTGCAAGTCATATCAGAAACAATATCAAAGTAATAACAGCATATACAGTAGAAGGTCCTGAACAACACCTCGAATACAATATAATATAATACAATAAAATTCAAAGCGAAAAAAATGTCTGTGGCACTGCAGTCACTTTACAGTCAGTAGTAAAATGAGGACCAGAACAAATGAGTCTTAAGTTTAGTCTTAAATGTTCGCAAGGACTTTGAAGACGTCACTTCTGGTGGCAGACTGTTCCAGGTTTTTGCTGCAGCGACAGAGAACGCTCGGTCGCCGATCGTGGACAGACGTGTTATGGGGTGCTTACACGATCCAGCAAATGTCCAGCAAACTTCCAGCAAATGTATTCAAAATACACGTGCTAATGGTGGACGTTTGCTGGATCGTATAAACACCCTATTAGTGGTACAGCCAGTGCTTAGGTCGATGATAAGCGCAGGCGTTGTCGACCAGGAAGTCCAGCGACAAACTGTAAAGCGTTGACCGGCGCAGGCCAATGGACACACTGGCAGACCAATCGAAATGTTGAGACAGTTCGCAGGCCTAATGATCAACTAAACTACTAATTACTAAAACTGCTCTTGTGACTAAAGACTCGTCGTTCCGACAGCGTGGTATTGCGAACAATGTCGGCGCTCAATCGCAATGAATTTATAGACGTGTGTAGGCCTATTAAATACAACCGTGATAATGTTGATTTGATTACACATGGTAAGATTACGAATATGATTTTGCACGTATTGTTTCATTGTGACTTTTCATATATAGGCTACAGCACAGTATAGTGAACTGTGTGTATTTTATCTTTGTATGTTTATGAGCGTGTTATGTAGGCTTATGTGCATTTGTATGCTGCTTTGTTGGCGTAATAAACGATGATGATATAACTATGCATTCACAAACGTACTCTGTCTCGCATCTTCTTTGACAGCATAGGTTTGAATATCGCCATGATGGCATCGAATATGGCTCCAGCGTTGTAGTAATCGAACGATTTAAAGCGTCCCGGCATGGCATTCTAAACGCACACAACGAAGTACACGTTAAATTACAGGCCTATCTGCTATTTTCAGGATGATCTAACCTATTTATATAAGCCATCACCTGGCTCCAATGATATTACCGCATTAGAAGAGCCATTCTGGTAAGCTAGTGTTTAAAAAACCACTAAATTACTAAGTCTAAACATAAAAATGCCTCTCAAACTCCTTATCGATCCGAAACTTTACCAAAATAACCGCGTTGCATGCATTGTGAACAGATACAGCGCAAAACAGCATATCTCAACAAGTCAAAAACAAAATTTAATGAATCTTACAGCTGGAAAATTTGACAGTACTATATTTTCAGACAAAAATTATTTTCACGATGGCAGCCGTCAGTTTGAATGATTATGAGGAAGTAAGCACTGAGTGCTGTCCACGTAGATCGAAAGTTAGGATTTTACCAATTTCAGTTGGTTTAATTCACAATTTTTTACGAATTTAATAATGGTAGTCACTGAGTATGTGCAAAAACGATTTTTAGCGAAGCATTTGGATGAATTCGTATTTCTTACGAATCTTATGGCCAATTCACATCTACAACGCGGACGCAACTAAACTCAACTGTTGAGCTGATCTGGGTAGGTCTGAACAAAATTGACGACGCTGTCGGCAACAGTCGGCAACAGTCGGCGACTGTCGGCCGACAGTTGAGTTGATTTGAGTCGCGTCGACGTCGTAGGTGTGAACTTGCCATTAGAATGGCAAGTTATGCACAAATTCTCAATCTGTGCATGGCTATCGATCAGTTAGTTTAAGAATATTTTCTACCGTTGCGTCTGGCAAATGAAATTATCGTCCGTGATAGCTGACCTGCCAGCTGTCGTTCCACTTGCGCATGTCGTCCATGGACCAGCGCGTCAGATGTTTCATTTCGAAGCCGGACATGTCGACAATGAAGACGAAGCCGTTGACCTGAACGTTCTCATCGCGGGCCGCGTACGCAGCCATGATCATCCCGGTACGAACGTCTTCCTTCACTGACACAGCCTCGCCGTTCTTATCCGTCACCCCTGACGAAAACACACGCGGGCTAAACCATGGGGTGGTCCAGAAAAAACGACGCAAAGTTTAGTAAACCATAATTTTGCCACTGTACATCACAAATTATGCAGTTTTCAGCAAAATGGTCAGAAAAAAAACACACTGCCGTATTCGGACACCGGCTTTTGTCACGTACACATTTTTTCAAAACATTTTGCTAAAACCCTTATGACTCTGAAAGACTGGGACGTAGCCTGCGGTTGCGAAATTATGCTGCTATAAACTTTGTGCCTTTTTTCTGAACCATCCTGTAGAAGCGATCAGAAATCTCAAACCTTCGGCGAGAATAGTTCTGCCATCTGGCTATCTCCGTAAAAACGTAAAGTCTTTCCTGAACCTAGTTTTACACCGCGAGACCACGGATACGGGGCTAATCGCGCGGTGTGCCTGTTTACGTCTCAGCTTTCATTGGCACTCATTGCGCTTACCCACGAAACTCCGATGGCCAGTCTGAGTTGATCAGGGTAACTGGCTGGTTACATACCGAGATGGTTTACCCGCATGCCGACGGTCACCCATCCAAATACTAACCGGACCCGGCGTTGATTAACTTCGTTGATGCGACCAACGACTTTACCAACTAAGCCAAACCACCAGTACTTTCATCTCCTAATGGTAAATAATCGTGCATTCTTATCTAGTGTCTGCAAAGAATATGAATCGCCGCCAAAATCTATGAGCTTCCTCTCTGGACCACCATTCAACCACTAGGCAAGATTTCATCAAAATTCGTCTGTAACGTTTTGCTTGGTCTGACTGACAAACGTTGGACGGACCCGACAAAACTTCCTTTTTAATAATTTTTAATTCACCGATAACGGTAGACGATAAAGACAAAAAACATGCGATTTATGACCACTATCTAAGCATAAATCTAAATTTATACAAAGCACGCACATACAGGATATCCAAAAGTAAGACTTGCAACAGTGTTCACTGCTTCTAGCACCGATTTTGAAAGTGAAGCCTTTACTTTAGATCAAGTGTGTGAGATTTCTCAAACCAAGTCATATTGGCGACAATTTGACGTCTCGCGATACCTGGCCACATGTTGTCAGAAGACTGGCATGCCCGGTGTATGACGTTTCGCCCCCTAGTCGGTGGCACCCCGGACGTTTTCCCCCTCCCTATACTGTTACATGAGAATCGACCGAGCGTTAGATAGTGGCATAATTTTCAGTGTCAGCATGGTGAAAGAATGCAGCAAACATCAAATGCTCTTGTGCTAGCATTAATAGGCCTAAATAATACGTCAAACAAAAGGCAAGTCTCAAGAAGTCTCAATTCTCAACTTCAAAAGAAACATCTGCGGACGGCGACGTCAAAATGCCACCCAAAGCGCAGTGTTTGCCACAGCAAGGAGAGTGTCTGCAATCTATCGAATTTTGCTTTCTTTAATGTAGTCTATACGTAAAAATATGTGCATTAACTGCTTCTACTCTCTTGGCTCACTTTGTATCGAGTTGAGTTTAATCGTCTCGTGGGCGCGTAGATCTACATCCCTAATTGCTGTTAATTGTCGCGCCTATTAAGACTCATTGTGTTTGAAAAATACTCAACGGCGACGAGACTTCAAAGACGGAGTTGCTTTTGGTGTTGCAAGAAATTTCTGCTTAGGCTTGACGCTGACTCTTGTTACTAGCCTACGGGGGAAATGTCCGAGGGGGAAACGTCCGCGGTTGACAGGGCCAAGGGGGGAGAATGTCCGGCTACCGGCATGCCACAAAACTTCGCATTGGCTTCAACGTAGAACCACTGTGGTGGAACTATGGGTCTATAGTCTACACGCATTTCATGAAGATGACTGAAATAATTTTATAATGGTCATGCATTCGAGAATAAGTATGCCTAGTTTTTAAATTTTTTTGGTAATACTAGAACAGGCTAGCATATGATATTCAAAGTAGTATCGGCAGCTATAGGCCTAGCGTACATTACCTAGCTTATACAGCAAGACAATACATCCGTTCTTGTCTCTTTTCGGCAGCGGAATAGCATACCTGCATTGCAGACGCGAAACATATTATCAATCGTAAACACGCAATCTTAAAAACACATTGTATTTTGTTACACTTCTACACTAATAGTTATCAACGTATCAAATATATCAACTCCGTTGAAATATAATGCATATGCTTACACTGTACTGTGAGTCCAAAAATAAACTAACAAGTTAGTCATAAAGTCATCAAATACAAATTATTATCAGCATTCAAAATTCTTTCTTTGACATATTCTTTAAAATATTGTAGTAAAATAATTACAAAAAAATTCTAGGTCGCCGGAAATGCGTCGCTACACTGCTTTGTGAATATCAAAAATCAGTGTGCGCTGTAGGCTTCTCATTCGCTGATGGCGAAAGGCGGACACTCGAACACCAAATGTGATGATGTTAGCTGTAACATGACCAGCATAAAATTTAGGCGGCATAAAATCCTGGTTGAATTTCACGTCGTGCAGGGAAATAATGCGGCGAATTTTAGGCTACGTGCTTTTACTTATAGCTAGTTGTCTAAAATTGTCGACGCAAGCGAAGCTTTATACCCTCCATCGATGAATTCAAGTGTGGTCGGATGATGTGTGTCGACGTCACGAAACCAGTCCGGTGAATTCGTGACGGCTTTGACGTAGTTTTCGACGAGCGTTCTCGCTCTCAGCTGACTGAACTTAGCCGTGCGCAGAAAGTACAGCAGGTTCTCTGTTTCTATCAACGAATCAGTCATTTTCTTCAGCAAAGTGCAAATAAGTGTAAACCTAATTTAGAAACATGCAATAATCGATATACGATAAAAATCTTAATACTACACGAAAACACGAAACTCACGAAGAGAACTTAAAGTAGCCATAGTGCAAGTGCATCGATTAAACATAACAATAAATCGAAAACGTTCTTATTCACTTGCTCTGTCCGCATAGGAAACAGTCACAAACATTTCTACTGATGTGCTCCGTTGAACAATTTTCTCCTCGTCTTATACGACGAACTTAATAATGATAAAGATTGGTAGATGTTGCTGCTGCTGCTGCTAATTTTTTTTACTGCGTACACGGTTAATTAATCAAGCTTTAATCAAAGCCATGCTGGAAATTCTTTAGAAATACACTTGTCAGAAATGGCAAAATTACAAGACTTAGGCTATTATCCTACCACCTCATTTTTTATCGTCCGACGAGAAATTTATTTATGGCAGAAACATCTAAGGGCATTATAACGCCACGGTGCTGTGCAACAAATGTTACAAATCACACAGTGCTCTTTATGGCAATGACACAGAACATAGACAGTCAGAGACTAAAACATACAGAAACATAATACATCTTTACGTCTAACTTATAAAGTAACGTATTTGGACAAATTACACAACAGCAAGAAATCTTTGAAACTGTTAAGATTACCAAATTTTAGCACATTATTTCAAAGCTGATCCAGACCACGTACAACACGCATCTGCTTGATGCATCTTAAAACAAGGAAAAATTTTGCACCAAAATGCATGATTTTTGGATAAAATTTTCAAAAGTTTTCCCAGACTCCACCCCTACCCTTCCGCCCCTATTTCAAACTTCTGGATCCGCCACTGGCCACATTTAATCTCAGGACTTTATACTCCGTTTTACTGTTAGACCACTGATCGAGACAGAATGAAATGATGAGTGTTGACTGGTGATTGAAGACTGACCGCATCTGAACGTGATGTGTGGCTGTTGCTGAATCCATGTTCTCAGTGCAGCCACGGCGTTCAGTCGATCTTTAGCATCCTCGTTTAGTTCTCTCTTAGCTTTCTCTGCTGTTCGCGCGTCCAACTTACACACGTAGTTGTCGTCAGCAGACGCCATATGACGTTAATACTACAGGTGTACGACGTACGCCTGCCACACAACATTTTTCAGTTGAAACAAAAATCAAACGAATCAATAAAAACAAATCCTGCCGAAAATTAAGTCAAAAATGTATACCGTAAGCTAAGCTGCGCACTGCGCATTACAATGACCGAGAAAAATATGACAAACTGCAGCATGTAGGTGTGTACGGAATAACAGAAATAAATTAATAAACTCATTTTATTTAACTTCAGTCCTGTTCATTTCATTTCATTTCTGTCATTCTGTACGCATCTTTAAGGCGCGTACCAAGTGACGTAACTGAACTGAATTGACACGGATTAGTTTTTTGACGAACTGAGCAATGGGCGAGCAGTAGCAGAGCGAGCTCATTGGTCATTGGTTGACGACTACTTGCGCGTAGTCACATAGTCACCGACGCCGTTAGACGGTGGCTAATGTAATGCATTACTGCTTGCCCATTTGTCAGTTCGTCAAAAACTAGGCCTAAACCAGGTCGGTTCAGTTCAGTAACGTCGCTATGTACGCGCCTTCGGAGTTTTAGACAGAGTCCTAGAGTGTAAAGGTCGAACAGGCAGAACACTAGAATTGCAGTATTGTGCCTAGGGTTCATCGCTGAGATTTGTCGTTTTGCAAAAACAAATAGGCCTATTTGGCATATTTGGCAAAGCCCATTGTCGGGCAATTCGATTCTCGTAGCAAACGTGGGACATACAAGTATGTTGTTTTTAGAAACATGCTCACGCCTGTATTAGAACGACTTACCTGCAATACTAGGCTCCTATACCCTAGACTTGATATCGTTGAACGTTTAATTCCCAAGGTCGGTCGCTGTGTACGTTTTACGCCTCTGTGGTTCGCCATTCACCTGCAGCGCATTTTACCGTGGGCCTACTGCCTCGACAATAGCCGCTTCACAACAGGCATGTTCTGCCTAGGCCTATAAGGCAGTGATCGAGCGTGCGATATTCGTTATTCGTTATGAATCGTCTACAACATGGCTATCACGTGCGGCTAGTCGGCTAGCCATGGCCTATATCGCATTATTTTAATGGCTGAAGGGTCAAAACCTTTTCTCTAGGGCCTATTTGCCTCAATTTTACAACCCTCCCCGCTGTAAATCGTAATGCATTTTCAGCGAGTCAGTCTGTACGTTTTACAGTTCATCTGAAATACAACTTCGACTTGAAATTTTACGCACATAATTTGTGATTCACGGTTAGCAGCCGGTGCGGCGGAGACATGCTATCTCTGTTCAATAACCTCACACCTGGCTGACAATGCTGTAAGCAGTACTATTGAGCACCATTCTTGCTGTGTTCAGACTAAGGCCTACTCTGTTCAACTGAATTCAGCTAGTGGACGAACTTGTGGATTTGGAAAAGTTCAGCTCTAAATGTTAACCTCAACTTTTTGTAGTACAGTATGTATGTAGCCTTGGAGCAATTCAGCCGGTCCTGCCAGTTGACCTGTGTTTGGTTGTACAGGACCACAAAATCATTTAACTGAAACGACGCACCAACAGCGAGTGGGCCGCTATGGCGTGGTTATTGAACGTGCTGTCGGCGAGTGGCGTCAGCGTCTGCGCGCTTTCGTTCGTGCTGGAGGCGGACATTTTCAGCACAGGTTGTAACAAAAATGATGTGATTTGACACGTGTGACTTTTTTTGAGAGACAAAATTGCTAGTCGTCTTTGTCACTATTCAGCTAATAATTTCGGAGCCGACACATGCACTACCCAGTATGAATTCATTGCTGTAAACGACAAACTACGACTTCTGCATTTCACCAGGCGTAGCAACAGATGAGGTGGACAAAACTAAAGTCATTTGCGTCAAGTTTTCTCCGGATGCTGCTTGCGAAGAATATTAAAATCGGCTAATGTTTCACAGATTATTCAATAAGACACATAGGCAGTATTTTGAGACATGATGTAGGCCTACATAGTACACCCATGTATAAATGTTGTCTGAATATTAGACCAAGACAACAACCATCAAATGTGGGGAAACCAATGCAAAGTATCACGATGGATGATGAAAATCAACTAAATTCTAGCTCATTAATAGTAAATGTGACGTTTTTTGAAACACAGCGCATAAAACGTATTTGTCAAAATCTTTCAGATGCCACCAGTAACCAATAATCGCGAAAAAACAACAACAACGACAAATACAACTGATGCAACTGTCGACAATCTTGTTTTAACGCAAAACACAGATTTACAGAGTGATGTTCATCACAGTCTTGTGACATACTATTGACACATAAAAAATTTTACAAACTATGTACACCAAATTGTGGCAAATGGAGAGTATGCATATATGTGGAAATGCATAAGCTGCATTATCTAATCCAAGCACTGACTAGACTTGCAGTTTTTGAGTACAAATCATTGCTACCACATCATGTCATATTGTTTTAAAGCTCACGCATGCACTCTTTTCAGTGAAAGATCATTACGAATTGACAAGTTGGCCACAATTTTCTGGAAAAATTACAACTTTTCAAGACTTTAAAGTTACCTTTTGCAGACCAATTCCAGCAATGTTTTGATACAGGACTGATGACAGTGTATTTAGTGTTTCTGGTATCACTTAAAATCAATATTATTAACCGCAGTTACACATAAGAATTATATCATATTTTGTACACTGTCCAATACACAGAGCTTGAAAAATGAATTGGAAGTGTACTAGACTGCAAAGTAAGTATTAACTGAAAAATTTTCACATCATGGTAATGCTGATTATTATCTATAGAAAATAAAAGATTTTCAAGAACCTTTTACATCAAATTTCTAAAACTTCCAAAGCCCTATTCAGTTTTCAAGGACTTTCCAGGTGCTGGAAAAATGCCATAAGTGGATACTTTTTTCGAAGGACTTTCAAGAAAATGTGGCCACCCTGAGTCAATTATTGATTATTATGCAGCTCACGTTCTACACATAATTTCACTAAACATCAGTCGGCAAGCAATTAACCAAACGACAATAAATGCACTTCAACAGATAATGATAAAGCCTACAGTAAATACTAGTTTTCATCCCAAAGCTTTCATGCTGACAAAAAGCAAAAAGTAGTACTAGAATATCAGAAAATGTGTTTGATATCAGTTGTCCAGTTTTTTTCTGTTAGAAGCAGTAGCTGTAGCGCTAGAAACAGTCATAGACATAAAGAGTATTTTTAGTTGTTCAGTGTTCACTCTCATTATCCCGAATGAAGCAGGCCTAACAGCCACACGTGCTTTAAGCTGACAAACCAAAAATGTCAAATCACTGAGGCAGTGGAAAATATTTACACAAATAGTTACTAAATTGCCTACACACACTTACTCCATATACAACACAGTTATCAAATTACACACAAAGTAGTTCTACATTCGCATCAGCACATTTACACAATTAACTACTTAATTACAGCTATCACCACTAATGCACTTCTGCTATTCCAGTCTTTCTTTAAGTATGGGGGTGAGTGAGTGAGTAGGGTTTAACGTCCCACCCGACATGGAATAGGTCATTTCGGGGATGGCCTTTCCAGGCGGAATGCACACAAACACATGATAACAGAACGGTAAGTTTAACTTTTACAGAAACACGAAACACAAAATGCAAAAAAACAAGCTAAACCTAAAATTGTAAGAAGTCCATTATACGTGTGCATATGTAACTAACATAATGGTAGTTCTAATAATCTTCCCTGTTATCCTCCAGACAGACATCAATGCTGTCTATTGGAGGACAGGGAGCTAAATGTATGGGTCATAATTCAAATGCAAAAAGGACAAAAGCAAAGGAGGGGCAGAGAAAAAGAAAAGGGAATGGTAGAAAAAAAGGAAAGAGAGGAGGAAAGGGGCTAAAATAACTTTGCACCCAAGGAAAAAATGTCGAAGCCTACAGTATGGCATTGTGCCATTAAGCATTGCTAGTACAGCATGTTTTCTCCATAGTTGTTAACTAGAATGCTAGCATCACACTGTAGACTACAGGCGGGGTGAGGGTGTTGCTAGAAAAGCATGTTTTCATGATGGTACAAATGACATTCTATTAATAGTAGAACTGTCAAAGCGTTAACTTTTTAAACACGTTAATGCATTACGTTATTTTTTCATGCATGCATTAATGCGTTAATAATACATCATTAATACTGCTGATATTGTTGGTGGACTACATCAAAAAGGTGAATGGAATGAAGGCCACGAAGTCATGCCTGTGTCACAGGGGCGTGACAGTAGTGATGAAATGACAACAAAACATTTTTTAATCACTTGAATACTATTAAATCGTCAAATAAACATAGTATAACAGAATGCTGGAACTCTGGCTCCACAAAATTGAGTAAATTTACATATGTGCGTTAATTTTTTTAATGCATGTTAATTATTTAATGCATTAACATGTTAAGTTAATGCATTAATTTGACAGCTCTAATTAACAGCCTACACTAGCAGCCTACAATGAAGGACAGCACCCAGCCTGATGACAGCACAGAATAACTCAAAAATACAGGGTGGGCCAAAAAACCAGACCTGTTTGAGCGTTGATAACTCAGCGTTGGTTAGTGGTAGAACAGCATGTGATACGTCAAAAGTTTCAGAATGCTGTAAAGAATAAAAGATAAATTTGCACAGTAAAGCATTTCAATTTTCTTTCCCTAATTTGCACAAATCGTCATTACCCCTAAAATTAGGCATTTGCCTGCACTCCCATGTGCCCGAGTTCACTGAACTCAAAAACTCACTACCGACATGTCCAGATTTAAATTCTGTGAATTATTTAGTGTGGGGCATTGCAGCAAATAGCATGGTCACAAAATTTCAGCAACTAACCAGCTAAAATGTGTGCTAATCGAATGCTAGGCTCAGCTGATCCTGAACACATTGACTCCAGCGATCGATCAGCTGCCTAAAAGGACTGATGACGGTCATGAATGCAAAAGCTGGGCAACTGCCTTTGTCGAATTTCATCTAAACTTAATGTTAATGATTGTTGATATTTCACTGTATGCTGAATGAAAATCAACTTAAATTCATGCGTTACTGCCAATTTAGCATGATTTTAGGGGTGGGGCAGATTTGTGTAAATCAGGCAAAGAATATTTAAACGTTGAGACATTCAAGTTTTACGCTTCTTTTGTACACAATTTCGAAACTTTTGGCATATTACACGCCTTTCCATCAATAAACATCGTTAAGTTATAAAAGCTAAAATATCCATGTTAAATCCATGTGACGAATATTTATGCAAATTAAGCAAAAAATATTTTAATGCTTCACTATGCAAATTTGTCGTTTATTCTTTACAACATTCTGAAACTACTGACATATAACACGCCTTTCTATGGGTAACTATCGCCGAGTTATCAACGCTCAAACAGATCAGGTTTTTTTGGCCCACCCTGTAATGGCATACATAACTTAGGCTGTCAGACAGATTCACTTATTCATTTACATATTCATTTTTGCACAGAAAAGTCACATGAGCAACGTGACCACAGTAAACATTGTTCGAGTAACCACACGATAAACTAAAATAATTGAAGACTGCATAATTTTCAGCAAAAATTCAATATATACGTGGTGTATACAAAAATCAAAAATTTATACAAGTATTGATACATATTTGGCTGGTCACGTGATGACAGTATTGTGGGAATTTCCTGGTGGCGCCACTGTAAAAGACCAAGCTGCTAGTCTGGGCCATTAATAGAATGTCAGTATATGGTACACGAGGGTCAGGTGCTAGAACAGCATGTCCTCATCATAGTCGTTGGCTAATATGTTGGCTGCTTCCATCTCATTGCCTTTCTGTTCCTTCTCCTTCGCTGCTCTCATTTCATTCTTCTTCCTCTGAATCTTCTTCATTCTGCACCCAACATCATCAATTCATCATTATGTTGTCATCATTAGAGTTAATAAATGACGTCGTGTTAGAAAGAAAGTTTTTTGTTCAAAAAATGTTGAAAAATTGTACTGGTTTGTACTTGCACACAAACATAATTTGGGATTCACCGCTACCTTCAATGAATGTTCCAATGCTGTGGGTTAAGCAATAAAAAGGTCATCTGGCTGATAAAAATGCAACAATTCAGAAAAGTTTAGGTATGCAAACCAAGCTTGAAGTCACTCTGAAAAAATAACCTCCATTTCTCCAAAGTTAAATCAATTTCAAGTTGTGTCTTGACCAAGATACAATCAGGACCTCTCAGCAGTGACTTTCAACTCTAATCACTACACCCGCTTGCCTTCAATGTAACAACAGCGGAAACAGGCAACAAAAGCAAAATTTTTACCGGTAGAATTCTTCCCTTTCCCGCTCATCCAGTTCAGTTGTAATGTACTCCAGCGTCCGCTCGATCTTTGGAATGATAACTGCACAGCAACATGAGCATACAATAACGTCTTAACAACAGCAGGGTTGAGGCATCCAGACACATACCCGCAAAATACTGGCAAAGACTCACTGGATAAACCCACCGAAAACAAGTATGCCTCTTTAAAAATGCAAGCAAGAAAATCCAAAATCCAATAAAACTCACCGAGTTTGTTTTTTTTCAGAAACGAGTTTGGGTTTTTTCAACCCTAATCAACAGCACAGACACCAAACTACCAAGTATCTAACTGCTAAAAACAGCAAAAAATGTGACAAAACATCCTATGGTTGATTGTCTGTCATTATGTGAAGTTGTAAATACAGCATATAAACAGACCATGCTCGATGGCATTGACACGGCGGTTGGTGACCTTGATGACTTCGTCCAATGTCACAAACGACGTCTGAAGTGACGCAAGTTGTACCAGCAACTCTACAGCTTTGTTGTAGTTCTTCTTGAGACGATCGATCTGCTGACCGCCACGAGCCAGCCCCGTGTACTCATAACCTGGCCAGTCACAACCATGAATTAGCACTAGCTAGTTGCTCAATCAATCAGTTGGTGACTTTAGTGACATAAATGGTCAGTGGTCAAGTGGTCAGTTTGTCAGTCATTCAGTCAGTCCATCAATTGGTTAATCCACTGGTCATATGGTCAGTCCAGTGTACTCATAAACTGGCCAGACACAACCATGAATTAGTTAGTTGCAATGAAAACAATGGAAAGATAAGGTCAGTGCCATCTCTATGCATATACCCAGGTGCCTCTATCATGACATGATGATGGCCGCCAGCCTGACAGCTGAGTGCAGCACTTGGCAAGGGTTGCGATACATCACCCGCATCAACTGACGTCATGTTGAGTCTAACGAGTGCACACATCCAGATTTGACGAGCGTCATTGGATAAGTGCCGATTCAATCAGCTGGTTAGTCCTGTTATAAGATGCTATTCATATGGACACTATTCCAACAGACACTATTCCAACAAATGAGGCTAAGAGCCTCAGAATGACAAAATTGTGTAATTGGAAAAAAGATAGCATAACATAAAGACCGAGCTGTTGGGGTTAGGGTTAGGTGTTAGGCATCAGAGCCATGGTTATGGTTTGAGGGCTGTTGAAATAACATCCATCGAAATAGCATTCATCAAAATAGTGATCCCGAACCAGTCAGTACCCTGGTCAGTCAGTCTGCCAGTGCGAAAGCAAGCATGGTGTACTCATAACATGGGAAGCATCAACAGAGCTTACCCAGTAACTCACAAGTACGGAAGGGCCCCCAGTTTTCTATGGTAAATTCTGTCAAGTTCCTTTGCAAAATTCCGCAGCATACCGCTGCGAAATCATCCAAATTCCAAGGCTCACAGCCTTCCATTTGTAAGTAAATTAAACTTTATCCTGTTCAAAAACTAGTTTCTGAAGGGCTGGCTGGCATAGTGACATTGTGCTGAGTTATGCTAACAACATACAAACAAAATTACCTATACTTTTTGGTTTTAAAAGTACAATCTGCCAAGTTGCATTGCTTTTATTCACAACTGTGCCATACTGCAATAGCTATTAGAAGGTCCCACAGCTTTTGGCAGTTTAGTTTGATTTTCTTGTGACAAAAAACATCATCAGGTCAAAAATTGTACTAATTGCCATTAAATTTTCAACTTCTGCAAAATTCTCTGAAATTCCGCAAGAATATCAAAATTGCGCAACAAAGGGAAAATTCCGCAGCTTGGCTCAAAATTCTGCGGCCCACAGAAAACTGTGGGCCCTACTCACAGCCATCAATTACCACTAGAGTACTTAGTTGCTTAGTCAGTCAGGCCATCAGCTGGTCAGTCAAACAACTACTGGCAAGTGCCTGCCCAACCTCTACTGGCTGTAACAATAGAAGTTTATTAATATAATAAAGTAGTATATCAACTGTAGTGTCTACATCCAGAAGAAACATAAAATGCAGCAGACACTTACTGTCAGAGCCTTCCTGGTATGACTCAAATATTGGCAGGCTTACACCTAAAAACAATTCAAAACATACTACACGTTCACTACAGATAATTTGTTGTAAATAAACAATAGAAAACAATGAATATCAAACTAACAACACGATGCTAATAGCTTACTGAGTTTGAACTAAACAGCACAAGTTCCCGATCGCAACTCATCTGTGGAGAAGCTTTTGTGACTGTTGCAGTGGAATTCTGGTGCACAAAGGATGATCTTCCTGGTGCCGAAATGAAACAAAAACAGGTAAGAGAATACTCATCCATTACTATTGCTACTACTAACTAGAAATCATTAGATGTCATACCTGCCACGTTGTCTCTCTTTAACTTCACCTTCAGTTGAGCTTTACTGACATTCTGTAGAACGAGATGGTTAAAGTCACCCATCGCAAACTTGGCTTCAGCCAGTGAGAACGACGCTTCTTTCATGTAGTCACCCATCAGCACCTTGGTCTACAGTGTTCATACAAAGCCAGTCACTCCAACATTTCTAGATTCTGTGTCACCTTTTTTGGCTGGCAGTTTTTTTGACTGTGATAACTTTTTGCACTGCACTGTTGTTGTGCACTTAAAATTTCAGCACTGCTGAAAAACTGCGAATAAATGAGGAGTATGACTACTTAATCCAGCAGTTCATTCGATGGTTCCACAGTCAGAATGAAGGTAACAGTCCAAACAACAGCTCACAACAATAAAAAAAATTTCTAACAAATAACAATTTAAATGAAAAGGCCATGAAAAGAGTGACGCCTAAGGACTGTGAGGTGGTTACTCTATCACTGCACACATTTGGGCATCAAACTGCTAAGACAACATTATGAATACACGAGATCAATCAGTTGTGTCATGATCTAATCCAAAATCCAATAAAAATGCATTTGTGGAGTGCACAGTCTCTAAAGCATTACAGTAGTGTTAATATTGTCAACCAAATGTATCAATAACATGCCGCATTCTCAGATCAGCAAACTGAACGTATTATCATGCTTCATCTAATTACTAAGTTTAGCATAAAATTACACATGTTAGTCAAATGTTACAACGTTACATGTATGCAACAAACCTCGATAATTTTCTTCAGGATCTGACGGAATCTGACGGTGAGTGCATCGGCCTTCTTCTTCAGCAGACTGTGACCTTTCTGTGCACCCTTTAGCCGCAGTTTCATCAATGTCATAGCCCTGCAATTAATCAACATCTACGATGCATTTACTCATTGCCCATGAAACTTACAGTTTTGCACATGTGTGCAGAATATAATTCCTGCAGAATATAATTCTGCACTGGGCTAGAGTAAAGAATGCGAGAACAAATGTAAACAAACAAACCGATCCACCGTTTTGTGCACTCGCACGAAAAAATATTGTTCCACATAACACGTACATGCGTGCATTTGCATACCAGTCAGTGCACAATTTTACTGTATTGGTAACAGAATTTACTTTGTCAGTATATTTTGCTGTTAGTTTAATTATTAATATGCTATTTAGTATATATTCAGTGCTTGTTTCCGCGAATTTCATTCATTGCACCATATGCCTATAGCTGAAAGAACTTTACGGGATTGTTGACTAATGCACAGTTATACACACCTGTTATGAAAATTTCACCTTCACCACAAAACGGGGGTGGGTCTGGGGAGGGTGCAGCGCCATGGGATGAATTGTGTCACTAAAACATATTATTATTATTATTTTTTAACCCCAAGTAGTAAAGGTTCCCAGGGGTTAAAAACAAAGGTTTAAAACAAAGCTGGAATGGCTATTGGTCCGGTGGATTTATGGAAAACGAGTCGTGCAAAAGCACCAAGTTAAAACGTTGGATCATTACAGAGATACGCTGGAATAAAACCTGGGTCTCTCTGTCGTTGCCAGAAAGGTTACTAATTCTCTGACCCAGATTGCTGATGAACTTTAGTGCTGAAGCATTCAGGGGCCCCAGGTTTTCCACCGCAATAGTCTCAAAAACGTAGGACGCCGTGTTAGTCAGCATACTTATCAGCCTTTCTGTCAGCTGCCTGGTTGGCCACCAGTCCCGCACCCGTGGCAGCAATATCTGCATATGATGCAGCCAATGTACTGGCAACTATGACATCCCATATAAGAGGTTTTCCACCTTGCCATGGGATTAGAGTCAGCCCATCTAGACACTTGCCATCCTGCCTGTTTAAGCCTGATGGCTCCTTGGTTGCAAATATTCCAGCCGCATTGAGGGCCCGCCAGATAACATCGTTAAGCACCTGGTGTCTAGCAATCTTACCAGGAGCTTCCTTGCAGACCATGGCGTGATAACCTTGGGCGTCTACGTCGGACCCACACTGGCGTCTGTGGGAAACGCACAAGTCGAGTCCCAGTCGCATGCCAATGGCTACCCGCACAGCCTCGTCCTTTAGCCTCAGTCCGCAGTTAGCGATGGGCAAAGCTAGCAACCAGTCACCACTATGTGGCGCCCCTGAAGCTAAATACCATGCCATCTGCAACGGCGCAACCATGGATGCTTCAATGACTGAGTGGTCGGCTTATAGGCTTGGTCGTTCCCAGAAAAACTGTTATTATTATTATTATTAACGAAAAGATTAGCGGGACATTTAGTCTAAGATAAACTACAAAATTACAATAGTCAACATGTTCGGCAAACAGAAGACAAGTAGACAGCTGGAATCAGTGTCGCTAATGCGATGTTGCATATAAATACGTCTTCAAATGACGCTTGAAAGTTGACAGTGATGACGATGATGTAACAAACGACGGTAGGCTGTTCCATGCACGAGCAGTGGCAACCGGGAATGCCGGGAAAGCGTGATCCCCGATCATGCTGCAATGAGTCACTGGAACAACGACCACTGTTAATGAGCTGGAACGCAGACTCCGCCTCGTGGTGACATCAGTTGCGCGGTTGATGCTGTCGGCGAGGTACACAGGCGCTGTGCTGTTGAGAGACCAGAAGACAAGGCATGACAGCTTGAAGGTGATCTGCTCGGGAATCCGAAGCCAACGAAGTTCACAGAGCAGTGGTGTCACGTGATCGAACTTCCAGGGACTGAATACAATCCGTACGGACTGCAGCTGACCAAGTTGAAAAGCAGGTAGCCCCGCAAGCGTCGCATTGCCATAATCAACACGTGACAAAACAAGCGCTGTGAAAAGCTATAGTAAAACCGCCTTGAAGGGGGACAGAAACTGTACCTTAGTAATAAATTATTCAGACTGCACAGCCTTAATGAGACGAACTACTTTAGTGCACACGAGATATCATTGCGCTTCGATACAGTGAATCATGGCAGATTTTGACAACTTTCGATCTAAAATTTTAATCGTTGTATGACAAATTCAGTTTAAAAAAACAAGTGGCATATGTTTCTTTCAGGTTTGTTAATCACAATGCCGTATTCTGTCAGTTATTTAGCGTTTGCAATCACTGCAAAAACCTGACTGCAAACCATCCATAGTAATGAATAGGTCCTGTGTTCTTCACTCGTCTCCTGCACTGTTGCGTAGAACACTTGAATATCTAAATCCACTCCAAAAAATCAGGTTTCCCCAATAAAAATTGGTTTGAGACATCTGTGTAATTATGAACTCGCAGCAGCGTAGAAATAATGCTATTACTGTTATATTACAGGCTGCAGTTCAAGTTGTTATAAGATTTTAAAAATATAAACCAAATTGTAAATTTAAAAAAAAAACTGAAGAATCAGTGTAGTTCTACACATGTAGGAGAGGTAGCAGGCGCAATCGCATTTTCCCCAGAGAGCGTTTTCGCATACCTAGGGTCAGTTAGGGTTAGGGATAGGGTCTGCGGTTAGGGTTTATGCCAGTGTTCATTTATGAAAAATTGTACGAAATTGTTCGGTAAAGGTAGGTATTCTAGGTATGCGAAAATACTCTCCGGTGAAAAAATGCGGTTGCATCCACTTAACATAAAAAGCTCAGCCTATGATCATAACTGTACGTTATGTTTTATGTTATGTCATTCGCCAACTATAGGAACTTACATCCGAGACGGGAAAATGTTAATTCTGTCCGACATCTTGACGACTAGATACACCAGCAGCAAATGTCGAAAACGTACTAATCCTACAGTGCTTAGTTCACGCCTGCTATACGAATACGATATATTTGTGACGAATTCTGACGATTTTGCAACAGTGTTTACGTTATGTAGGATACGCCCCCATATAATCTGCTTATCGCACCACTATTCAGTGCCAATGTTGAGGCGCGGTGATGCAGTCTACGGAATAATAAAATTTCAGCTTAGTAAGTAAGCAAGTAAATAGATAAATCAATAAGTATCTATGGATGACGTCAGTTTGACGTCAGCTTCCCTTAATACACTGCGGGTTTGCGGCATTGAGCGTTTATTTTTCGGTATTCGCGTAAAGTAAAGGTCAATTTAGCTTACATCGACCTCTAAATTTGGATCTGATCTGTCGGCCAGCAACATCGGCTGCTTGATTAATCGGTAACAGCTTTTTTTAGAAAGACGCTATGTGCGCAGTGTTGATAAGTAGCCTAGCAACGAGACAACGATCAGCTGATCGTAACTTACAAAAGTGACGGCGTTTTTTTCTCATGAGCTAATGTCAAGTCAATGTCAAGTAGGCCTAGCCTACGCAGGTAAGGTAGGCATGTGTAATTGTGTATGGTTATCAGAGGTCAGTATCACCATGAAAATTTTTGCCTGGGAGTCAGGCGGGGGGAGTAAGGGCAGCACGAAAAGTCACCTGCCCCCTTCTGGCGCCGCCCATGCTATATCACTTAATTCAAAAAACGTGCCACCCGATCCTCCACCTCGAATGGAAACCGAAGTCCGTTTTTAATAGTAGGCCTACAATGAAGTGCTTTTAGTAGCAAGCACCCGGGATCGTGGGTGCTACCAAGGTTTTAGGTGAAAATGGGACCCCTTATGCGAAGTCCTGCTTAAGACGCTTGTGATAGTGAAGAATAGAAATAACTCAAGGCCTTGGCAGAAACTTAGTACAGTGGTCAGCTAGCGTATGTCTTACTCGAGGGTATTGGGAGAATTGAGATTGATAGGGGAACAGTGAGAGGGGGGAGGGTGGTTGTGTAGGCGGATCCAGAGGGCCAAAGGGGTTATGCCCCGCCCACCTCCCCCCCAAGATGCCAAAAAGAAGAGATGGAACCTGAACTGAACGCACCAAACTCGAACCCTGTTTTTCATCAAAACGAACCGAACTGAACGAACTGAAATTGTTTGATTAACCAAACCGAACCGGAACTCATCACCATGGGTTTGGTCCAGAGTTCGGTCTCTACAGTCATACATAGTATTTGCACTGTGGAGTTAAATGTACTTTATTTATCTTATATACTAGTAATACAGTGCTGTATCTACCGTTGCTATCAGCAGTACCACTACTACTAATGCAGGCACAGAAATTGGCCAAAAATGGTCAAAATGGTCTCACTTAAAATGCCATATACCTACTGATGTAAACAGCTCCTTTGAACATAGATGTTGAAATGTGAGACACCCATCCTTGATGTTCTCAACAATAATAATTCTTGTGTTACAAATTAGTCTTCAGTCAGTCAGTCAAAATACATAATAGCTGTTGTACAATGACATCGTACATTGAAAAGTATAGATGAGCCAGGAAGTGTCAATTTTTCGACAAACAATGCAAATTTGCGACATAATTCTGACACACAGCTAGAAATTTGCAAGAGAAGAGATTATGGGTGCTTTAACTTTTAATTTGGCAACCCAAAATGAGAATTTTCAGACCAGAATTTTGCACTTTAAAAAAAATTTTTTAAACAAAAAGACTGACCGAACCAAACCGAATCCAAACTGTAACATCAAGCAAACCTGAACCAAACTGAACTTTGATAGTAACCGAACCGAACAGAACCCGAACTTAAATTTTTGTGGGTTCGATTCCCATCTCTATGCCAAAGTCACCCTTTTTTGATTTGCATATGCAATGCGTATATTGAGTATAAATTTTTTTAGTTTTACTGCACAAATTTGTGCAGTAAAACTAAAAAAATTTATACTCAATATATGCATTTTAGGGGGTTTTCATGCCCCAAAAAGCGTTTGCTTCCAGTGCTGCGCCCCAGCGACCGGCCCTAACCAAGAAGTTCACCTTTGTTCTCGGCTTTTGGCCTCAATTTTTGGCCTTGGGTCTAGTTCGTCTGTTGTGACTCCAATTTCTGGCTACGCCTACGTAAGAGTAAGCAACAATAAACAATAAATAACGCCAGAGGCGTCTACAACATGCAAATGCTCCAAGAAAAAAATAAAGGGGAGGTTTTTGGGGAAATTAATGGGAAAGTTGAATATTATAAATGTTCTGCATTTCTGATATATTTATGATATCTTGCAAGCAGAAGTGTTCTGTGATGCTTAGAACGCACCAAATTCGTTTTTCGCCGGGGCTCTGCCTCGGACCCCGCTGGGGGAGCTCACGACGCTCCCCCATACCTTTAGTCAACTAGGGAGGGGAATACCATCTCCCCATTCCTCACCCTGTTGACACCTGCGGCGCTTCACCTTGAGTTAGAGGAAAACTTGCTCCAAGGAAGGACTTAGAGGGATACACACCCCTGAGTAATGCTCTTTATCGCATGCAAGTCAATCTCCATGGCAGTCCTTGTATTCTAGGTGTATTTCTATACTGTTTTAATCACAGAAGATAAACGAAATTTAGCACTAAGAATCCACGAAAATACGCCATTTGACCCCAAAATCGCAAAAAAAATTCTGGGGAGGGGGCACTGCTCCCTCCCTAGACCCTTCCCCCTGAGGGGAGGGAACACCCCTCCCTCACGTCCCACTCCCCTTGGCGCCTTCGGCGCCTCGACTTGGCTCGCGCCTTCGGCGCTCGATTTTGGCCCCCAGCTTCAACTCCTGGATCCGCCTATGGGTGGTCGACCACCGTAGGCGCTGAGAAGGTTACGGTGTATGGAAGGAACTGGAGGGGGGTAAGCTGGCCGGACATTTTTTGAATTTTTGATCTCGAAGTGGTGTACTTTTCATTGTTGAATACCTTATGCTGTATTTTGTCCGATCTCATGGACTTGAATTGTCTCTGCGCCAGGTTTGCTGCTGGTTTGACATTTGTGACTGTGAACGTGAATCTGCAGCATGGACTTCTGACTCAAAAATTTTAGAAGGGATTTAGACTTTTAGGGGAATCTTTCCTAAAATAAATTTGTCTAGATAAATTCTTTTTGCTGCGGGGGTGGGCATGCGTAAACATCGGACATGTTTGAAGGTTCATAACTTTGCGACGGTTAGTGGTGGAAGAAAGCATGTGTCCAGTTCTTTGGCCCACCCTGTATTCGTGTGACAAAAGAGTGGTGTTTGTCGGCTGTGCATAGAATAACATCAGGCGACTACCGATAGCAACATCTTAACATCGTCCATATCGCACGGAATCTGCTGGGTCTCAACGTCATTCTACCGCGCCCGCCTAGCGACGCTCTACCAACAACTGCAACGCTCGTTCCGTCACCGTTGTCGCTGTCCCGGGACCTGTACATAAACTACATACCTAGCTACCTACGCTGAAGTTCTACACTGTATATCCACCGTTTTGGAACCATATGTCTGAGGTCGTTCAACATGTATAGCTTTGTTGTCACGTGCATGAATCGCTCTTATTAGTACACATTTTTTTCGTGCCTATCGTCTGTCTATCGTTTGTCAAAATCGTGCACCCCGCTAAGCCGCTTGACAGCAACATTTTATGAAATTTGAGCTAGGGCTTATGGACCTCTCAAGGATTTATGATCTTAATTTTTTTCCTGTAAATTATATTTTTGATTAAATGTAAAAGAGTTTTACTGCTGTAAGAACAATACGTTATGTATTTTGTTTAACATCAGACAAAAGTAATGCAGGTAATTAATTGGACACTTCATCGTTTGAAAGCGTGTGGCAGTGAAAAGAGTGACGAAAATTCATGAAGTCTGTCCTTCTGTCACCCTCGTGAATCCGGCTGCGTAAACGACTGACGACAAAATTTTGGTCCCCAATTGACTTTTGTGGTATGAACTGCACGAAATTTGGTCAGTTCATTCTCTGGAAAATCATTCAAATTGTTGCCACCTGCAGATGTCACATTTTAACACTGAAATGCACCAAATTCGATTTCGGCTGGGGTTCTGCCCCAGACCATGTTGGGGGATCTTACAACGCTCCTACAGATCCTCTAGCTGATAGAGCTGAATTTATGGGTTTACTTCTAAGAAGAGAAGAGAGGACGAGAGCATTTTCTTGTTTCGCAATTGCCAGTGTAAACATTATCATTCGTTAATTTTTGTGGAGTTAAATATTAAAGGAATGTGTAGTCGTTGCCATGCATCAGCAGTCAGCACTGGAGCGTTTCATTTCATTTAAGCGCTGCTATGTATTGCGCAACGGCGGTGGTCTGGCTTAGTTGGTAAAGTCGCTGGTCGCATGAACAAAGTTAATCAGCGCCGGGCTTGGTTCGTAGGTTAGGTGGATAGGTGACTGTCGGCAGGCAGGTAAACCATCTCGGTATGTAACCAGCCACCCACGTCAACTCAGCCTGGCCATACCTACGTGTATAGGCGCGATGAGTACCGGCGAAAGCTGGGACGTAAACAGACACACTGCGCGATGCACTGGTTCTGTATCCGTGGTCCAGTAGTGTAAACTGGTGTCTGGCTGAGGGCTAACGAAACGGAGATCAGCGTCGCCATGGGCCTCATAGCTCCGGAAGGACTTTACGTTTACGTTCATATTGTGCAGGGGGGTTTCGTTGACGCCGGACGCCGTTCGTCGGCCGTTGCTACGGTAGGACGTATCATCCCTGCGGCTGACCGTGCGTCCATGACGCCGGCAGGTCATCACCGCTCCCGACCTACGGCTACACCTGCCGACTGCAGCGTCGGGCCTGCAGGCACGCGCAGTCGCAGCTGTTCCACCATCGGCTCGAACCAACCACTCGTTACTGACAGATCTTCCATGAAGGTTGGCGCACGGGAAAAGCTAGGTTTTTTTGGGTGGGAAGGAAACTGCTAGACCTACTATTACTGCTACTATATACTACTATTAAGCTTAAGTACTGCTGTTTTTCGTTACGCGCTGATTGTCTTTACGGCAGCCGTACAACCATACGGCAGTCATAGATTCGATTATATTCGATAGGCGGCGGCACTATCGTGACTGACGTTGCTCGATAGCGTTAACGTTATTGGTAATGTAGTGGAATTAAGGTTAATATTAGGCTCAGAGCAGAGATGGACACGGATCGGGTCCATCCGCGGATCTGGTCGGGTCGGGTCGCGGGTCAGACTTACATTTTACCGCACATTTTTGTGCATTATTTTTCATCATTCGTATTCTTACTGTTGTCACTTAGTTGGCCAGAACAGCACCGACCAGTGTGTAATTCAAGATCAGATAACCAGCGATGGTTACAAGTAATTTTATGAGTAGTTTTACGACGTGACAGTGGGCAGCAGAAAACTGAGCGACGACAATTAGTTGCGCCGAGTTGCGGAAGACTTTTACTGCATGAGATCAGTCGCAGCCGCAGTTTGCAACGTTAACAACAGGCCAGCCGACAGCATGACACCAATGTCAGGGAACCCGGAAAACACCCAGCAGGAGACCGATTCGTTGCACTATAGCTCTGCCAGCCAGACGATTATATAGTGATTCTTAGACCTTATACCGCGCGTTTGAAGTGTGAATAGACAACTGATAGACGCCAGACTAAAGCAGCAGAAAACGAACTAAACGAACTATTTGAAAACTTGGTCATATTCAAGAAGAAGTCGTTGAAGCCTTTGTACTGTAGAAAAAATTTGACTTATGACTGTATTTTGTGGTAAACGTTAAGCAAAGTTGTTTCAGCCATGCGACGGATAAAGTTGTCACAATGACGTTAACAATTAAATATTGAACTTCTGATAAAACATTACTTTTGGTGAGGTTATCATGGTTATGCTTTGGCTACGTACTTCAATTTGCCATCATCTGTCGAATTGGCGCCATTGCTCGAAATTTTTAGACAACGCCTCAAAACTGAAATCTTTTTTAGTTTCATGTTTTTCAATTTAGACGCAAACATTCTGTTTAATTTTCCATTTCGTCCACTGTGTTAAGTGCCTTTGCAGTTAGCCTACGTTGTAACTTTACGACACCTAAAAATAAATCGTACAATAAAATAGATTTAATAATACCTGGGATAAAAAAATAATACCCGTTGTTATTGAAGAACTGCGTATTTATTTTGTACTTTAACTTTTTAGCCGACCACACTTAAGTAACTGTCGAGCTACTGGCATGGTTGTCGTCCTTCTGTCTGTCTGTCTGTAACGGATGTATTGTAGCTAAGCTTTAAGTCGTAGAGGAAAACTTTTTACACGAATAATTAGCCATGTGTGTTCAACTTAGGCATGCAAAATTTCTGCGATTGGCAAAAACTGTTACCTTTCCTTAAGTACTCATGTTCAGTATTTCGCACAGTGCTGCTTTTTTATTGTAAAAATATAGTCTGTAATGAAACGCATTGCATTTGCATGGAGTCGGGTCAGGTCGGGTCGCGGGTCAGATTGTAGACAATTTTGGCGGGTCGGGTCGGGTCACGGGTCGGACGCTTGTGGGTCGGGTCGGATCCGGGTCCAAAAAAGTGACCCATGTTCATCTCTGGCTCAGAGTTTAGGGTTAGAATTAAGTTAGGGTTAAGATTAGCATATTTCAGAGAATTATGTGACGATAGATGGACATTGGACAACCAAACTAAGGCTGTAACATTGGTCACGAATTGCAGTGTTCTGTAGGCAACCATTACACTTGCCTACTGGGCGCAACCCGTGATACCCTAGCTGCTAGGGTTGAGGTCGTCAGTTGGCCGGCTGTCGTGAGGGCATGTCTATGTGGCGGTACGACGTGCACCCGAGGGTCGTACCGCCGCAGAGACACGGCCTTAGCCGTTACGGTGATCGTACCTTTCGGCTATAGCCGTCCAAGATGGCTGCCGGATAAATGACCAGCCCTTGTAGGACCGGATGTCTATTCGACAACCGTATTAATAGCCACTAGGCTAATGATTCGACTGCCTAAAAATATCCTGTGTCTTTTCTTTAATCGATTATTTTTTTGTAGTTACTCCGAGTGACGGTGGGTCACCAGAAGTGAACTTGGAAAACGTTTCGATACACTCGGTAACAAGAAACCCAGCTGTCGCTAGGATGGACCACCGTACTGGTTGTCACTGACCTTGAAGGTTATCCCAGGTTGATGATTTTTATGTCATCCGAAAGGGCGTAACCTTGGCCCTATCTCGCACCGTTTAGCCACAATACGTCCGTGGCGGACGACCGACGGACGACGGACGACAACCATGACAAAGGGCCGACCTTAAGCTTAGCGGTCGGCCCAAAAAACTGTAATAACATTAACACACGTTAAAGGCCTACCGTGTAGTTTGTTTTGAGTAATTCACGAAGCGAGAATCGCTTTTTTTGTGTAGCAGCTGAGCACTTTGTTATTACATTTCAAAACAAATGTACCGGGAAAACTCAAACGAAAAATAATGTACGTTATGAACGATGTTGTACATATACTACTAGGCCCTATAGTAAATATTGGCTGTTCCTATTGTGAAAAAAAGCGTTCAAACTTTGGAACTTTGGAGCTTGTTTATTTCATTTTCTGGTTTAGTGAATGGAATACAATGCTAGATTATCTGCGAGAGATTCAATTCTTTCCATTGACACTTTTGAACGCTATTTAAATCACTTCCTTTTTTGCTCTTTACTAATCTCGACGGTGCTACAGCACATTATTACAAACTTTTTGTGCCTCTGCGCTTTAGGCCTATGCAAATTAATTGGGTACTTTTTTGTATTGAACCGTTCAGACTCTGGCTGCTATTGCAGGCGAGGAAGGTTACGTTCTACAGGAATGGCGACCAGTTCTTCAAGGGTTTGGTGTACGCGGTCAAGCCCATGCAGCGAAAGATGGAGCCGTACGAAGCCTTTGAACGCCTCCTAGCAGATGTATGTCAGCTCATTCTCTGTATATACGTTCCGTTTTGTTTGTTTTATGGTAGTTTACTGACCAGTTTGATCAATTAACTTCTAGAAATTAACTGTAGATTAAATGATCGATTGTAATCCGATACTTTAGGCCTAGTCCTTGTCACGTTTAGTGCTTGACCGTTTTGCTGCTGCTGAAAGTTAATTTGCAGAGTCAATTTACGTAGGCATTGAAAATTTGAATGTACGTTTATATCATTAACATTATGGCTGCTGTTAACATGCAACAGATTCACACGTACATGCAAAATTAAATGGCATTTTGTTTTCCCGCGGTAAAGTAACTACACTAAATAGGTTTGGTGAGCCTGATAACATGAATGTGTAGCAAATTTTTTTCAGCTGCATTTTTGCTAAATATTATAGGCTAAAGTTTGGTCAGCATTTGGCGAAGGTATTCCCAAAATAAAAAGGGTGTCATTTTTATGGTTCACACTTAGTGATTGCAGTTAAGTATTCTATGGTAAACAAAATGTCGCAGTTTTTTTTTAGAAATTAGTATAAAACTATTAATACGTCAGTTATTGAATGAACATTGCTGCGATTATTGCTACAATATGAGGTGTGAAGGCAGACCGGCTGCTGGAG
>Ga0209671_1000378_pt1 | contig 28186 bp, 29 predicted proteins | sample WorMetHERISLAND2_2_FD_187401 | JGI IMG/M metagenome (GOLD analysis project Ga0209671, IMG submission 187401) | Marine gutless worms symbiont microbial communities from Max Planck institute for Marine Microbiology, Germany - Olavius geniculatus... | ecosystem: Host-associated > Annelida >...
ATAAGTAGTCGGTGTAATCAATTGCTATTTGTGCGTTTGTAAAAATCTTGAAGAAAAAAAACCAGAAATTAGGCGCACAAGGTGAGCCGGTGTCAGTAAGTAAAATTCGATTTGGGCAACAGCCCGTTAAGATGGGGTCGGGGATTCAAAGGTTCAGGGTTCAATGAATGTGGAATTTGGAATGCGGAATGCGGAATGCGGAAAAAAAGAGAGATCGACATCGAATAATTCCGACTTCCGCATTCCCACTTCCGCATTCCCTATTTTTCCTCCATGGCCTCTTGCAGGCTGGTTTGCAGGGCGACGAATTCGGCAGGGTTCAAGGTTTCGGCCCGGCGTGACGGATCGATGCCGGCCGCCGCCAGTGCCTGCATGATGGTTTGAGAATCAATTTGAAGTCCCGCCGCCCCAAGGGCATTTTTCAACGTTTTGCGCCGATTGCCAAAGGCGGCCTTTATAACCCTGAACAACATGGCTTCGTCGTGGGGGCCGTACGGCAAGGTCGGTTTGAACTTGATTTCAATCACTGCGGAATCCACTTTGGGCGGCGGATAAAATACAGATGCCTTGACCTCCGCCAACAACCTTATGTCGGCACAGTACCTTAGCATGGCGGCAATTCTGCCATACTGCCTGCCGCCCGGGCGGGCGGCGATCCGTTGTGCCAGCTCCTTTTGAAACATAAGGACCGCCCGTTTTACCGTGCGGCGGGCAGCGATGAGTTTGACAAGTATTTGAGAAGATATGCCGTAGGGCAAATTGCCGACGACGATTATTTTGTCTGTGGTCGTGCCGGCGAGGGCATTTAGATCCATTTCGAGGATGTCTTGGGCAATAATTTCACAGTTGGCGATGCGATTGGCGAGCAGCTCCGTTTTGAGCAATTCGATCAGATGGCCGTCCTTCTCGACGGCCTGCACCTGTCGAACGGTTCGTGCCAGCGGGATGGTCAAGGCACCCAGTCCGGCGCCGATTTCAAGGATGACGTCATCCGGTGACAAATCGGCACGTTGGATAATGGTCCGGGCAGTCGATGGATCCGTCAAAAAATTTTGACCCATGCGTTTTTTCGGTTTAAGATCCCAGGCTCTCAAAAGATTGCGGGGAGAGGTCATAGTATAAAATCTTAAATGTGTCACTGGCCACAGGTCGCGCATCCGCGGAGGTTGGGTTGCTATGGCCGCTTGATTGAGTTTCGATATTTTGGGACCGTTATCTATCAGGAAATTTTTTCAAACTCAACGCGAAAATTGTACCGTATGGCAGATTCTTGACTTTTTTACAAATATCAAGTAGTTATTCTAGATTCTCTAGATTCTCTAGATTCTGAATTCTTGGACGCAAGCCTGTCAACCTCCACTATCCACCCCTTCACCAAGGAGGATCCCATGTCGAGAAAAAAAGGGAAAGCGGTCAGCTTTGACGCCATGATTAAATTTTTCATGCAGAATTATGACATCCCGACCAAAAAGGACGTGGACAAACTGTTGGCCAAACTGGACCGCCTGGAAAATCTTGTCAAGCAGTCAGCTTTGGGCACCAACAATGCCAAATCAGCTTATTTGCGGCGTCGGGCAACGCTGACCGCAGTCGATATAGTTCTGGATACCATCAAAAACTCCCGCCATGGTATCGGCTTTGCAGAAATCCAGGCCAAGACCGGTTTTGAGGGGAAAAAAATTCGCAATATAATTTTTCGGCTGCATAAAACAGGCAAAATCAAGCGCAAAAGCAGAGGGATTTATATTGCAGCTTAGGATTGTGCCGTATATCTAGCATGCCAATGTTCGGATAATAATTTCACCCCTCTTCATGAAGAAATTGTTATACTCCAATATGTAGGCACAATCTGCTCCTATTTTTCAACTGAAACTCATAATCCTAAAGGGCTGCTTATGAACATTATCTCAGATCCCAACAATCCAGACCTAAAACCCGGTGGGCACATTGACGATTATCAAATCCAGCGGATTGAATCCCTTCCGGAGATCTCCGCTATATTCTACGAATTGATTCATTCACCCACGGGTGCCAGGCACATCCATGTCAGCAACAACGATGCCGAGAACACTTTCAGCGTCGCCTTTAAAACCGTACCGAAGGACTCCACCGGCGTCGCCCACATTCTCGAACATACCGTGTTGTGCGGATCGAAGCAGTATCCCGTGCGGGACCCGTTCTTTTCCATGCTTAAAAGAAGCCTGAGTACCTTTATGAATGCCTTTACGGCATCGGATTGGACCATGTACCCGTTTTCAACCCAGAACCAGAAAGATTTCTATAATCTGATGGGGGTTTATCTGGATGCCGCATTTTTCCCCCATTTGGACGATCTGAGTTTCAAGCAGGAAGGTCACCGCCTGGAAGCGGATAAACAAACCGGCAGCAACGCCCCGAACGACTACCAGCTGAACTACAAAGGCGTAGTCTATAATGAAATGAAAGGGGCGATGTCTTCCCCCGACCAGGTTATGGTCCGCTCGATCCTGAAGGCGCTGTACCCATCGACCACCTATCGCTTTAATTCCGGAGGAGATCCCGTCGAGATTCCGTCGTTGTCCCACGAGCAGCTCAGGGGATTTCATCGCCGGCACTATCACCCCAGCAATGCCTTTTTCTACACGTACGGCAATATGCCGCTGAGGGAGCACTTGGCCTTTATCGAAGCCAACGTCCTGCGGGAGTTCACGGCCATCGATCCTGACACGGGGGTTGCGGCCCAGCCTCGCTGGCAGCAACCGCAATCGGTATCCTTTGCTTACCCATTCGACAAAAAAGAGGATGCCACCAAAAAAAGTCAGGTGTGCGTGGCCTGGCTGACCGCCGATATTAAAGACACCTTCGAGGTTCTCGTGCTGACGCTGCTGGAACAAATCCTGCTCGGCAATTCAGCCTCGCCCCTGCGCAAGGCGCTGATCGATTCGAATCTCGGCAGCGCTCTGTGTGATGGAACCGGTTTTGATGCCGATAATCGGGATACCCTGTTTGTCAGCGGCCTCAAAGATGTCGACCCGTCGGACGCCGATCAGATCGAGGGAATCATTCTCGGTTTTATGAGCGATCTTGCCGGCAACGGAATCGACAAGACCCTGATCGACTCCGCTATTCATCAAATCGAATTTCACCGTAAAGAACGAACCAATACGCCTTATCCTTACGGGATAAAATTGCTGTTAACCTTTTCGGGGAGCTGGTTTCACGGCGGCGATCCTGTCAAGATTTTGAGTTTCGATGCCAGCTTGTCCAGACTGCGGGAAAAGCTGGCCGGGGGAGCATATTTAGAAAATCGTATCAAAGAATATTTCCTGTTTAATCCCCACCGGATTACCATGGTGCTGTCTCCGGACCCGGAGATGGCATCGAAGGAGAACCAGCGCCTGCGTGCCGAGCTTGAGCGCGTCAACCAAGATCTGTCCCAGGCGGACCTGGACCGCATAAAAAAGGACGCCGAAGCGCTGGTGCAATTGCAGGAGACCGCGGAGGATGTCTCCTGCCTTCCAACTCTTGAGCGCGACGACATTCCGCCGTCAGTACCCAGCGTCAAGCAATTCGCCGCTGAGGCGGCCGTGCAGGCAACCCTTTACAACCAGGCTACTTCCGGGATCTTCTATTTGGCGGCGGCAGCCGGCTGCGGTGCCCTGTCCGTCGAACAGATGCCGCTGGCACCGTTTTTGTGCTACGCGGTTTCGCGGATGGGTACGGCCGTCCGCGATTATGCCGAGATGGCCCGGCGGATAGATATGTATACCGGCGGCGTCGGTCTTTCGACCCATGCCCGCACCCGGTTTGACGGGCAGGGGAATTGTATACCCTTTGTCTCTTTTAACGCCAAATGCCTCAATCGCAACCAGGACCTGATGTTCGACGTCGTTCAGGAGTTGCTGCACCATTCGGATTTTTCCGATCTGCAGCGCTTGAAAAACCTGCTGCTCGAGTATCGGGCCGGTCTCGAATCGATGGTCATTCACAACGGCCATCGGCTGGCCATTTCGCTGGCAGCCAGGAATCTGTCATCAACCCGCAAATTGAGTGAAACCTGGAGTGGTGTTCACCAGCTTAAAACCATCAAGGCACTGGTGGACGGACTCGATGATGACAAGCTCGATACGCTTTCCCATGATCTGGCCGCAATCAAGGAAACTTTATTCGGGCGCAACAACTTTAAGATGGCGCTTATCGGAGAAAACCCGGGTCTGGATGCCGCCAGGGCGACTGCGCGATCGCTTTACGATGGATTTGCTGACAGCTCGGAAAACGGTTTCAAAGCGCCCGACATCACGCCGGGCAATCGTCGCAACAGAGAAGGGTGGAGCACATCCTCAGCCGTGTCCTTTGTGGCCCTGGCGTTTGAAACGGTGCGACTGGGCCATGACGATGCTGCGGCGTTGGCTGTTATCAGCAAAATACTGCGGTCTATGTATCTGCACCGGGAAATTCGGGAAAAGGGCGGTGCCTACGGCGGATTCGCCCTGTACAGCCCGGAGGACGGATTGTTCTGTTTTGCCTCCTACCGGGATCCCCATATTGTGGCAACCCTGAAAGCCTTTGAAAATGCGACTGCTTTCATTCGGTCGGGAAGTTTCGGGGAGGAAGATGTCAAGGAAGCCATCTTGCAGGTGTGTTCGGAAATTGACAAGCCCGACCCGCCCGGACCGGCGGCCAGAAAAGCCTTTTACCGCAACATCATTTCCCTGACCGATGACATGCGCGCCGAATATAAAAGCCGGCTCTTAGGCTTGTCCCGCAAGCAGGTCATGCAAGCCGCCGAGAGATACTTCGACGGTGATCAGAATGTTAAAGCGGTCGCGGTCATCTCCGGGGAGGAGCAATTGAAGGCAGCCAATGAATCACTCTCGACAAACCCGCTCAAGCTTAAGCGCATTTAGATAAAATTCACATGGCCGAATCGGCAGAAATGCGAAATAATAAATTACAAAAAACAAATCACAAATAATATCCAATGACCAAAAATCCAAATATCAAACAGTGGATGTGATATAGAGCAAGTATCTCCCCAATTTTTGTCATTGGGATTTCGAATTTGGAATTTATTTGGTATTTGGTGCTTGTGTTTTGGCTTTTTTTGTTATTCTGACCAACTAGCCTAAAAAGCCACCCGCATCGCTCTACTTATCTATCATTTTCTTAAGCGCTTCCATCGCCTCATCCGGCATCTTAAAAGAATGTTCGGCGGCCGGGAATATCCCCTCGATAACTTCATGACGGTATTCGCTCAAGGCGTCGAGCATAATTTTTCTGATATTGGCATACTGTTTGACAAACTTGGGCACGAATTTATCAAACAATCCAACCATGTCATGGGTTACAAGTACCTGCCCGTCAACGTCCGGTCCGGCACCGATGCCGATTACCGGCACGTCGACCGCCTGTGCTACCAGCCTGCCGAGCGGCGCCGGCACGGCCTCCAGAATCAGGGAGAAGGCCCCGGCATCTTCCAGAATTCTGGCATCATCGATAATTTGTTTGGCGGCCGCCGCATCACGTCCCTGCATTTTAAAACCGCCCAGGGCGCTGGCTGTCTGGGGAGTCAGTCCGATATGCCCCTGAACCGGGATTCCGGCCTTGACGATGGACGCGATGGTCGGAGCAAAATCAGCTCCGCCTTCCAGTTTGACGGACTCACAGCCCCCCTCTTTGAGGAGGCGGCCGGCGTTGATAATCGCTTCCCGGATCGAGGTGTTGTAGCTCATAAACGGCATATCGCCGACAATAAATGGATTTTTGCATCCCCGGCTGACCGCTCGAATGTGGTGGACCATGTGTTCCATATTAACTTCGACCGTTCCTTCCAGACCCATCACCACCATGCCCAATGAGTCACCGACCAGGACAAGGTCCACGCCGGCCTCGTCCGCCAGCAACCCGAAAGGATAGTCATAGGCCGTCATCATGACCAACTTGCGGTTTTCTTTTTTGGACTGCCGTATATCCGTAATGGTTACTTTATTAGTGTTCATAGTCCCTGCTCCTTCAAAAGTTATGTAAATTTCAAATGGATCCAGTTCTGCTATAAAATTCAGGTTTCAGGTGTCAGGTGTCAGGTGTCAGAATTTAATATCGTATTTTGGGAGACCATAACATATTTATATAGTATCTCCACAAAAGCGGTATCCGGTCGGTCTCTCAAAACGAACGTACACCCAAGCGAGGCGCTTGAATACTGCTTCATTACCTTCCTCTTATATCAGACCCGCTGTAGTTCATCCTGACACCTGACACCTGAAACCTGAAACCTCAGCCGTAGTGATACTGCAGCGTTTCCACAAGTGCCGTCAACGTTTCATTCACCGGCGCTTCGAGACCCAACCGCCTGGCCTCGCGCACGATAAACCCGTTGATCGAAGCGATTTCCGTGGGTCGCCTGTTGTCAACATCCTGGCCCATGGATGAGCGGTTGGCGGCTGTTGCCCCGGCGACTTCGAATACATGCTCGACGGCATCTGTGCGCACCGCTATATTCAGTTCACGGGCGATCTGCATGCCTTCCCGGACTGCCTTGCGACTGAGTTGACGGGTTGTGTCCAGATCGAGAATCCCGCCGTTTTTGATCGCGGTCAAGGCGGTAATGGCGTTGATGCCGATGTTGATCAGCAGTTTGTCCCAGAGTATGCTGCGCACGTCTTCAACCGCTGCGGATACAATCCCGGACCGGCTGAACAAGGCGCATATCCGGTGCGCCCGCTCGCTGCCTTGATTTGTCCCGGCCCAGGGCCCGAGCGTCGTTGCACCGACACCAGCATGTCGGATCCGGCCCGGCGCGAGCATGGTAGCCCCATGGGAGGTTGTGCCCGCGAGGACTCGCGCCGGATCGATGAATTTCGACAGAATATCCGCGTTGCCCATGCCATTTTGCAATGTCAGCACCGCCCCGTCGGTGCCGGCCAGCTTGCAGGCCGCTTCAGCCGCGGACGAAGTGTGGGTCGACTTCACAAATAGGATGACCAGTTGGGACGGCCCGATCCGCCCGGGATCGGTCGTGGCCCTGATGCGCAACGAACGGGTGTTGCCTTCGTGCTCGATAATCAGCCCTTCGTTGTTAATCGCTTCTATGTGCTCGGGCCACCGGTCGCACAGCCAGACTGCATTGCCGGCCTCTGCCAGCATGGCGCCGAAAAGGCTTCCCATGGCGCCCGCACCAACCACGGCGATTTTCATTTACGCCCCCTTTGGAATGAAGATTGAAGAATGATGAATGTAGAATGGTTGTATTCGCTGCGCTCATTCGATTTTTATAATACCGAAAGGGTTCCTTAAATCATCATTCAACATTCGTCACTCATCATTCCTAAGCCTTCGTTCAGCCAGCAGGCCACAAAATGTTGGGCTGCCGCCTCGACCAGGGGCGGTGTTTCCCGGGAGCAGCGCTCAAATTTCAGCGGACACCTGGGATGAAAAGGACATCCCTCAGGCGGTTCGATGGGATTGGGTACATCTCCCCTTATGGCAACGGGCGGATTGCGGCGGTGCGGGTCCGGGAGCGGAACCGCCTGCAGCAGCGCCCGCGTATACGGATGCCGGGGTGCCCGGTTGAATTCCTCGCTGGTCGCCAACTCTATAATCGCTCCCAGGTACATCACCGCAATGCGGTCACAGATATGCTCCACGACGCTCAAATCGTGAGAAATAAAAACGTAGGCCAGATTGAATTCCTGCTTTAAATCCTGCAGCAAATTAATCACCTGGGCCTGGATGGAAACATCCAGGGCACTGACCGGTTCATCGGCCACAATTAGTTCGGGTCGAACGCACAATGCACGTGCAATGCCGATTCGTTGGCGCTGCCCCCCGGAGAACTCGTGGGGATATTTGCCAAGGTCGGATTCCTGAAGTCCGACTTTTGTCAGGAGTTCGGTGGCCGTATCCAGCCGCTCTTTGCCCGTCAGGCCGCGGATGGCCTGCAGGGGCTCTGTGATGATGGCATCAACCTTCATGCGCGGTCCAGACTGGAATAGGGATCCTGAAAAATGATTTGCATCCGCCGCCTCAGGGGCATGAACCGGGCCGTGCTCATGGCAAAAATATCATGTCCGTCGAACTCGATGCGGCCTTCACTGGGCTCTATCAAACGCAGAATTAGCCGGCCCAGAGTCGTCTTGCCGCAGCCGGATTCGCCCACCAGCCCGAGGGTTTCACCGCGCCCGACACTCAACGAGACACCATTGACCGCTTTGATCCAGTTTTTGGGTTTGGTCAGTATACCACCGCCGAGCGGAAAATGTTTGACGAGGTCGATGATTTTTAGCAGCGGCACCTCAGACATTAGCCCTCCTGTGTTCAGGATGTTCCTTGAGCCAGCATCGGGCGCGGTGTTCCTCTGCGATTCGAAGAAGGGTCGGCTGCTCTGTGCGGCAGGTTTCAAAACAGTGCGGGCAGCGGTCGGCAAATTTGCAGCCGAAGATCCTTCTGGTCAGGGGCGGCACGGCTCCTTGCATTTCATTGAGCCGACCGACCCGTTCACCGGCATGGCGGGTTCGGGGCATCGATTTGAGCAGCCCCTGGGTGTAAGGGTGAAAGGGACGGTCGAATATGTCCACGGCGCTGGCTTCCTCGACAATCTGGCCGGCATACATAACCACCAAACGCGATGCCATTTGGGCCACCACGCCCAAATCGTGGGTGATCAGCAGCAGCGACATTTCCAGCTCCTCCTTGAGCCGGGTCATCAGTGACAGTATTTGAGCCTGGATGGTGACATCGAGGGCCGTGGTGGGCTCATCGGCAATCAGCAGCCGGGGTTCGCAGACCATGGCCATGGCAATCATGACCCGCTGCAGCATTCCGCCTGAAAGCTGGTGTGGGTAATCATTCAGCCTTCTGGCGGCGGCCGGTATTTTGACGTGATCCAGCCAGGCGATCGTTTTCTCGAACGCCTCGGCCCGGCTGAGTCCCTGGTGGACCATCAGCGGTTCGGCCACCTGCAGGCCGATGGGCAGCACCGGGTTCAACGATGTCATCGGTTCCTGAAATATCATCGCGATATGCCGGCCGCGTATTTTGCGAAGGCTCTCGCGGTCGAGATCCAGTAAATTGCGGCCATTGAACAGAATTTTGCCGGAATCGATTGCAGCGGGCGGCGATGGGAGCAAACCTAAAATACTGAGAGCGGTGACACTTTTGCCGCAGCCGGATTCACCTACCAAACCGACGGTTTCCCCTGCCGCCAGGGAGAGACTGACGCCGTCAACCGCCCGGGCAACACCCTCCGGGATGTGGAAGTGGACCGAGAGGTCCTCAATTTGCAGGAGTTTGCTCGTCATATCCTATCTAAGTTTCTATTCAGGTGAATTCCCAGTCTTTGGTTCCAGGTATCAGGTGTCAGTGTTCAGAATACAGAAGTCAGATGACAGATGACAGAAGACAGATGACAGATGGGGAAATCCGCAAAATATATCCTGTTATGTAATCAGTCCTCTGTCTGCTGTCCTCCGGCCGCCGACACCTGAAACCGTATCGCATCTGATATCGACGCCGATCGATGGATTCGAACTCCTTATCTGTTCGATGGCCACAAGTAGTGCAGCGCCGTCAGGGCGTAAATCTTGGCGGTTTCGACCAACTGATCCAGGTCGACCCATTCATCGACTTGATGGGGTACATGACGCTCACCGGCGCCCATGGTGACGATGGGTATATTTTTCAAGGCCCATAAAAAGGTGCCGTCGGTGGCTCCCGGCACACCGCCGTAGGTCGGCGCCCGGCCGTAGATCTGGCGCGTCGCCCAGGCCGCCGCCTGTACCACGGGATCCTCGCATGCTGTCAGGGTGCAGGGCCGGTTGGCCAGGATTTCCAATTCGATTTTCAGGTCGTGATTGCGCGCCAGACCGAGCAGCCGGTCGTATCGGCGGTAATCCTGGCGAACCCGCTGTTCGATTCCGGCCGCAAGAGCGTTGAGGTCATGGATGATGGACGGGTGGGATTGGCCCGGAATGGTGCGGATATCGACCAGTAAGCAGGCTTGACCGGGCATTACATTGAGTTGCGGGGTTCCAGCGGCCGGCGCCTGGATAACCGTCGGCGTGAAACTGGGCCACCCCAGATTCTCATCCGCCCCGCGGGTCCGGACCGCCTCGGCTTCGAGATCATGCAAGCGCTTTATAACCTCTGCCACCGCCGGGGCTGTGTTCAGCCCGGACAGCGGCATGGCCCCGTGGCTCATGCGGCCGTAGATGGTGAACTGCGCCCTGAGAGCGCCTTTTTGGGTCGTACAGATAAGGCCATCCTGCGGCTCGCAGATAACTGCCGCTGTAACCCGGTCAGCATGACCGCGCTCAATGAAATCCCTGACTCCAAGCATCTGATCCTCTTCGTCGCACAGTACACCGCCGATGATGGTACCCGCCAGGCTGGTTCCGGAGCGTTTCAATGCCGTCATGGCGATCAGCATTGCTGCCAAGTTGCCTTTGGTGTCATTGGTCCCTCGCCCGTACATGCGTCCGTCCCCTATTTCGGCGCCGAATGGATCGAACCGCCACAACGCTGCGTCGCCGGGCGTGACGACATCGGTATGCCCCTCGAACATCAATGTGCGCTCACCGAGACCTGCAGCCCAGGAGACGATGACATTCGGCCGGCCCGCTGCGACTTCTTCCTGTTGAACGTCAAAACCCTGCTTTTCGGCCCAGCAAGCCACAAAATCCGCCGCCGCCTGTTCGTTGGTCCCGGCCGCCGGATCCCAAACCGAGTTGATTCGAACAAGATCGGCCGTCAGGCTGATTAATTCGTCGGCATCAATTTCATTTAGAACGTTGGTTATAATATTATCAGGTATCATTCCGTCTAATGTCATTTTTCAAGTTGAGAGCTGATCCTTATCTTCATCTCTAAGCCCTATGCGCTCCGCTGCAGAAATCAGTTGATTAGTTGACAAGTTGAATGGTTGATTCGGTTAAAGGGTTTCAGCCTCTTGGACTAACCGACTATCCGCCTATCAACTCAGTCAACTAAACCAACTCAATCAACTAAATGTTTTCACCTCGCAATCCACAACCTGCAACCCGCAACCCGTAACCCGTAACCCGCAACCCTCAGGGCGTAAAGCATTTTCAATCTGAAATCTAAAATCTAAAATCCGCAATCGAGAGACCCGCACCCCATAACCCGCATCGCGCTTTCTGCGACTTTGTCACCTAACCCGCACCATTTTGGGATCCAGCGTGTCTCGCAGCCCGTCTCCCAGTAAATTTAGCCCCAGCACCGCCCAGGCAATGGCAAGGCCGGGGAAAATCGCCATCCAGGGGGACAGGCTCATGAAAGTCTGGGCTTCATTCAGCATTCGGCCCCATGAAGCATGGGGAGGTTGGGTGCCCAGGCCCAGATAGCTGAGTCCGGCCTCGGCCAGGATGGCCACCGCAAACTGGATGGTTGCCTGGATCAACAGCGGGGAGAGAATATTGGGCAACACGTGCCGCCAGGTAATGGCCCAGTCGCTGATGCCGCTGGCCCGGGCGGCCGCGATAAATTCACGCTCCCAAATCGTCATGGAAACAGCCCTCGTCAGGCGTGCGAATATCGGTATATAAAAGATCCCGATGGCCAGCATGGCATTGATTATGGATGCTCCCAGTATGGAGGTAATTAAGATGGCCGTCAGCACCGCCGGGAATCCAAATAAAAGATCGGACAGGCGCATGATGGACTCGTCCACCCACCGGCCGTAATAGGCCGATGCCAACCCCAGCGATACACCGACAACCAGGCCGATAATCACCGTCACAAACCCAACGACAATCGAGTTTCCCGCTCCCACCATGATGCGGGAAAGGGTGTCCCGGCCGTACTGATCGGTGCCCAGGGGGTGGCTTAATGACGGTCCCTGAAGCCGCACGATTGCATTCATCCTGTTGCCGTCGTAGGGGGTCCAGATCAAGCTGACAAGCGCCGTCAGGACCACGACCGACGTCAGAATGAATCCGACAGTAAAGTTCTTATTTGCAAAAAAGCGTCGCATAATTTTACAGATGACAGATGTCAGAGGACCGAAGACAGAATGATGGTTCAGTATCCTCCCTCTGTCAGGTTGTGATCTGTTTTCTGCCCTCTGTCATCCGTCCTCTGTCATCCGGAATCTATTCCAGCCTTATGCGTGGATCCAGTGACGCATAGGCCAGATCTACAACGAAATTTACCAGCACCACCGTGGCTGCCATAAACAGCACGACATCCCTGACCACCGGCAGATCGCGGTAGCCGATCGCCTGAAACACCAGCCTGCCCAAACCCGGCAGATAATATACATTTTCGATAATGATCGCGCCGGCTAAAAGCTGTCCCAACTGCAATCCCATGATGGTCAGGACGGGAATCAGGGCATTGCGCAGGGCGTGAACGTAAATAACGGTCCGCTCCCTTAATCCCTTGGCCCGGGCCGTGCGGACATAATCCTCCCTGAGCACCTCCAGCATGGATGAGCGCGTTAAGCGCGTTAAAATCGAGGCCCGTATCAGACCCAGGGCCAGAGCCGGCAGCAAGAGGGCTTTGAATGATCCCCAGAAATCAGCTGACCACCCTGGAAAACCTCCGGCGGAAAACCAACCCAGCTTAACCGACATGAAAAGAATTAATAGGATTCCCAACCAGAATTCCGGTGTCGCCAGCCCCAACTGGGTAAAGAACATGACGGTGACATCGCCATTGCGGTTCTGGTGGCGGGCCGCATAGATCCCCAAAGGCAAAGATATGATGACGGCAAAGATCATGGCCATCAGCGCCATCGGTCCGGTTACCGCCAGCCGCTCCAGGATCAGATCATATACCGGTATATCATAGTTGATGGAACGGTTCCCCCGGCCGCTGAGCAGATTGCCGGTCCATGCCAGATATTGCTCCAGAAATGATTTGTCCAGACCCAGATCGCTGCGTAGGGCAGCGAGGGATTCGGGGGTGGCATTGATCCCGAGAATGATCTGGGCGGGATCTCCGGGAATTACGAACAAAACCGAGAACACGGTGATCGATACAAAAAAAAGCAGGATAATTAAAGTGATGATTTTTTTTGCTAAGTATCGAACCATCGATCTATTCTAACCGCGAAAACCTGGTCCTCAGGACCAGGTTATATTAAATTGGCTACACCGTAGAAGAATGCCGTGGAATGATGGGATAATGGCGTGATGAAATCAAAGCTTGATCCTCCGGATCCGGTTTTTTTACCTCTTCAACCATACCCGGGTGCAGTCTAAGGCAATGGCCGGATAATTTTCCCACCACCCCATGACGCTGGATTTCATCGCCGGCAGGTTGGGGGCCGAAAACAGGAAACCGTTGACGGCGTCTTCAGCAATTATTTCCTGACAGCGACCAAACCATTTGGCCTTTTCCGCTTCGTTGGGCGCTTTCAATGCCCTGGCATAGGCATCGCGGAATTCCTGCGAATCGTATTGGAAATAATAGCCCGGTTTGGCATAAATGCCGATATCCCAGGCTTCCACGTGCCCGATCATGGTCAGCTGATATTCTTTTTGCTTATAGATTCTGTCGATCCAGAATCCCCAGTCGACAATTTCTATTTTCAGCTTGACGCCTATTTGAGACAGCATATCGGCAATCACTTCGCCGGCCCTTCTGGAGTAGGAGTAAATGGCGGGCAGCTGAATGGTTGCCTCGAACCCGTCCGGATAACCCGCCTTGGTCAGAAGCTCTTTCGCTTTTGCCGGGTTATGGGAGAATTTTCCGGTCATATCCACATAATAGGGTGTCGATGGTGACCAGTGTGATCCGATGGGCGTGCCGTAGCCAAACATGACCAAATCGACAACCATTTGACGGTCGATGGCGTAAGCCATGGCCTGGCGTACCAATTTGCTGTCGAAGGGTTTGGCCTTGTTGTTGGTTGACATGATGACCTCGCCGGTGGTGGTGCCGGCATATACCTTGAAGCGATTGTCTTTGGACAATTCCGCGGCCGACTCAGGCGCAGATATCCACCCGAGGACATCGATGTCGCCGGCTTTGAGCGCTGTGATTTGTGCACTGGCATCGCCGATAAATTTGAAGGTGACCTTGTCCAGATACGGCAGGGCCGGGTTCCAATAGTCCTCATAGCGGGTCATTTCCACCCGGTCGCCGCGAACCCATTTTACAAACTGGAAAGGACCGGTGCCGATGGGATAGGTGCTGGCTTTTTCATAGCCTTTCATCGGCAGTATGACGGCATCGCCGGTGGCCATATGGGGGATGAACAGGGCATCGACCTGTTTTAAGTAACAAACCAGGGTATGATCATCCGGTGTTTCAATTTTTTCGATCACTCTGAAAAATTCGGGATGCACATTTTTGGTGTCTTCGGCCCGGGCCCGATTCAGATTCCATTTGGCCACCTGGGCGTTGAAGCGTTCGCCGTTGTGAAATTTGACGCCCTTGCGCAGTTGGAAGGTGTAGACCCGTCCGTCCGGGGAAACCTCCCACCCGGTGGCCAGGCCGGGAATATATTGGCCGTTGCTGTTGACTTTGACCAGCCCTTCATAAATATTGGCGTATACAATACGGTCAATGGCAGCTGATGTACCGGATGTTGGATCAAGCCCTGAGGGAGGTTCTGCGGGTTGGCAGACCACCAGACTGCCGCCTTTTTGCGGGGTTTCGGCCAAAGCCGGTGATACAAACGCGACAAGTGCCAGCATCAGAATAAATAGAATGAATCGTTTCATGGGGTCTCCTTGTTGGTATCTTAGTTGTCAATTCTTTGCATTTTATGTCAAAACATTTTCATCACGAAAACACCAAATTTGGAAAACACGAAATTTAGCTCGTTTTTTTTCGTGTTTTCCTCTTTTCGTGCTTTCGTGATTAATCCTTTTTGGCTCCGGCTTGTTCGGATTAGGTTGAGAACATAACATTTCGAAATGGGTCCAAAGTTAGATAGTTCTTTAATCGGAAACATCACTTCAGGCCCTCCAGGTCACAAATAGCGGTCATACCGGCCAGGCTTGCGGCCCTCAAGATTGCTTGTACAATCGCCCGGGACATGCAATTTGCAGCCGTATGTCCCAACTCATTGAGCGCGAAGGCCTCCGGCACTTTAAAAATTCCTGGTATTTCAGGCAGATCTTTTTGTCCGGTGGCCAGGCAGAAAATGGTGTCGCCATCAAACATCGTGTGGGCAGGCCGAATGGCCCGGGCCATGCCGTCATGAGCCATTTGAGCCACTTTCTGCGCCTGGGCGACGGACAATGAAGCATCCGTGGCAATGATACCCAGTGTTGTGTTCTGTACAGGTTGCGGAGGCGGTGGCTCGGGAAGCCGGACGGCGCGTTTGCCCCGATCACCGAACTCGCCATCGATTTCCAGACCGATCTCCCAGGGTCGTCCGCTTTCAGGATTGATGACCGAACCCAGTGAGTTAACCGCTGCGAGAGCGGCTACCGTTATGCCGCTATCCAAAACAAGGCTGGCACTGCCGAGGCCGCCTTTGATGCTGTAGGAGAATGCGCCGGTTCCGGCACCGACACTGCCGGTCTGCACCGGTGAAGCGCCGGCGTCTTCGCAAGCCCGACGTCCCCACTCCGCCTTGACGGGTGGAATGAAATCCGGTCCCCGGCCCAGATCGTAAAGCACGGCGGCCGGCACAATCGGCACAACATAACCTTGGTCAAGGGGAAACCCCCAGCCTTGTTCGGCCAGCCAGCGGGTGACGCCGTCGGCAGCCGACAGACCGAAAACAGATCCACCGGACAACACCACCGCCTGAACCTTTTCAACCAGGTTATGAGGTGCCAGCAAATCGGTTTCACGGGTTCCCGGAGCTGCCCCCCGTACGTCCACACCGGCGACGGCACCCTCGGGGCACACCACGACCGTAACACCACTGAGCGCCCGTCGGTCGGTGTAGTTGCCGACGATGATGCCCGTGACGTCCGTCAAGGTATTGGATATCCCCGTTTGCGCCAAGAGTCCTCCTGCAAGTACGCCCTGATGGTTCGGTGACCGAATATGTCTATTATCTTCAGTGTTTCATCCGGAAGGTTAACCTTTATGCAATCGCCCCAGGCCTGTCAAGGGCGAAATGCCGCCCAGCGACCGATAGCCACTGCCGTCTCAACTCCGAGAACTGTTGTTTTAGCTCCGACGTCCAATATAAATATTGACTAATCCGCTAATACTGAGATAGATTACTAAATTTTTACAAGGTCAACAGCCCAGCTTAATTCACCCAAAGCAGGTTCGGAGGTTCAAGGGTCAAAGTTTCAGCAGTTCCAGCCTTACCTTGACAATCTCGCAAAAAGTCGGAATGGGGGCACCGGAGCGAGCCGATTTGACTTTCTACGCATCCATCAACTTTGAAGGATGAACCCGGAACCTTTGAACCTTTACGATACAGAGAACCCCGATGATACAGCTAATCAGAGGATTTAAAGACATTCTGCCCGGTGAGGTCGAAATCTGGCAGGAAATCGAAAGGGTCGCCCGCAATTTGCTGGAAGATTTCGGATTCAGAGAAATTCGCATCCCGGTGATGGAGCGCACGGAATTGTTCGCCAGGAGCATCGGTGAAGACACGGATATTGTCGAAAAGGAGATGTACACCTTCGCCGACCGCAAGGGCGAACTGCTGACACTGCGCCCGGAGGCCACCGCCTCGATTGCGCGGGCCTATATTCAGCACAAGTTATTCGCCCAAGATCCAGTCCAGAAATATTATATGATCGGACCGATGTTTCGCCGGGAGAGACCGCAAAAGGGCCGCTACCGTCAGTTCTATCAAATCGATGCTGAAATATTCGGGGTGGCGTCGGGTCTGGCCGATGCCCAGCTGATTTATCTTCTGGTCACCCTGCTTTTGCGGCTTAACCTCGAGGACGTCAACGCCCACATCAATTCCCTCGGATGTCCGCAATGCCGCCCCGGTTTCAGGCAGGCCCTGACGGGCTATCTGGTGTCTGTCGCCGACCGGCTGTGCGGGGATTGCAACCGCCGGCGTGAGCGCAATCCTCTGCGTGTTTTGGACTGTAAGGTGCCCGCCTGCCGGGAGGCCTTAACCGATGCACCGTCCATTCAGGATTCGCTGTGTGAGGATTGCCGCAATGACTTCGACAGCGTGATGAGTGCACTGCGCAATCTCGAGGTGCCCTTCGTGGTTGACAAACGCCTGGTGAGGGGACTTGATTATTATACCCGTACCGCTTTTGAGATCCAGACGACCTCCCTGGGGGCGCAGAGTGCGGTGGCCGGTGGCGGCCGCTACGACAACCTGGTCAAAGAACTGGGGGGCCCCGCTATACCGGCCACCGGGTTTGCCATCGGCTTTGACCGGCTGTCGGAACTCGTCGCTCTGAATGCACCGGAGCTGGCCAAGGGACCGGATATATTTCTGGCGGCCCTGGGCTCCGAGAGCCAGGCGCTGGCCTTTGAGTGGGTCTGCATCTTAGGTAAGGCCGGTGTCCGGGCCGAGATGGATCTGAGTGCCAAAAGCCTTAAGAGCCAGATGAAGTGCGCGGACCGGCTGGGTGCCGCGACCGTACTGATGGTCGGCGACAACGAATTGAAAGCGGGCAGCGCTGTATTGCGGGATATGCGGACCAAAGAGCAGGTGCCGGTTGCGTTGGATAACATTGTCGAAAATCTGGCTGCAAGGCTGCGCAGTTGATCAAAGTCCTTTGATCGATTGTACTGTAGTGAAAAAGGAATGAGGATGCCCGGGTAAGGTTTCGGGTTTCAGGTGTCAGGTGTCAGGCTGATCTACTGCGGGCTTTATCCTGACACCTGAAACCCGACACCTGAAACCTCTTGAGGCCAGCAGCCAGTAACCATGAACCAGTGACATCTTGAAATTTTATACGGACCAGTAACGAACGCTCGACGAAAGGAATCGGAAAATTGGTAGACCTACTTGGAGACATGCGCCGCACGCATACCTGTTGTGAACTCGGCGCCGATGATATCGGAGCCGAAGTGGTTTTAATGGGCTGGGTCCTGCGCCGGCGGGACCACGGCGGGGTCATATTTGTCGACCTGAGGGATCGGGAAGGCATCACCCAGGTGGTGTTCAATCCCGAGGTGGACAAGGCCGTACATGCCAAGGCCCACACCATTCGAAATGAATATGTGCTGGCCGTGCGCGGCAAGGTGGATCCGCGTCCCGACGGGATGGTGAACCCCAATTTGCAGACCGGAGAAATCGAGGTGCTGGTCAATGAGCTCAAAATCCTGAATCCGGCCCTAACCCCGCCGTTCTTGATCGAAGACAACATCGACGTATCCGAGAGCATCCGCCTCAAACATCGTCATCTGGATCTTCGGCGGCCGCAAATGCAGCGCAACCTGGTCTTGCGTCACAAAGCCGGCGCATCGGTTCGAAACTATCTAAACAGCCAGAATTTTCTTGATCTCGAAACTCCCTTTTTAACGCGCAGCACACCGGAGGGCGCCCGGGATTACCTGGTGCCCAGCCGTGTCAATCCGGGACAGTTCTATGCTTTGCCGCAGTCACCGCAGATATTCAAGCAGTTGTTTATGATTTCCGGTTATGACCGCTATTATCAGATCGTGCGCTGCTTTCGGGATGAAGACCTGCGGGCGGACCGCCAGCCGGAGTTTACCCAGATCGATATCGAAATGTCTTTTGCCGGGGAAGAAGATGTTATGCAACTGACCGAAGGGATGATGGCCACGCTTTTCAAGGATGTTCTGGAATTGGAAATGAAGCCGCCGTTTCCTCGCCTGAGCTATGCCGAAGCGATTGGCCGCTACGGCCTTGATAAACCCGACACCCGCTTTGGGCTCGAGTTGAAGGATATATCGGATATCGTCGCGGGCTGCGGCTTTAAAGTTTTTTCCGGGGCCGTCGAGAAGGGCGGTATCGTCAAGGCGCTAAACGCCAAAGGATGCGTCGATTTTTCGCGCAAAGAGATCGATGATCTGACCGATCTCGTTGCCGTATACCGAGCCAAGGGAATGGCCTGGATCAAGGTCAAAGATGACAAATGGCAGAGCCCGATCGCAAAATTTTTTACCGAAGAAGAGAAAACGGCCCTGGCCGAGCGCATCGACATGGCGCCGGGGGATCTCGTCTTTTTTGTGGCCGATCAGCCTAAAATCGTCAATGAAGCTTTGGGAAACCTTAGAAATCATCTCGGTCAGAGACTCAAGCTGATTGATGAAGCGCGGTTTGAATTTCTGTGGGTCACCCGGTTTCCCATGTTTGAGTACGACGAGACCGAAAAGCGCTATCAGGCCCTGCACCACCCCTTTACCTCACCGCTGGAGGAAGACTACGCCAGACTGCAGGACGATCCGCTGGCGGTCCAGTCGCGCGCCTATGACCTGGTGCTCAACGGATTTGAAGTCGGCGGCGGCAGTATCCGTATCCATCAGCGGCCAATCCAGGAAAAGGTTTTCAAGGCCCTGGGCATGGAACCGGAGGTCTACGAAGGCAAGTTCGGGTTTCTGCTGGCGGCCCTGGATTCGGGCGCCCCGCCCCACGGCGGGATCGCCATCGGATTTGATCGGCTGGTCATGCTGCTGTGCGGCGAAACATCCATCCGCGACGTCATCGCCTTTCCCAAAACCCAGAAGGCCGCCTGCCTGCTTACCGGAGCGCCTTCCGCAACCAGCAAAAAGCAGCTCGGGGAGCTGCAGCTGAGGCTGCGGCCGGGATTGGACATTTAAATACCATCTGGGAATTTCCCCGATTCCTATTCAGGGCACAACTCAGGGCGAAAGTGAGGGATCGAGATTTCAGCTAGGGTGAAAGTGCAATGGGGCAAGGCTGCAATGGAGGAGCGGGCGCTTTTGGTAGGAACGGATGTCGTCTTTGACGAATCAATTCACGGGGTGGTTATAAGCCGCCCGACCCTGTTTAATAATCTGTCCATTTTGCCTGTGGATGGCCACCCCGACTTGCTCCCTTGTGATCGCCTCACCATGCTGTTCCAAAGTGCAATGCACCAAGGTGCAATTGCTTTTTTTATTTTAATCGGCTATACATTTGATCAATTTCATCGATGCCCTTGCTTCGGAAGAGATCGGGCAACCTATTAAACACGCAGGCACACCCGCAACCATGAAAGGAGGAGCAATGAAACTCAACTCTAATGTGTATCGTGCAGCAATATGTGCCGTTATTTCAGTCGCCTTCATTTCCGGGTGCGTGGCGGCGATCCCGATCGCCGTTCATTATTACAAGACGCATAACAATTACGTTGCCACCGCAGAGGTAAGAAAGAAGGCCGACGACCTCTGGGAGGCGGTCGTGAAGCTCGCCGATGAACGGGCCGCTCAAAGCAGCAATGACAATTTCAAGATTCTTAAAAAAAATGATGCCGACCGGCTGCTAGAGGCCACGGATGGCGTTCAGGTCGCTTCTGTAAAGATAATCTCAACGGGGCGCCGAAAATCGAAAGTCGTCATTACCGCCGATTCACCTGAAGGTAAAGGCGAGGAACTGGACCGGGAAAAAGAACTGGCGGCACGGATAATGAAGAATCTTTGCCAGGAAGCCAAAGCCGAGTGCCAATTGGCCGAGGAATAAAGTTTCGCAACCCCGCATACAGCTGCCGGAGCGGCTGCAGCTCGGGTTGAGGCCCTGTGCCGATGTCGGTTAAATTTATGCCCGACTGCATATTTTTTGCTTGACTTGAGGGATCTTTTTTACTAATTTGCAGAGTTCCGAATGAACCCGGTAGCTCAGTCGGCAGAGTCCCTCCCAAAAGTCGGATTATCCACTGGGTCGACTGGGATCGTTGATAGACTAACTGATCGTTATTCCCCAGTAGCTCAGTTGGCAGAGTCCGCCGGAGGCGGATTAACCACTGGGTCAGCTGGGATCGTTGATAGACTAGCTGATTGTTATTCCCCAGTAGCTCAGTTGGCAGAGTCCGCCGGAGGCGGATTAACCACTGGGTCAGCTGGGATCGTTGATAGACTAACTGATCGTTATTCCCCAGTAGCTCAGTTGGCAGAGTCCGCCGGAGGCGGATTAACCACTGGGTCAGCTGGGATCGTTGATAGACTAGCTGATCGTTATTCCCCAGTAGCTCAGTTGGCAGAGCAAGTGGCTGTTAACCACTGGGTCCGCGGTTCGAGTCCGTGCTGGGGAGCCAAATATCAAAGGGCCTAATCGAAAGATTAGGCCCTTTTTTGTGAATTACAAGTTCAAATCCTTCGGGTGCTTTGATAGACAGTACTTGACCTTTATTGTACAGTCTTGTTATGCAACGGTTGAAAGACATACCGTTTTTTAAGAATATGTTCTGAAATACTGAAGGGTAGTTTAAGCGGTTGTAAAGTGTCAAATAGTTTGAGCATTTGTGTCAAATAGTTTGAGCAAAAAAATAACCGACAATTTCAAGGCGCAAAAAACCCGCCTGATTCAGTGAACCTTAATTTTTGCCGCAATTGAAGGCTCTTTCTTTCTAAATCAGCAGGTAATTTTTAACAACACTTTTTCATATTAAAAAAGCAGCTCCTCGATATTAATTAGAGGGATTCAATTAATAACCCCTTTCGCGTTTCAGCTGCAGTTGAGACAGTTTTCCTGCCTCTTTAAACTATTTACCGCTTCGGCAAATTCTGCTTATACCACTGGTGCTCAGGCCACTTATTGCAGCAATAAGCTTCTGTCTTACACCCCGTTCCCACAGTTCTCTGATTTTTTCGTTTCGCTCTTTTCGGAACGGATTTGTCTTTTTTATTTGCTGGATTTCGGCTTTATCAAGGGCCTTTAAAAGCACATTTTTTTCGCTGGAATTGGTTCTCATACCCGATGCCCCCTTCGGGGAGGCTGCTGTTATATTGAAAGCCGCTCTTTCTTTTTTAAGATCTTCAATATTGCCTGCTTATCGTAGAGGGACATAATTAATCTTGCTCCGGTGGGACCGGTTTCTGTCTCAAAAATATCGGGATTTCGGTTAATAAGATGCTCTAAATCAACGTAATTTGCTCCCTCCAAGTTGTCTTCAGCAATCAAGCGCTTGATTCGTCTCATATTCTCGGATAGCACAGCTGCCTCCTTTTTCCTTAAAGACCTTTGGTATTCACCGATTACAACCAATTAGCATGAAATATCAGTTCAACTGCCGCAGGTGTCTTTGGCCACCCATGAGGTTCGATCGCGGCAGCGCCGGGGGATCTTCAAAATTTCACATCTAATAATATCAGCCTGTTAGGGAGATTGGTCAATTCATCGCTCATTTTACATCAATTCAAACGATCTCCTATTATCTCCGCTTTTCTTTGATTATCGCTAATCAGCAGTTTACTTAAGTCTTCTTCGCTTTTTAAGGATTTTGCAGATTTCATCCCTGCTATAATTCAACAAAACTGATTCGGAAGAATCAAGGCCCGTCGCTGCCGCCAGCGAATCCATGTTAGTTTCAACCAAGGCTTTGAACTCATTAGCGTTAAGCTCATCGACACGACCTGAACTGGCTTTCTTTTTGATGTTTGAAATCGTTGCGGTAAGCATGAAAAGTTCCCCCTTTACAATTTTTTTCTGGCTATTAATTGGTCTTTCAGCATTGCGATTATTTGATACTCAAACGGTCTTGTTTCCTCTGCTGCCAATTTGCGGACATCCTCGAGCACCTGTTCATATTCTTTGAAAACTTCAATCAGGGGCTGCCATTCGCCCATAGTGGCCTTTTGTAAATTAGCCATGCTCCGAGAGTGGCATTACTGTTCTTATTGCCCACAGAGGCGCTTCGGCTGCGTCTTTTTGATGAATTTGCGCGTTTAGCCAGGCAGCCTCCGCAGTAGGGCGAATTTGGATGCATGGTGGGCTTCTGGGCGCATACCTTACAGATCTTTTTCTTTGGTGGTTGGGATTTGGTCTGCTCTGATTTATTTTTAGCTTCTTCAATCATTTTTCGCTGCCGATCATATTTTTCTTTAATTTCTCGGCCCTGCTCACAAACAGCACATCCCGGATCGCGATCCGGTGGGTATGCTCTGCTGTATCTCACGCCTCTTGTTTGCCGGATAAAGCAAGCCCGTTCCGACATTTTGCAGTGGTATTTAATACAAAACATGAAAAATGATGCCCCGGAAGAGGTGGAAGCTTCAAACAATATTGCGGCAGGTGGAGACTGTCGAAATGGAAGACATGGCGGTTAAGCCCTAACCGCTCTACTGTTTGTGTCGGCTACGAACCCTCTTCCGGGTACCATTATTTTCTATTTGCTTCCTCACTGAGCGCTTCCTCGAAAAGCTTATTCAGATCTCGTTGGGCTAAAGCCAGTGCCTGGGTGTCAGGTTCCGGGAAAAGCGTCATAAAAAAATCAGAATAGCCAACAAGCGGCAGTGTCTTTCTAAGCTGCGCAGCATAAAGAAATTTGACTTCGTGCGCAAGCCGCTGGCGCATATCGCGGGCCATGTTGTCATATAGCAGATCCCAAACTTTCTTTTCGGCGATGGCCCTCTGATCGCGGCAATATAACACCGCTCTTTCCGCTTCGTGGATTCTCTTTACCACGGTCTCCAACAGCTCATTATTGACCTTGAGTTGTTGAGCCGCTTTCTGAGCCGTCTCTTCTGCCCTATTCACCTTTTCCTGGCTGCATTTATTCTCGCAAAACGAATCAATGGCAGATAGCTTTTTTTGTTCTGCCTTTTTGAATGCCGCCTCTAATACGGAACGTTTTTCATCCAGCAACGCTCCCTTCTTCTGTAGCTGCTCAAGCCTTGTCTCGCATTCACGAAGTTCATTTATGGCTATTATCGCATTTTCAAGGAGCTGGCTTTTCAATTCCATGTTAGTTTCCTCCTTTTTTTCGTTGGCCTAGATCTCTCCTCTAAAATTCGCCAACGCTAAATCGTTGTTTAAATAGTCTCTGGCCAGCCTCGTATCCTTCGCCAATACAATTAACATGGCCTCTTTGTAGCTTACATCGTGATCCTCACGATATTCTCTCACTTTAGCATCTACCCGGCTGCTGACAGTTAGACTGCTTGAGTAATATCCCTCTGGCATTTCCCCCTCCCTTACGTTTATTAATAGTCACAATTCAAATAGGCTTCGCCCAATTCCGGATCTTCGAGTACGACCGCTTTGACTGCTTCAGCATAGCTCACTCCGTGCTCTTCAGAGTATTTTTTAGCCCTGGAGTCTACCTCGTTGCTTGGGTCTGCATACTCGTTGCTCGCTTTGGATTCGGGCCAAACCCTGTGGCTGGAATGACTGTGCTTCTTAACTGCATTTTCTGCAGTCCCCGCCGTTTTAACCGGAATGCTAATTACATTAATTCTCTCTGCATAGTTAAAATCATGTTCCCCGTGGCCGTCTTCAACGTTTTTTAGCAAAGGCTCTGTCATTTTGGCTCCTTATTGTTTTGATTCAGAATTCATTAATACTTACCGTATAAATAGGCTTCTGCCAGATCCGGATCTTCGGCTATCACCACATCAACGCCTTTCGCATAGCTGCAATTGTGTTTTTTTGCGTACAATTTCGCCCTGGCGTGAACCTCTTCGTCCGGGGTGGCATAAACAACGTCGTTTTTATGCCCTTTGCTTTTTTTCCGGCTATCCAGTTTGTCCAGCTCTCGGCGAAGGTCTTCGAGCTCCTGCCGTATCCTGGGCAGAGCCAAGTTAGCGATCTGGGCTTTCCTGTTAACCTCGAGGAGGTGCGCCTGGGCTTCTTCGATTTCTTCTATTTTAGGTATGTGTCCAACGTTGCGCCCGAGATGGGATCTTAGGGTGTCGAGTTTATCCTTAGCCCTTTTCAAATCTTTAGAATGATTACTTAACACACCTTGGTGGACAGCCTCCTGGGTCTCAAGGTCTAGAATGCGGCGTCTTATCGATTCGGCCTCCACTTCCGAAAAGCATTTATAGCCGTCATATTGCTCCGCGACGTGCCGCCACCCGTATAGTTTCTTTTGCACCTGTCTAAGCTCTTCTGTAACCATCTCCAGGCCCATCTCGGCGCTGTACCTGTCCCCTTCGCTTATATCCCCGCCGCTCTCGGCAAGAGTTATCAGTTCTTGATATTCTTTGCGCTTGCGGTCCAAGGCGAACTCTTTTTTCACCAGCTCTTTGTTGGTCATTTTGTTTCTCCTCTCTATTTCGATTTATTCTGGAGGACGGCTATCGTATTGCTTATATAAATACAGCTCTATTTGAAGCCTTATGATTTCTATCATCAATACAGACAGAGGCTTTTGTAAAACCTTGAAAAAACCTTCACTTGCGTGCATTTTGATCTTGTTTGGCTCTGTAGCGATGATTTTAGCTGGCCCCAGGTCAAATTCTACCGGACCAAATATTTTTTTTGCGGCTTCAAGAAAGATCGGCAGGACTTCGCCTTCTATGTGCTTTTGCATTTCCACGGATTCATAACAAAAGCGTATCCGCTTTAACAAAGAGCGAATCTCCCGCTCCAATATTTTTTCTTCATTAGGAAATTCAATCGCATTATTCATGGACGGACCGTGATCCCCATTCTCGCTAATGCACTCAGAGCAGGAATAATGTTGTCTCTTGTAATCTCCTCCCAATCTTCTGCACTCATGTCATGCAATGCCCGAGCGTTGGTTACGTTCTCAAAGGCATGGACTTCGATGCTTAGGTTTTCCACACCAATCGGTGCTCCTCCTCGTAAAAATTCAGTAAGGTCCCTGTTTTGTGACGGTGACAGTACGCGCTCGCCTCGGTCCAGCAAATAGGTTTGCTCCTTGGGAACATAGTCAAGCCCTCCGTGAGCTGCGGCAAAATTCTGGCCTTTAATCGATGCTAATTGAACGGCCCCATACGCTATTACAGCGGCAGCGGCAGCAGCTCCGAGGGCCGGGCCGATTACAGGTATTCCGGCCATTGCCTTATACGCCTGGATGGCACCTTCATGGTAGCCATGATCGTTTCGGGTATAGCGGCGGCCTTGGTCAGATTAAATCCCTCCAGGTGAAACGTGCGCTGCAAGCCCGATATAGCGTCCAGGGTCTTGGCCCGGCCTTTCAGCTCTTCCTTTTCCCTTTTTAGTTTGTCTTTTAAACGCTTTTTCTCCAGCTCCTCCTCAAAATCTGCAAAGGCCTGTTTTGCAGCGCGCTGCTCCTCGAGCATTTCGTAATACCACTCCAAAAACAGTTGGCCGTTTTCCATGCTTTTCTCGACATCCCCATCGGTAAGCCCTGGCATGCCCCTGGGCTCACCGTCTTCACCCGTTCCCCCAAGCGAAAAGGCCTCCGATAAAGCGGCTGATTTTTGCCGAATAGTCTCTATTACGTCATCACCAAGCACGTTCACAATGCTGGTTTTCAGGGTTTCAAAATGCGGTTTGGCTGATTCGGCCACCCCTTGCCAGATAGCTTCAATCTCGCCCCTTCGTTCCGTGACGACCCTGCTGAGGGAATCAAAAACCAGATCGCCGAGTGAAGGCCCATCCGCTCCGGTAAAAGCGGCTTTTATGTTTTCCCAAGCCCATCTGCCGATTTCTACAAGTGCCTCGAAGGCGGCTTTCATCACGGTCAGAAGCGTCTCTGCATAAGCGGGCGCTGCAAGCAAATAGAGCTGGCCGATCGCCTGCAAGGCTGTCTTGGCGTTGCTTACAAGTATTTCGAAACCCTCTTTGTTTGTGAGCATGGAAAAAATCCGGGTCACCTTCTCGATAACCTCTTTGAATCCGATGTAAATGGTGACTCCCGACTTAACTATGTCGTTTACGAATTCTGCGATTTTACCCCTGTTGTTTGCGATAAAATCAGCCAGGCTGTTGGCTATACCTGCAAAAATTTCCATTGATTGCTCAGCGATCGCGTTCTTTACACCTGTAAAAGCCCCGGTCAGGCGGGTTAGTGAATCGTTAAATTCAGCAGCGTTTTGCCCGGCTTTTTCAGACACGACCAGGCCGAATTTTTCGGCTTCCTCGGTCATGGCGGCCAGGCCCTCTCGGCCGTCTTTAAACATCTGGATCATAGACATTCCGCGCTGGCCAAATATCTTGCTGGCAGCCTCGGCCCGCTCGGTGGCATTGGTCATATTATGAAATGCATCGGCCAGCTCGGGCATGATCTGCTCTGCGGTCTTGAGCTGACCGCTTGATGTTTGCAGCGAAACGCCCAGGGCGTCAAAGGCATCCTTGGCCTGGCCCACGCCACGGCCCGCCTCGCCGATCCGCACCTGGAGAGACTGCACGGACTTGTTCATGGTCTCGATCTTGATTCCCGACAGATCGGCCGCATGCTCCAAGGAGCTTAAAAATTCCGTTGAAATACCGAGCTGGTCAGAAAGCTTCTGCACCCGGTCATAGGCTTCGGCCGTTGATTTTGTCATGGCCGCCAGGCTGGCCCCCACTCCGGTTATTGCGGCGCTGGCACCTACGGCCAGGGTCTTGATGGAAGGAAGGGCCTTTTGCAGTTTCCCAAAGACACCCGAAAACTGGTCCTTACCCGCTATTATGATTTCGAGCTTTTCAGACATTTATTTGACCTTTGCTGCTAATATGCGCATCTCTTCGTCTTTGATAATTCGGAAGCAATCCACCACAATTTTAGTTTGGTCCAGGGCGCTGCCCGGATCCGGCCATTCCAGCCGTGTGTAATAGCCGGACTTAATTGTTTTTCTATTCTTCGCTTCCATCCGGTCACCGTCCCAGCGCCACTCGTGGTAAAGGTGGAAAATGGAAATCCATATCCAGGCGGGCTGTCCGGCTACGGTTGATTCGTCTTCTCTTCCGATGCTTGCGAAGCGGACAGCCCTTCTGAGTTTTTTTCCTCACCCTGGGTTATGCTCGAGATGTTGGCCAGCTTTCCGATGATATCGACCAGCAAGGAGCAAAATACCGCCTCATTCGCTAAACGCTCGATTGTTGGCTGCTCGCCGCCTATGGTAAAACCCGATATATCCTTCACGTAATCCGGCAGAATATCATTTGCCAGACTGCCAAGCTCCAGAGCGTTTACCAGCAGCGCCATGTTGTCATCTGTGTCCAAACTAGCCGTAGTCTTCATATAAGGGGCTATTTTCAGCATGGCCTTGATGGCCATCGGACGAATTTGCATTGTCACTTTGTCGCCGTTAAACTCCGTCTCATATTCCCGCCAACCTATTAGATAATCCATTACCCGCTCCTTTCGACTCTCAAGTTACATCCTTAAGCTACGTTATTAAGTTAACGAATAAGGATAGATTGTGAGAGCGAAGCGAACGACAATCTTATCCTGTGGTTGGACAAGCCCGACAAGGAAGCACGGTTTATATATAGGCAAATATATTTTTTGAACAGTGATGCGATTAAGAC
>Ga0209671_1000379_pt1 | contig 28175 bp, 14 predicted proteins | sample WorMetHERISLAND2_2_FD_187401 | JGI IMG/M metagenome (GOLD analysis project Ga0209671, IMG submission 187401) | Marine gutless worms symbiont microbial communities from Max Planck institute for Marine Microbiology, Germany - Olavius geniculatus... | ecosystem: Host-associated > Annelida >...
TTATTATACACTGCATCCACAAGAACATTCCCGACATTATCGATTTTGACTCTATAAAAGATTAACTAATTTTAATAATTTTTGGTACGAATATTTGGAATACTGTTAAATGGTCGTTCAATTTCCCACCTCACCTAACGTTTACTTTTGCATTTGCACTACGTGAAAAAAACAGAACATGCGAAATATGCGTTGAATTTGAAATACACAAAACGTCAAAAACATGTCCGACATTGTCAATTATTGTTACTTGAAGAAGAATTAGCAGATTTTAATAATTTGTGGTAAACATCTTGTTTAGAATTTTGTATTATTAATCAATTTACATTTGATCACCTTCATGTAGCATTAAATGGGCGTTCATGCCCATGTATAAAAAAACTATTCATTCACTCCTAGACTCACGCGCATAAAAAAACTACAATTGTTCCAGCGCAAAAGGTTGTACTATAATTTTGGGTCAGATGGGCTGTTCTATTGTCTTTCTTTGCGGTATATCGAACGCTGCGCAATGCATAAAATATGTCAAGCGAGGCCGTCAGCGGCGCAATCATTTGCCGTGCAATTTACCGCATTAATTATCATGACGTCTTGACAAGCGTCGCGTGACTAACAATCCTGTAGCATAACCGGGCCACGTGACCGACCCTCGGCACTTGGCGTGGTCGTCTCTTTTCTTGTCGAATTCATTTTTATCGATCTCTGCTGTCGTGCGTACAAGGCACATTCGTTAATAATTCATCTGTACTAACCACTGAAGCTAATCTCTCAAACTACTCGATCAATGGTCCGCACGCTGGCACTTAACCTATCTAGTATGGCGCTGACGTACGCCCTGTGCTGTCGTACAACTGCCGAATAAAAGAGACTGACTTGGTTTACTTTCAAATAGAACGCTTTAGTCGTTTATTCATGCATTCGTTTTTACGCTAGATTATCGCTTTTAGACTCACTGTAATTCAGACTCAATAACATCTAACTGACGTTGTTTATGTTCATTTTGTTGTTGTTTGTCTCATAAATTACGTGACACCAGTGCAGTCAGGTCTTAGAAGTTAAAACATAATAAACTACAGGGAACCAGCGCAGTGCTACACGCAGGCTGGTAAAACCAGCGCTGAGCCAAGAAAATGCTGGTGAACGCTGTCAAATCTAAAGTAGACAGAAAAATGGTTAGTAAAAACGGTTAAAAAATATCTGGCAAGGTTTTTCTCAAGGACAAAAACATTCGATTACGAAATATCAGGTGCTGACTTGATGTTTAAACTAGAAGTTATGATACAGTACTTGCTGCTGCAGCTGCACAAAGGATTGTGATATACCGGAGCAGAATAAATATGTCAAGATAGGCGTGCGATGGGCGTACACATTCCGGGCACACCTGCGGATCTGCAACAGGTAGCCGGACGCTGGATCCGGCCTGCGTGCATGGAAAACTCAGCCTGGAACATCTATCTCCAGCGCGGCGGCGAGCGGTGCTGAAGCGTGTCGTGAAGTGAGGGCGGTGCTGCAGCAGCATCCACTGGATGCCATCCAGTGCCATCCATCGTCTTCACGTCCGCAGATATAACGCTCTCACTGATGCACAAGTGATAATGATAAACGGCCGTATGCGGACTCCCTCGGCAGTGTTTTATGGACACATTGCCGACCGGGGAAATCACGGATACGTAGAGAGAGAGGCGTGGCAGCAGCAGCGCCAACAGCAGCATTGCGGAAGGTGCTCCCTGGGCGTACACTCGGCGACACGCGGACCTGTAGACACTGCGCTGAGTGAGTGCTTCGATGTGTTGATGGTCACCGTGGTGATCGTGTGACGCCATGGTAGCTCGGCACATTGCCCGGACTAAGACGATCTGGTGATCTGGTTTGAAGTCACCGGAAAGAAGAGGGGTGGGCGGTGTTGTTGCAGACAGACAGCTGTGGCTGACCGGAAGACGAAAACCACTATTCAACGCACACATCGGACCTGCACATTGTACGACTTTTACTTCCACGACAATTTTGGCAAATGTGGGTCGATTTTTAAATTGTTTTTACTTTTGCATTTACGAAAGAAAAAAGGTGCCAGCTATCTTTAACATCCAAAGAAACAAATGGAAAAAACACCACTGTAAGTAGAACGCTCGTCCCTATTTCTCCTATCACGCGTATGGAATACTCGGCGTATCGGCTGAGTAGCAATGGCTCATTACTGGGATGAACAAATTATAAGAACTCGAACTTCATTTGAGTAAATTATGTAACAAAATGTGTCCCATAATGTATGTTTTCGGTTGTCCCTGGACTCCCCGCTTACAAAAATCTGTCGGTCGCCGGTACACTGCCAAGTCGTCCCGTTCGAAAGACGCAGCTCACTGCCAGACCGTCAGGTCGTCGTTGAGGCGCCTGGATGAGCGGGCGCCGTGAATAACGAGCTGTTACGTCGTCGATTTACGTCGTGTGAACGTCGCCCCACGTACGCTACACATTAACACTCCACTGCTGCCAGCGATCCCCGCGAGTCCACTGATCAAATCTGACGCCGCATGAGACATTAAATGTCACTTTGAGTGCTGAGCGAATGACCAATGCTCAGCGGTCAGTGCGTACACTCCGACAGCTACTTTAGTTACTCACCATTGTTCGACAACTTCACCTGTTGCTTTGATGTAGGCAAAAATGTCACTAATTTTTGGCATTTATTAAATATAAGATGTTAATCGTGTATAGTATAATTAGCGGCATAGCGTCGAACGTAATATCCTGCGTCATATGACGTTTTATTGCTATCAAAATTCTGCCAGTGCGTTCGTCGGTCCGCCCGTCGCACTTGAGTCCGAACGGCGAAATGTGAGTCCGAACGAGGGCATTGAGCTGGGATGCATAGTAGAGAGCTGCACGGTAATGGGGACAGCGGTAACACCGCAGTAATCCGCGGTAATACCGCGGTAATGTGGACAGTTTGTAATACTTTACCGCGTCAGTGACGGTAATGGGGACAGACGTGACGGTGGTACCACGGTAATGAACACCACGGTATTACCGCGAAAATGGGGATAAGCTTGACGGCGATGTTTAAGAAATCTGAAAATCGTAATTCGTGAGTGATCGAAATTTCGAACTTCTAATCATCGCTCTCCTTCTCTGTTGCTGGCCGGACTTTGAAAGAGCGCAGAATTCAGCTCAGTTCTGAGTCCGTGGATGGACTCCCTCCTTCTGCACGGCTTGATGCGTCGCTGAACACTGATTATTTGACATTTGTGCTGCTATTGACTGTTTCTGGAGAAAAATGATTTAGATGAATTTACTTTTCAGATACTTGTAGCGTTTTTACTTATGTAACTCTAAAATTTTAACAATCAAAATTTTATTACTCGCTGACATTTTGGTAGCCTATATATTTGGTATTTGGTATTTTTTTCTGCACGACTTCATGCATCGATGAACATTTAGCAGATTAAGCGGAGACTGTTTAACATAATGGACTTTTGTTGACTTTCTGGAAAGAGCAAGATTTAAATGATTTCAGTTTTCAACTGTTTTTAATGTTTAACTGTTATGATTTTAACTTAAATTTTAATGATTCATATTTTCTAGATTTTAATGATTTGTGAGCATTTATACGCAACACTCATTTTACTAATGGTTAATTATCACAGTTTAGGAAAATGGCATTTTAGCTATAAGGGGATGGGAATGGTGACAATGGTATTGTGAGGTTGTCTTGGTGGGTTTGATCCTAGGCCTACCGCCAAACTTAATTTAGAGTTAATCTAGGCCTAATGCTAAAGTAACTGGACACAAAATTGAAAATAAAACGATAATGTGATTTAATAAACAGAATATTTACAGCGTGCGAATTATCATGTAAGTGCAATGCCAATAAACGAAACTAGAACAGAAATACAAATAGACAGTCAAACAATCAAGCAGTCGCAGCTGCTAGTAAAGATATCTCAATCAAATCGTTAGACTGTTCGGTTTTACCGTTTAAACAGAGATATCACATCGACCTTTCTAAGGTCAGATATAAACTATATATACATGGTTCTTCGCTCAACTGACACATCAAAGATACGCAGGCCCAGTCACTGCCAGTTTTCTTGAATTTAAAGTAAGTTGTACCGTGCCAGTATAAAGAAGTGGCCTGCAATGTACATATACAGTAGAACCAAACTGATCTATAGTGGACTGGGTGGTGCAAGTCTGCCAGTCCGCGGTCACTGCAGATCATCATAGGCGATGCAGAGGCAGAGGCCGTCGTAAGGCAAGCATTCTGCCGCAGAGAATAAAGCTGCACGGATGCGTCCTCAATTCGTCACCGCTGCATATCGACGGCGTCGCATACAAACTACCACTAACCTCCGTTTTCGCTCGCTAGGCCACCTGTCTGTCGTCGCGCATGAAAGTTTACTGCTGACCCCGATGGACGCATAGGCTAAATCACAGCGTTATCAGATGCGTTGTCTGTCGACGTCGACCCTCCCTCCACCGCGGCCAGCCTCTGAACCTCGCTGATATATCGCCCCGCCCACTACAAGGACTCGGAGTTCTGAGTGCTCGAGGTCGCAAGGTGATCGTGTACTCGTAGCGTTAGCGTGCACATCTCAATGAATCCCGCACCATGACAGACCACAATGTACAATGACTACAATGTACGATTCGAAACGTAGCAGCTACACGTTTGGAATATCATACATAAAGCATGACGCATTACGTTGGTTTGCAGAACACGAGCAGTTTAATGAGTTTGCTTTAAACAACAATGATTGCGTCAAACAACTAAGAATAATTATTACAATAAATCAATAAAACAATATTAATTAATTAATTGATTTCTGACCTTAAACTATCTGAAATCTTGTCCTGGGTTAAAATATTATAATAAATGATAAAAATACACACCTGTATGTTGGTTAATGTCTGAGAATAATATTTAACTTTTTATAGAATTGGTTATTAGTCTATCAGCAATTCCGTCATTGCCTGGACAAACTAAATAAGTCCTAAGGCAATTACTCTGCGAAGAAAAGCCGCGGGTTTTAACTTCCGTTTTTGGTTATAATTTCTATTTACTTCAGTAATTTCCACTAAGAGTAATAAAACTTACTTCGCAAGCGCAGTGTAAGGAAACGTGTTTCCCTGACATAGGCCTATGTAGTGTAGCCTAGGCCTACTGGTCACCACTTGTCTTTTCCTCTCACAAATAGCTGAAGCTGCTATTGTCGCAGCGTGCTTAAAGTTAGAACTTACACCTTGCTGGATATTGGTGATAAGTGACAAGCATAGTAGATGGTCAAGTATAGCTAGTCAGTGATCAGACTGGGAAGACGTCTATTCATATTTGTATAGCGAATAAGCGCGTATGCAGGAAGTCGTACATATTGCGTTACGCGGGCGGCGACAGATTCGCAATTTCCACGTACGTACGACCTTGTCGTCGTGCGCATAATTTCGCCCGGTGGTTTTTCCATTAGCGACGGCGCGCCAACTGCTGCCAATCGGCGCCGTCCACAGGACGGAAGTGGCGTCGTTTCCGACCGACTGCGCGCGGGATAACGAACAATCGTAGTTTACGCGTTCCGCTCGTTGCGGCCGACGAGCGGGGTACGATTAATTCTGTCGCGTCTGCACTGCTGTGACTAATTAACGGACGAGCGTGCTTAGTGCCCTATTATAGGATTCCCCCCCCAGAAAAGTCTCCCCTGGCCGACAATTTACCGGCAAAAGTACGCCTGGCACACAGGGGCGATCCTATAATGTGGAGACTTTTTATGGGGCCGGCGATATGTTAATAAGGGGGAGGTATATCAATTTCGTGATTATCTTTCCCCGGACGGATTTTTCGTGGGGAGACATTTTTATCTGACACCGGCGTATCAGCAGCAGCAGCAGCTGGCTGAGCAGCATTGGATGCGACGCTAGCGTGCTGAAGCGCCACTCGACCTCCCCGGTAGGGCCATTGACAATCTGACATTGCGTTCTCTCTGCAGTGCACTGTTGCGCCCCACATCTATCTCTGCGTTACCAGGATTGTCGGCTTGTCTGTCGTGCTGGCGGTGACGGAGACTGCGTCGTTAATAGTGAAAGAAACGTGCGCGGTGAATTATTATAGGCCTAACGACAATTCGGTTGCACGTTGTACTGCCTGCGTCTGATTTCGTTTTCCATGGATCGCACCTTGGTCAAGCCAACTTGACGACAGAACGTGCAGACGGTGCCGTGTCGTTAATTAAAAACTGTACCGAAAGTCGAACACATTGAACTGTATTGGATAACCGGTTAATTGCGAAATCTATACTGTACGGACGTAATAGTGACGTTTGCGGCATTGATAACAGCGTAAAGATCTAGTTTCCCGTGCATTGTAGTTGTGTTAGCCATTGCTACACACTGATCATAACTCGGATCGGATCGTCGAAAGTTTCGTCTCAGGCGCTTTGGCCTGCAGATCATAGAGAAGGTCGAGATGACGTCACTGAGGTGGTGCTCGACCTTGACATTACTCGTTTCATTGCGACTCCCTAGTGGACTGTTTGCCTCTTCCATCTACTCAACAGCTTCCGGTAAATTTGTTCACTTTTATTGAGTTTTATGTTCAGGTAATTTTTTGTATTACACATTATTATATTTAGGCGTTTTCCTTGCAGCTCAGTTTTTTGTGGCGTGCATATTGAGCGCTGTAATGCGTTCACTTTTTTCAACTACTGTCTGGAAGCAGACGTATTGAAACAGGTGTGTTCATAGTGTTCCCTGTTGCTGGGAAAGCAGCCAAAGAAAAAGATTATGCGAGCCTTCGAATAACAATAATATTAGTTTTATGAGACATAATGTGGTTTTGTATCGCATTTTGCCTGCCCTTAGCGAATAATTGTGTTCATTATGCGATTGGTTTATTTTGCTCATTTCTACATTTGAGCGGCGAATAACGATATCTTAAGTTCGGTGGTTGTAACTAATAGGAAGGAGCTGTCTTTCCACGAGTAAAGTAAACGCGATTTAAAGAGGACGTCTGCGTCGGGCTGATCAGCCGCAATCGGCGTAATTTGGCGAATGCAGCTGCGTCATTAAATCAATTTGCCGCATTTCACGGCGCGGGAAAGTCCCGATTATTCACGATTAAACAGCAGTTCGAACTAGCGGTTGACTACGGAGCGTCGTGAGGCTAACCGCAGCTGGTGCTATCGCATTTCATTACGACATAACGCTAGCTGAGATCGCATACAATACATTTCAATCAGTTAGAGCGGTCGTGTGCATGCGACGTAATGGGCTGCGGTGGCTGCGCCTATGCATTACAAGATGCTATCTGCAGACATCAGTGCAGGCTGCAGACGGTTCAAGTCGATCGTTCCTCGTCATGCAATGCTTGCTGCCACAGACGCGTCTGGCGACAAGAACAAAAATCCATAAGATATACAATGGCCAAACTAAGACTTCTAAATTTCACATGGTAGTGTAGCAACAATATTAAGGTGAGGTAAGCTAAACTACAATAATTTATGCCAAGTTTCTTCTTGATGTTGTGTGCCAAAAGTTATCAAATTCGGCCAATGTTTATTTAAAAAATAAAAGTGGCACGTTTTTTGCTGAGACACGGTGTACGTACATATCTATGAGAAAAACGCATTATAATATATATTTAGTTTTTTAGTTTTACGGTCAATGTTCGGTTAGGGTTAGGGTCAGTGTTAGCTTTCGGGTACGATTTTGAATTAATTTTGCGTTTATGCGCATTTTTAAGTGAAATATTGTAAATTGTAGAGATACACAAATTAGCAGGACTAGATTGATTACTACCAATGCCTAGATGCTCAGATGGAAACAAATTAACTATACTGTGTCTCAAAAAACATCCCCCGACATTTTTAGTTGTAACTTAAAAACCAATTGTCGGATTTTGATATTTTTTGGTACGAATATTCCCGACACAACTTGCCATCAAATAACCATTCAGTTTCTCATTTCACCTAATGTATGCTTCTGCACTATTTAGGGAATACAGATCAAGCAAAATATGTGTTAAAATAAACAGAAAACCTGAAAAAACATCCCCGGCATTATCGATCGTAACTTAAATAAAGATTAGCAGATTTTAATAATTTTCGGCAAAAACATTTCCGACACAACTGGCAATTAAATGAGTGTTTTAGTTTTTATCTCATCTAACGTTTGTTTTTGCACTACCTGGGGAAAGCAGACCAAGCATAATACGCGTTAAAATGAATGAAAAAAACATCGATAAATTTCATCTATCCTAATCTGTGAGCCTCAACAGCCAGTCAAGGTTTGACTGTCATGCAGCAGTGTGTCTACCAGATGAAGTTTAAGACTGTTTGTGAAGTCAAGAAGTGACTGGTACAGCCTGGATTGGTCTGGAGCAGAACTTTATCGATACTGCTGTCAATGAATGGAGAAAGCGTCTCCTTGACTGTGTTCGCATAGTGGGCAAACACTTCAAGCAATTTTACTACAGGCAGTTGAAAAATAGACAACTGGATAAAATGTCAGCCGAGGTATCAGAAATGTGAACAAAATGTCTTTTTACGCGTTATGTTAATTAAGCAATCATATCGCATTGAAAAAAGCGATATTTCGCTGGTTGTGTTTTCTTACGTAGTGTAGAAACGAATGCTAAGTGAGGTGGGAAACTGAATGGTCATTGATGGCAAGTTGTGTCAAAAATATTCGTACCAAAAATTACCAAAACCTGATAATTGGTTTTCAAGTTACGGTCGAAAATGTCGGGGATGTTTTTTGAGACACTGTGTATAGTCAATATTGCAACTCCACATACAGTACTTACGAGATGCTACGGTTTGATAAAGCAGTAGACCTTCTTGCTAGGATTAATCGTTACGGTTTATATAATATGCCACACCTAGACTATTTAATCGCTATAGCCTATTAAAATGTGACAAGTGGCAAATACTTCGTATACTTTTTCATTGATAGGCTGATAGACGCCACTTCATGTTTCCTGCTCATCTGCAACATAGGTTTTATGCCAATTTTTTAATAGCTTATTCTGAACAAATAATTTTTAAATTAAAAATAGAGTTTTATAGAGTTGTAGTAAAATGGATAAAATTGGATTCTCAAATCCTCGTTCACAATTTCTATGAAACCCCGAAGTTACAACGTAGTTTATTCCGGTGCGATCTGATTTGCTGCAATCTTCGCAATTCTTCAAATGTTATTGAAATAAATTACACACTGTATCGCGGTTTTAACTTTACTTTTGACAAGTCAGATAACCTGATAACTACTCCGTGTAATTAAATAAACAGATTTACATTTTTTTCAAAATTTGTACCATAAAGGGACTCGATGAGGGGAGGAAAGAGGGTGAAAAAATGAAAAGAAAATAGAGATATGTGAATGGAAGACAGAAAAAATATCTTTACATGAAATACTGGGTTGAAGCTTGAATGCCGGCATTATGACACTGACCACGCCAGTTAAAGACAGACAGGGAGTAGGGAGTGATAAATAAACGCTAAAGCCTACATAAGCCAAAAATTGGCCATTGGGAAGAGCTATAGATCCGGTTGGCGCTATTAGGACAGTTTAACTGTCGACTATATACGATGACCAATAACGACGGCGTCGTAAACTGGGCACAATTTTGTCGTATTTTTACGAGCATCCTCACCTGCTTTATATCGCAATCCGGCAGGGTTCCAGCTTCAGCTGCTGATGCAGATATGCTTCGACGTATTTACAGGCGGGCGTCTGAGACAGTTTAATAGGTCTCATCGCGCATCAAACGCAGGCCTAGGCTATAGAGCGGTTTTTATTATCGCGCGGATTTTATTGATAATATATTATTCAATACTGAGCAAGCAACAGACGCGCTGCTGATAAGCTCTATTGGTACGAAGACGGACGGCACGGCAGCTGCTGTTTGTACTGACAGATCTGGCCAACTGTGCTTATTGCGCGTCTGATTACACTGAGACTAAATCGCTGGTCACTCAGTCACCTGCGCAGCGTCTCCCACCGTCAAAACTTCAACAGTTCGTCTGATGTTCATATGTCGTTAGATTAACGAACAGAGGTCTGCATGATGTCTGGAGTCGTGCGGACAAATTGAGATGATCGTAAATAAGTCGAGGGTCCACTCGTTTATTAATTTCTGTCTTTGTTTGCAACTATGAATCTACGATACATTTATGTGAATGATTTTAAGTTGTCATATTTCAGCATACTAAAGGTTATTTTTTTCAACGTGTCATTATTTTAAAATAATTTAGGTAAATGTTTATTATTTTACTAGCATTCGAAGAAGCAGTCGCTGAGATCAAATCCTCGATTTGTAGTGCAAATAAAGTCGCTGGTTGACTAAAAATAACAACCTTGGTGTTAATTAGCACTGGTTATTTGACGTCACCGTTTATTGACAGCTGTTGTCCTTCAGTAAGCCTATTTTACACGCATTTGTAAAAATTTTGTACCATTATAATGTTAGTGTGTAACTGTGCATTTTTACTGTTATTTGTCGCTGAATCAACAGTCGACGCGCCGGAGTATTGCATGAACGAGATGTTTCAAGCTCGTTGTGCTCGTGACGAAGTGATTGTCATGAAGTCGGCATTCTACGGTCGAATGCATATCAGCCGCTGCGTCACGGTCGACATGGGCTACCTCGGCTGCTCGTCGGATGTGCTGGATCTGGCTGATCAGCGTTGTTCAGGGCGCCGTGAATGTGAGCTTCGCATGCCCTACCCAGCGTTCGAAGAAACTCGACCGTGCTACGACCTGCAGTCCTTCTTCAAGGCAGACTTCTACTGCCTCAAAGGTAGGTCATTACCGTCGCTCAACAGTTTCTCTAAACCAAAAAAAAATGTGCACCGTAACAACATAAAAAAAATTGACGAATAAAACAGCCAAAACAACAAAAAACTATGAGCATGAAAATTAGTTAAAAGCCTATGCAGTCAACTAGATCTATAGTAGTTCGTGACTTGTGAGTGCAGCCGGGGAGGGGGGTTACTGCATCTGGTATCTGCTGAAAAGATGATGATCCAATTGAAGGACATGTGCAGTACTAATCAAGAAAAACAATATCACACCCATTCACATTTATTGTTTTTGTTATCTGTATAGCATAAGCTTATATGAATATATTTCATGTCTCAAAAAACATCCCGGACATTTTTGATTTTAACTTTAACAAAATTATCAGATTTTTATAATTTTCAGTGTGAACATTTTTGACCAAACTTGCAATCAAATGACCGTTCAGCACACCTAATGTCTGCTTCTACATTACCTCGGAAAAGAAAACCAAGCGAAATATGCGTTGAAATATACAAAACACGTGAAAAAACATTCCCAACATTACTGACCTTAACTTGAAGCATAATTATCAAATTTTAATATGTCTTGGCAGAAATATTTTTGACACAGCTGGACATTAAATGATTGTTTAAGTTTCTACCTCACCCAATGTCTGCTTCTGTACTACCTTAGGAAAGCAAACCAAGCGAAATAAGCGTTGAAGTGAATGAAAAAACGTCCATGAATTCCGTCTATCCAGATCTGTTGCCCCCGAGAGCTAGTCGATTACAAGTTTTGACTGTCCGTCGTGCTGCAGTGCAGTATGTGTGTTTACCAATGACATTAAAAATGTTTATAAATTCAAAAAGCAACTGGTGAAATCTGGTTTAGTCTGGAGCAGAAAATTATCGATGCTGCTGTCAATGAATGGAGAAATCATTTCCATGCCTGTGTTTGCACAATCGACCAAAATTTCAATCAATTTTATCGCAGGCAGCTGAAATTTGAAAACGAAAGAGTTGGATAAAGTGTCAGCTAAAGTGTCAAAAATGTGAACAAAATGTGTTTTTGTGCATTATTAAAATTAAGTAATAATACCATTTTAGGCACAAATGCAATATTTCGTTAGTTCTGATTTCCCCAGGTAGTACAGAAACAGACGTTGGGTCAGATGGGAAATTACATACTGATGATGATTTGATGGCCTGTTTTCTCAGGAATATTTTTACCAAAAATTATTAACATCCGTTAATTCTTTTTCAAGTTACAATTGAAAATTTTCGGGATGTTTTTTGAGACTCAGTGTATGAATTTAGTCTACATCCGTATCGGTTGCGTTACTTGAAAAGTAATTACACGACAGAATTAGCTTAAGTCAGTTGCGTCGTGGCAGGAAAAGGGGAATGAGCAAGGTGCCGCACTCTGGGCTTTCGGAAAGTTGTTGGAAAATTTTCTTGTTCTAAAATTTTCTTCAAGAAATGCAAAAGTTGAAGCTGAAAACATTCATTTTAAGGACATTTAGGGGCACAATTGCGATGGTTGCCAGTAAATTTCAACTTTGTGCCCGGCCGACTTTTTTAACAGGACGCCGCTATTCGAAGCTCCACTATTTTAGAGAAATATCAAAATATTGTGCGAAATACATCGCCCATGGCGTAGAAATCTAATTACTTATTTATAACCAGTCACCTGACACTGTGTACGTTGTGAAAATGTGTAATTGATGTCGTTGTCTGTGTAAAGTATTCGCGCCGGCCTCTGAGGATTGCGAGCGGTCCAGACAGATCCGCCTTCCATCACCTCGAGGTCGCATCGCCAGCACCACGACGTTTGAGTCGCGCTGGTGTGGTACAGCTGAGAGCCCGTGGTTGATAGAGGTACCGCCTGGACAACGCATCAACATCACCCTGATTGACTTCGGACTACAGTCGGGCCAGGTGCGTCAGTACTCGCTATTGGCTCGCGACTGCTACCATAAACGACCTTTGTTGTCAAACAACGTGTCGGTATCCGTCTCAGTCCACCTGTCTGTCGGTTCGCGACTCGGCTATTGTATATAGCAGTCGCTAGCCACATCGCCTACCGGCTTGTCACACCATCACTTCATTATTTGTACCATTGTTTTGGAAAACAGGGGTTTTGGAGTTACGTCTCCCCGAAAATTGGCATTTTCTCTCCTTACCGTTAATCGCTCTCAGAACAGTATCAGTGCTGTACTGTGATAACAGCCATTATTGTCAACATCATCGTTGCCTCCACTATCGATATCATTAGCGTTACATTTTTGTTAGCTACGTCTCCTTGATATTTATTACCGCCCCACGCACGTAATGCAAAGCACAGTAGGCCTATTGCCGCCATTATAACCGGAACACGGACGTCTTTGGCATTTTTAATATAATCAGGTAGCTAACATGCTTTCACCACAAAATGCACAAGGGACTTTATTTGGATACATTTGCTCCCCGACTATAAGCTGTTTGTCTCACTTATGTCCGTCTCTAACGGTGTTGTATCGTGGTTGGAAACTACTTGTCGGTAATTAGATCTACACGATTAATTAGCTCAGGATTTCATTTCTTGAACTCCCACAGTCGCGAGGAGCGACAGAAACCTTAATCTATAGGAAAACGTTCACAAATTTCGGGTAGAATGTAATCGCCTGCGACATAATTTTGTCAGGGTACTCTCCGAGAGATCTGATTCTCTGCACTGATATTGTAACACTTTCTGTCTGCTCTTTACTGACCTCGACGCACTAAAAATTGTGTCCGTTTGCGTTATGCAAATTGATTGTGTATCGTATCGCAATGTATTTCAGGTGAGGTTGTCGGCGTTGACGTCGTCGTCGTCAAGGCGTAAGTCGGTATCCCGGCGTCCTCAGAGGCCTGGGGTCTCGGACCACCAAGTAGCAGCTAGTAGACCACCGTGTCGGGTGCGCTATGCCGTGCTGACAGACAGAATGTCCGAGCGGTCCAGTGTTGAGGTGTGTGGAAGCGGAAACTCCAGCAGGGAGCGCCATGTTTATCTGTCGACTGGTAACGTGCTTGAGATCAGTGTTGACGTGCGGCGAGACAGTCCTGACTACTTCGTCTTACTGTATGAAGGTCTGTAGCCACTGCTTTGCTTATAGCGGGCGAAGTGTGTTTTAGCATAACATTGTCAGGGTGTGTTTGTATTCTCAGCTGAGGCTAATTTTATCCAGATTCGTGGAAATAAAAACACAAGACCAGAATCAGCGTGGATTGATGATGCAACTTCATGGACGGGACTGAATTTAGAGATGCAGTCCGGAAAGTGGACAACAAATCTGAATGGAGACCGACGATTCATAGTGCGGCTTACCCTAGGAACAACAGACGGCTAAAGGTAAGGTAAGGCAAGGGATGATAAGGTATGGCTTAGGCCCCAAAACACCTGAGAAATACCGTATCGTCTTCAATCTGTGCTTGGACGTCTTCGGTAAAACATGCAGGCCTACAATGGAATCCTATGAACCAAATTTTATCTTTCCGTAGTGCAAACGAGTCACGAGTGAATAAAAGAAACAGGCCTATTATAAGCTAGAGATAATACGTGACTTTATACATGGTAATTTATCGCGTTCACGGTAGCATTATTTATTTGCAATTCTTATGTTTGATTTCCCTGCTGAGTGCTGAATCGTAACTAGCCTACCGAGGTACGTTACAGCTTGCTTGATTTTATTTGTCTGATGTAGCTGTCGGGTGCACCAACCCAGTTCTAGGCCCTGGAATGTTTCACAAACGTGACCCCTCATCGTCATCTGATGACGTCATCATTGTTGGGTGTCGTGCGACCAATGAGCGATGGAGACTGACCTGTGTGAGCGGAGTCTGGACCGGTGACGTCATCGGTAACTGCTCCGCAGGTGCGTTACCTGTTTTTTTTATTCGCATTCGCCAGGCGGCAGCACGTAAATGCTTTGTGCATTATGCCTACTGTCATGTGAAATCGAAGGCGCAAAATTGCAAATACATAGACCTACTAATACCAACGAACAAATTTCAACACAATATTTTGTTTGGATCGACAATCCTAATATAGGCCTAGGCTTAACTGTCGCGTATTTTAAGTCGAAAATGCATTTTTGCGAGCGCCAGCATGCGTCTGAGCAATCGCCGAGGCGTCCGTGTGTCTGTCTGTCTGTCCGTTCATCACACCGTGACTCTGCAGCTTGCTAATCTTTGTATTCTACTAAGATTTGACAAAATTGAAAGTTCTAGGCTTAGTCGTTGATGTGTAAGTTTGTGAATGAACTTAATAATTATGAAGATAAAAAGCGCATTCAAACACTTTGCAAGCAATGATTTGGTGCTATTGGACTTAAAACGATAAAGGCAAGTTTAAGTTATCTGGGCAAAAATAGCTGCTGCTCAAACAAAAACGTCAGAACTGTTTGATAAAAAAAGTTCAACAAGTTCATTCGTTTTTGTGAATATTCAGGGTGTGTCTAAATGTTTACTTGAACTGTTGACTTCAAAGTTTAGCTTATTGTATCTGTTGAACAACATTAGAGTTGTTTTAAAAGTTTTTAAAAAATTGTTTTTCATTGGCGCACTCAAATAACTATTATGAGATATAAAACCACACTGTGTCCCAAAACATCCCAGACATTTTTGATTGTCACATGAAAACTAGTTATCAGATTTTGATATTTTTTAATACGAGCATTTTAAACACAACTTGCCATGAAATAATTATTCAGTTTTCATCTCACTTATTGTCTGTTTCTGCACTACCTATGGTGAAAGCAGATCAAGCGAATGATACTTTGAAAAAAACAGAAAACTTGAAAAATCCCTGACATCATCGATTGTAACTCAAAAAAAGATTAGCAAATTTTAATAATTTTTTGGCAAAATATTTCTTATACAACTGGCTGTTAAATCATTGTTTAAGTTTCCACCGCACCCAACGTCTGCTTCTGCACTATTTGAGGAAAACGGACCAAGCATCATACGTGTTGAAATGAATAAAAAACGTCAATGAATTTCATCAATCCAGATCTGTGGGCCCCAACGGCCCGTATATTAGGCCTACAATTAAGGTTTGACTGTCATATCAGTGTCTCTACCAGATGACGTTCAGGAATGATTATGAATTCAAGAAGCGACTGGTACAGCCTGGATTGATCTGGAGCAGAACATTATCGATACTGCTGTCAATGAATGGAGAAAGCGTCTTTATGCCTGTGTTCGCATAATGTGCCAACATTTCGAGCAATTTTACTGTAGACAGTTGAAAATGGACAACTGGATAAAATGTCAGCCAAAGTGTTCGAGATGTGAACAAAATGTATTTTTTGTGTTGTATTGTTTAAGTAATCATACCGCATTGGATAAAAAAGTAATATTTCGTTGGTTCTGTTTTCTCCAGGTAGTGCAGAAACAGACATTGGGTGAGGTGGGAAATTAAAAAGGCATTTGACTGTTGTCTCAGGAACATTTGTACCAAAACTACTGAAATCCGATAATCCTTCTTAAAGTTACAACTGAAAATGTTCGGGATGTTTTTGGGACATGGTGTAGTTATAGGCTGTAGGCATAGGCCTATTTTTCGTAGGCCTACTTATTGCTGTAATATAGACCGTACGTTAAAAAAATGTTGACAGCTTTGCAATATTTAGTGTCTCGTGCAGTTGTAAATCTAGCTTAGCAAAATTCGTTACGCTTGCACTGCATATTTACTTCTGCCAAGGAGGTTATGTTTTTGTCGGACTGTCTGTCTGTTTGTCTGTTTGTTTGTCTGTGTGTTAGCAAAATAACTCAAAAAGTTATGGACGGATCTTTCTGAAATTTTGAGGGTATGTCGGGCATGGCATAACCTACCAGTGATTCAATTTTGGGCGTGATCCGGCAGGAATCGTGGATTCTGGATCACTTTGAAATTTTACCATTGCGTTAAAGGGGCATAAGCGAAACCGCTGGCAAAGCGAATATGGTGCTGGCACCTAGCGAATAACATGGCGTTGAATCAAGGTTTTTTAGGTCACATCGAACTAGGTCAATGTAGAAAATGCAACTATAGTTTGAAACGCACTCAAAACTTCCGCTTGTTTGTTTTCGTCGGACAAGCTGTGTTACGAACTTACAGTTACAGGGGTTACGCTCTTCAACAACGTTCTCAGAGGAAACAACGTTCTGTCAAATCAATAGCCTTGGCGGAGGTACATGCGGGCTTTGACTGCTTTTCTAGTTTGTAATAGAATTCAACTAATGTAAGTAAGCCTAAATTTTGATAGTTGAGAAATTGTAACTTTATTTAAACGCTGAAATCTGAACTGAACATAGCCAGTAAAACTACTAGACGAGAAACGAAAATAATGTGCCACGTTAGTAATGAAATAGCGATTACTGAAATCGGCAAATTGATTTGAGAGTAGGCGTATAGCATTAGCTATATATTGCAAGTAGCGCATTTGTGAGTTCTCGTTCGGTGATTATTACTGTGTATCTTCGCTACAGGTGAAATGCGCACGCTTGGCAGTCATGTGAGCAGACAGACACAACGGCTGTCAAGGCGTGAGTGTTATTAATTACATGCACTATATTTGAAGGAGTATCCAACAGAATGTAAAGACTGTTTTAGAGGTAATCTACTATGCCTCGACCTGCCATCCGCTCAACCCTTGTTTTTTTGGTCTAGCAAAAAAACTATAAAACCTACATTCACCAAATTTTCAGAGATTGTAGGGGAGGTCAAAGGCTAGCAGCGTGTGAAACTTTGGGGGAATCTGATAAACGTGGGTTGTGAAGAAAAAGGGAAAAAATTTTTAACCCTTCATATTTCCCCCATTAGGGGAGATGGGGCACAAAATTTTTTATCGCAGATGGGGCACTACTGGGCCCGTACATAAGTAAAATTTCAGACCCCAAAAGTTTACGTGGGGTGGGGGACAAATGTTTAAAAAAATTCTCCTTTTGAGGGGTTAAATGTGCCATGCAGCAGATCTCAGAAACTGTAGGTGATATCAATCTGTTTTTTGTGCCAGGTTGTTGGCTATAGGTCAGTAATGTTAATGCTTGGGTAAAAATTTTACAAATTGGGTCTATTTCCAAGAAATCACCGCCCAAATATAACCCAATTTTTGGATGATTTTTGACAAAAGTTTTCAAAAATCGTAATTAATTCAAAGGATGGCCCAGAAAGTTTCAGGTGTGTATGTGGGCCAAAGTTTATAGTTGCTATCATATTCGGCCGAAATGCTGACCCTGACCCCTCCCCTAAAAATCCTCGGGGTCAAAATTTTTCATCATTTTTTCACTTTTGGCTTCACAAAATTTAAACCAATGATTTTTAAAACTGAAACATTTTTGACAAGTCAAAATTTAACAAAAGATAGAGAATTATTAGTAGTTTGCATTGAGGTACAGAAGTATGGAGTGGTCAAAACATATCTGGGTATTGTAACCCCCCAAATTGACCCACCTGATTTTTTGCCAATTTTGACCAAATTTTCCAAAAATTGTCATTAATTCAGGGGATGGCCCAGAAAGTTCTACGTGTGTATGTGGACCAATGTTCAGGGTCTTTACCACATTCAATCGAGATACCTATGCTACCGCCCCCACAGCTTTAAATTTTGGGGGTCAAAATTTTTTTCATGTTTTTGCTTTTTGCTCAACAGTATTCAAACCCGTTTTTCTTGAGATAGGTGAAAGATCGACGAAACAGTATTTTAACACATGAAGGAGTATTCATCGCTTTTTCCAACGACGTATAGACTTATAAAATAGTTGAAATACATTCGGGGTTTTGAGCCCTTAAAGTTACCCATTCTAAGTGATATTTTGGATTTCGACAATTTGGCACCATCTGGTGAGCTCGGTTGTAAACTTAAAGCCTTGACGTCGATGCCAGGACAAGATAAACAATGTTTGTCCCCAACACGTTTTTCCTAGGCGTCACCGATTAGAGGCAGAACCAAAAACCCTCTTTTTTGACCAGTTTGTCATGAAAATAGACTAAGTCCAGTCATGTGACTTTAATAGCTAAAAAAATTTTAACAAATAATTATGATTCAGACAATTTGTTTTGACGTGGTATGTCTAGAAAATGTGCTTCTACGCCATGCATTTTCGGGACCCCAGCCACTCGTCAGGGCGGCCGATTTGGCACGAAATGTCTACTTTGGCGCGGGTTCGTCACCCCATCAATGGTGTGGCCTGGGGAGCGCTGTAAGGTCTCCCAGCGGAGTTTGGGTGAAGCCGTTTGGATGCATTAGAAACCTAGGAAACGTTGGTGGAAAAATTGCTGTTTTGCAAATATATATTTGATGAGCAACATATGTAGTTTTGTGTGCAAATTAGGCAAATTCTTTGCAATCCAATAACCTAACTGAACATTTATGTCAATCAGTGGCGTATTTAGGATTTGGCGAAGGGTGGCCATGGCGAGCGCGCAGAGCGCGAGACTATAACGGGGGTTTGGGGGCGGAGTCCCCAGCGGGGTTCGGGGCAGAGCCCCTGATCGGGAGGTCAGGTGGGCAAAGCCCCCCTGAAGCTGAAACACTTTTTCTTTTGAACGTTTAATGGAAGCCGCAAATTCGCCCATTTTTTCTGAAATTCTTAAATGCAGAAAATCTCAGCGTCATATCAGATGCAATCTCACATGGCGATTTTAATTGCATGTTGTACCGGTATGAAAAAAGACCATCAAACATTGTTGAATTTTGCAATTCTTGCTGGAAAACGGCGAAAAACGCACCTTTTCATAAAAGTCGCCTTAAAAAATTTTCATGGTCGGGCCAAAGGGGAGGGGAATCGCACCATGACCCTCCCCCTAAATACGCCACTGATGCTAACGTAATATATACTTATTTACTCATAAAGTTGCGTGCTGTTCCTGAGTTATTACGCCCTACTGTTAAACGTGATATTCCTATTAAATTTTGAACTCCCGTTTTTTCTGCCGCACGATATTCTGTGAATCTACGCAACATGACAAAATGAATACTTTCTATATTCGTTTTTTTAAATAATCGAGCAAAATGTCTATGAACAAAAATTTAGCAACTCGAACTCAGCAGTATTAACTCTGTGTTAACTATAGTTAATACGTTAGCAATAGAATCTTAACAAAAACAAATGTACAGAACGTATACACAGTTGCTTTTGATTGGCTGCGTTCTTCATTAGTTCGGCTCAAAAGAGAATGCGATTTTCGCAATCTAATAAACTTGGTTATGTCCGGTATTTATTCTTGTACAGCTTCTATGCCATAACATTATTACTTTTACAGTAGGTCTTCTGTTTTTCTGTTTGGTCAGAGAACGCGGAAAAACAGTCTTATTAGATTCATCAACGTACTTATAGTGCTTACGTTCGACGCAGTAGATGTTTTCTGTCAATTCGTAGAATAACGTTTTGTTGTTCAGCAAATGATATCTTCGAACTGATAGATATATAAATAAATACACACAGTTATTATTTTGCATTTATTTTTTAATGTTTTTGTTATATTTGCTTGTTTTTTAATTAGTTTCATGTGTATAATGCTGCTCTGTCCAGTATTTGATGAATAAACACGTGCATGTATAATTTAAAGCGCTGGTACAAATGTCAACACTGCAGTTACTGCTTGTGACTAATAATAATAATTTTTTGTTGTTGTGCACAATCGTGTAACTTGTCTTTGTTGTGCTCAGCGTTAATAGTCGGACTCGTCTGTTCACTGGCGCTGATTATCGGAAGCATCGTCACTGTGCTGGCTCTGGTATTGGTTCGCAGGTGAGTCAGTACTGAATAGGCCTACTTAGCTGTACAATTATAGCAGCTCGAATGTGTTTCATTTATGGACCACGTTAGCGCAGTAATAGCTACAACAAGTCCGTGTGGCTGTCCCTGTATATTTTTGAGCACCAATAATTTTGAATCAGAAATTTGCAGCTGTCTCGTATGAAAGTTAAAATTTAATCCTGCCTTTTAACTGTAACATTCAAAACCACACCTCTGCTGATAAACAGTCACAATTAGGCCTATATAGGGTTATTTACTTCCATTACAGTTAGTTAAGCGGTAGCAAATTAGCTAAGCTATACGGAAGAACTTACTACTTTATTAGTCGATCATCAAAGTCGAGCGGTTCTAAGTCTTAATTGTGTTGTAACATGGGCTTGAATTATTGTGCATGGTTCGGCCTTGCCGCAGGCCACCCGGCATGTGACGTTGCACTGGCATGGTGCCGACCGGCAAAACTACATTACGCAGATTAATATTGCTGTCATTATCTAATAGCCTATTTCTAGAAGTACTCTAAATCCGGGATATTTCCTGTGGTAGCTTAGCTGCATGGTTGTTTTGTCGACAATTCACTTTTTAATCTGTGTAGGCAACTGAGCAACAATCATGAACATGACAAATATAGGGCCTAAATTATTGTGTCTGTAAATTTTAACGACAAATTTTACCAGGTAAATTGAAACGCATGCTAAATATTGAAATTCTGAATGCGTCTGTGACGGCATGACGTGCCTCAGTTCACCTGATGTCGTGCGCTTTACTATCTCAACTTATTTCGAACAACTGTAAGTGTTTTGGACAGAATCATCAATGTTGTGTTTGAAATACTTTCTGTTACTTATGCCAACTGCAACGACTTTATGCGCTGCTGATACAGACGCAAAACACCGATTGTTTCACTTGAAACTGGCGTCGGTTTATAGGCTACTGCATGTCGTTGTCTGTGCTCGAGCAGACGTTGGTGGACCAGCAGCAAGTCGTCAGCAGGTGAAACAGCGACTGACCCTCATCCGGTCTCACCGAAGAGTCTCGTCAACGAGGTCGACGACGAGATGTACCTGCGTCCTAGCAACGGTTGCCATGGCGACGGCGCCAGCAGCAGCAACAGTACCAGTTCGCCGCCAGGTTACGTCGCCCCGGAAGCCCCGCCCATCGAGGGTCGTTCCAGCGACCAAACGGCAGCCTCAGCGTCCCAGCAACAACAGCAGGGATGTAGCGAGTGCTGCTGCTGCTGCAACGCCGAGGTCTGCGGTCCGCCGGCGGCCACCGGCAAGGATGCTCCGGTGGCTGGACCAAGCACCCTCGGACCTCCGTCACGGACTGGGCGACTGCGCCAGGCGGCCGCGGTGGCTGCTGGGACGACGGCGACGGGAGGCAGCCATCATGGACCGGCCTACCGCCGAGCAGCCAGCTGCATCGAGCAGAACAAGTTCACCCACATCTGGCAGATGCCGCTCCCCATTCCCGGCGAATAGAATACATAGACTGGGCGTGAAAATAACGCGCTCTTCCCACACTTATCACAATTAACACGCTCTACGGCGCAATGACGGGGAACGGAACTGGGCCTACTGCCGTGCCATGCAAATCGGGATTCGCTGTAAACCAAAAAACGCATGCACACATTTTAGTCCAGCCTGGCCCGCTTAACTTGTTTATGTTTGCCGGGTTGTGTTTCGTGGTTAGAGCTGGACTTAATATGGGACAAGACAGGCAGTTGCCTGGAGGCTCTACGCACGACCGTCATATTTTTCAAAAAGGTAAAAAAAGAAAAGACGTTGTTTGTTCTTTAAACGTGTTTAAAATGAACAAAAATGCCAGGTAATGTGTTTGGCATTAGCTTAAAATTAGTGTGACTAAAACGGAAACTCTAGACTATTCAACAATTGGAAATGTTTAAAAGAATCATTTTGGAACACGCGATAATGAGGTAGTAGCCGGCTCATATAAATCTGCTATTGGTTTAGAGCGAAAGTTCGAGTTAATGCTTTCTTTTAAAAATGGAGCCAACTCTAATGACGACTGCCCAATCTCAAAATCCGGCTCTGCCCTCTCTCTTATAGTGCCGTTTGAAATGGAATATTTTTGTGCTTTTGTAATTAGTAATATTAGTATTTATTAGGGATAGTAGAAAATCACGGCAAAAAAATAGCAAAAAAACATGGCAAATTTTTTCGAAAATCGCAAAAATTACGTCAAAATTATGGCATTAAATTACGGACTTAAGAACCATTTTATAATGTCTAATTAAATTCAACATCTAGCATTGACGACCATCATTACATGCAGTGCAAGGTTTTTATCTGTAAAATTTTGTCGCTGAAGCATTAAAATACATATTTCTACGACGACCTCACGGTTACATATTGAGCCAGTAATTTTTTAAAAAACATACGGACTTTAATAGCATTAGCAGAAGTGAATATTCTTGTGTTCAAAGTACACAATAAGCTTCAATTTATGCTTATTAAAAACGAAAAAAAGTCTTGTAAAAACGGTAAAAACACGGCATTTTGGCAAAATCACGGCATTTGACGAAAATCACGGTTTCTGTGATTTCCGTGTTTTCGTGATTTTCTACCCTCCTGTAGTATTCATCAATAATTTCGGTCGTGTTTCAGCAGGACACATGCATTCTAGCCAGCACAGCCGACATGTTTGAAGCATAAATTACAATATAATTATGTGCTTGATATTATATTAAATGACGAATAAAAAATACATGCATTCGTAGTCTTGTTTTTGATTGGGTGCCAAGTGTGCATGATTAGCGGCGCAAATGCATTGGAGCAATTACGTAATTAGGAATACGATCCGATACCGTACGGGGAGAAACTTTTAACGTGCACTTAATACTCAACATCACTGACAGACTAGAAGCACTTGCAAAACACAAACCTAAATAATTGTTTGTTAGGCCGCCCGGAACGGTAGTTCCCGGAAGGCCTTATGTTTTACATTACAACACTTCTTTTTTTCAACGCGAGATCTCCGAGGTCCGTGAGCCGATCTCCGCGAAATTTTGCCACATGATCGGAAGCATGTTCACTTTACAAATGCCGGTTTAAAAATTTAGGGGCCTGCCCCCCCAAAAAAAAAATTTAGAGGCGCGAAAACACGTTAAATTTGGCCCGATTTCGGACCCCTTTCCACTTTGAGCTCGAATATCTCCGGAACGGAGAAAGATATCCAAAATCGGAAAAATATTTGACCGACAGCGTTTCCTCCCGCGTTGGGCAAAAAAGTTTGGTAAACTTTGGTCCACTAACTAAGGAGATTGTTATGTGCAATTGTACTCATAAAATCGACTTTTTCGGAATACCATATTTCGGCCTCTAAAGGGCGCGCTGCGCTCCGAAATTTATACACGCGCTACAGAATGGCCAAGTCTTGCTAGCGTATACCCCACCAGAGATGGGGGTTTCCCCAACAATTTTTTTCAGAGCTGGCGTGATTTCTGTTTACTCAGCACTTTGAGTTATTTTTTCTCCCTGCAGCATCGGTTGTCAGCAGCAAGCGGAGATTGAGGCCGAGAAATTCGATCAGACAGAGTTGATATTTAGATAGCTGCAGCAGCTGCTGCCGCGCGAACAGCCGCCGGCACTTCATTTCACATCTCTCTCTCTCTCAGCCTGTCTCTCTGTCACGTTTGTCTCACTATGTGCGGTATAAAAACTGAACTGTAGAGCCATAGACTAGTAATCATGTTTGACTTTTTCACTAGTAAGCATCGGCGAACGCGTTAATATTTTCTCATCATCCGTACACGCGGGCGCTCCAGCATGAATCTCGTAACAAAAGATTTCAAGATAACTTGAAAAAAAACTTAGAAGCCATATGAGTGGAATTTCACCAACGCTGTAGCTAAGGCTAATAGCTGGTAAATGTAGGCTATATTTATTAGATTTTAAAAGTCGAGGAATTAAGATCAAGATCATAGTCAAGTAAAATGTTTGAGCAAGTTATTGCGACAAGCGGAGGAATCTACATTAACGTTTGGGCGTCGCCTACAATATATTATTATTATTATTAAATTCGAATCGATACGTTAATGTTGTATGAGTTTCGACAAACTAATTAAACAGCGACAGCAGCGACCATTAAATATACTATGAAAAGTGACAGATGGCATTTGATCACAACACGAAGACGTTTCAAGATTGTGTAGAACTCAGCGGCTGTTCATCTCACTTACTCATCTGTTCATCGCAATTAGCGTCGTTCATATAGGCGTAGTACCAAAGAAACGTCAAATAACAATCTGTGTTATACTATACCGACACCAATAAGTAATAATTTATGGTCAGCTAAAGGTCACTGTCATTAGATTTAAAACTGTACTAGAACCTGTTAATCAAATGCAGTCAGTCATACTGAAATATACACAACCATTTACAAAAATAAAATTGTAGTAAACCTATGTTATTGCTTATGGGTCAGTTTTCTAAAATGTTTAATACATTGTCAGCTACCAAATATTTTGACAAGCCGTCTGTGGCGAAAAGATGGTAAAAAGCAAATAGGTTTAGGCCTACACCTCGGTATCCAAGTGTTCTGTCAAGCGAAAATTCTCAAATGAGTCTAATTAGACTTGTAAGCGATTCACCAGCCGTTTTCTCGCTCGCTCGTAGGTAAATCTCGCTCGCTTTTCTCTCTCAGCGAGATAAGCGAGAAATTGTTAAGCTCCGTCGGAAAATTTATATGCGGTTGCTTAAAATTTTGCAAAATACGACAGCTATTTTGTTCCACTTTGTGGATTAAATAGTTTTTTTATTTCATATTTTTCTGCAGGAAATGTGATCTCCATTAAATCACGTAGAAGTCAATTCCATAGTTGGCGTATTTCACGTTTAAATGTACGTTATACCCAATGGTGGAAGTGACGGAAATCTCCTTAAACCTAAGGGTCGACTCTTAAACTGCCAAATCTATGTTTAATGCTAAAAATTTTAAAATTTACTCGTATTGCCTTCGGCGCAATTTACTTTTGATATGTGCGCCACAGCCTATAAAGATGCAAAAATTACTAAGGGTTGACTGTGACATGCACGGGTTATGGTTGACCACGAGGTTAACTCGGAACTCGGGGCGGGTTAACTCGTGGTGCTTCATTTCACGCCAAAATTTGGTGGCGCGAGGTTAACTCGAGAGGTTAAGTTAATTTCTGGTTAGCAAACGCCTGAGTCAACCTAGGCATGGAACAATCGACTTCAAACCCTTTATTTTCAAGTTCCAAGGTAGTTGAAGATCATCGATTTTTGTGTAAATCGAAAGGGCCTATATGGGACTTCCTGTTAGTGATCAGTAGTAAACTCGGCCATCTTGCACCGTTTATGAGATACAGCGACTTATATTTGGCTCAAAATCGCCAATGTTTCGTACCCTTTTCATTTAACGCCCTTGATTAGAATAACCCCTGTCGAATTTCTGAAAAAGCTTTACGGATCCTGGAAGTAGGCTTAGAGATTAATATGTGGCAGCTAACGATAAAGATTTTGTGATCCTAGCTTGCAGCGTTTTGATACAATCACAGAGTGTGACTGACTGACTGACAGACAAACAGACAGACAGACAAACGCCACGAGGATAGCTAAGACGTGCGTAAAATCATGTGCCGTTTTAAATTTCGGTCGCTTCGACTCGCTCGTATGTATTGTCGCTCGCTCGCGGGAAAAATCTCGCTCGTTCTCGTTCGTCCCGTCGCTCTCGCTTACAGGTCTAAATCTAATGGCCTGAAATGGAAACATTATCGAGAATTCTTTTATATGTTTTTTGTTTTTTATTTAACCCGTAATTTTGAAGTCGAAGTCTGCAAGACATGTTTAACCCGATTTTGCAAAGATTAAATATGAAACGTGGTCAAAAATGTTTGAGACAACAACTTTCCGGCTCTGGGAAGTAGACGCTAAAATGCTGTTTACAAAGCAATCCTGATGAAACATTTTTACGAGCGAATGTTTAGCATAAAACATGCTTGCAAATGTCTTGCGCATGGTAATATGTAGAACATGTAGAACAATATATCAAAACATTTGCAGAATATTTTAAAAGTGTTATTTATGTTTTGCACGCAATCACGGCCTGTTAACCGACAAATGTGACAGTAATTTAGTAACGGCAGTTGCGAGTGGGCTGCTGAGTCTGACTATGACGTCACTGGAAACACTGAAGCGGCTACGCTTGCGGCTATAGCTTACGCCATAAACAGTTTACTGTTGACAACTGCCAATTCACCCTTAGTTTTTACGCGCGACAGCAGAATGCTTTGCGCGACTCAGCTATGGCCTAGGCGTCTGTCCGTCGGTATGGCTGTCACACTGCTGTATTGTGTCAAAACGGTGCAAGCTAGAACCACAAAATCTTTACCGTGGGATCCCGCAAGGACTTTGGTATTTTTGCGACAAAATTTCATGTACCTGAGTGAGAAGATTCCCAACAAATGAGGGCGTGAAAAAGGGTAGTTAATCAAAAAATTTTTATTTTACCGTTATTGGCTCATTTATCGTAAAAAATTGTTACAGATAGGCACAGACATCTGCTTAGGCGTCAACATCAATAACCTTGAATGACTTTTAACCCCTAAAATATAAGAAGTTGTAATAAATGTTTTACAATTTTGGGTATTTTAATAAACGTGCATTGCGCCGACGAAATAGCTGAAGATAGACCAAGACAACCTGCGTATGAAATTTTCAGCATTAAACGTAGATTTTAGTTGTCTAAGTACCGACTCCCTAAGTTCAAGGACGGCTGTACAGGCTGGCGTCAAAAAAAGATCGCCTAAAACGTGCTTATTTAACCGCTACTGGCTCGTCTAGCAAAAAATCGTTGCAGATAGACACCTGTAACAAGGCTTTTGGTAATGTATACATTAGTTACCTCAACGACCTTGAACTTCAAAGTTGGCTTTTTGTGATTTTTTGCGATTTTCGGCTGCGGCGCACATTTTAAGAGTAAACTGCGACGAAATGCTTGGAAATAGATCAAGGCAGTCTGGAAACAGAAACTGTTAAGGCTGTCGCGCGTCTCATGAGTTTTTCTCAAATTACTTGTTGTCTCTGGTGATATACGCGTACACGTAAAACGCTACAGTACTCGTTTTAACTTAACAGCTACCGACCGAGCCTGGGTTCAATCCCTCACCAAGCACATACGGTAGGTTGAATAATTTATGTCAGGATTATTAGCCTGCTTGCTTTGAGATTAATTTCTCACATTGGCCACGAGATTTTGCGATGTCGCGTATAATCTGTGACCATTAACGCCTACGCCAACAACGCCCTTGTACATACAACAGACTGCAGTTGATAATTCTGAAATTCAACTAAAAGTCTATTTTTACATTACGATCTCGATATAAAATAAGTAAATAACATATCGGATGTAGCGAACGCCGAGGGGCAGGCAATGCTAGTACGATCGGCATTCCATGGCGACAGCTGGGTTTTTGCTTGTTTTCGAGGAGCGCATTGGAGACAGACAGACGCGTTGAACGTACGGACGGACGGGCAAGATTCGCATTGCGGCCTGTGTAGGTGGACGGCCGCATAGTAACACGATACATCGTGATCGTGAACGTGCGTGTGTGTTGTCCGGAAGTTCTTTTCGCACTCTATCAACTGGCCATACATTTCGTGACTTCAGCGC
>Ga0209671_1000381_pt1 | contig 28079 bp, 17 predicted proteins | sample WorMetHERISLAND2_2_FD_187401 | JGI IMG/M metagenome (GOLD analysis project Ga0209671, IMG submission 187401) | Marine gutless worms symbiont microbial communities from Max Planck institute for Marine Microbiology, Germany - Olavius geniculatus... | ecosystem: Host-associated > Annelida >...
AACGAGAGGTACCCCTGTAAAAAGTGGTGATTTATACTCTGTGCTTGTCTAGCGTGTAAATGGTTGCAGATAGACACAGCCATGCTGCTTATCATACAAGCACTGATGAGGGAGCTTCTTACGAATGTCAACATCGATAACCTTTAATGACCTTGAACCCTAAAAATATTGATGTAACATGATGTTTGGGCGATTTTTGGCTGCAGAAGAGTGAATTACGACGAAATGGATGGAGATAGACTAAGATTACCTGCGAACAGGAACTGCTATAGGCTTTCGCGCATTTCGTGAGCTTTGCTCAAATTTCTTGTAAAAATGACCGACTTAATGCATTTTAGTATTTATATGACTTTTCAGTCATATGAGTTTCTGTTTGCTCCCGACAACAAAAATACACCAATATTTGCAATTTTGTAAATTTTAATGTTTCAAAAACTTGCCCATGATGAAATATTTTATTGCTGGTGAAACAAGAAACTAAAACTGGATTAAGTTTGGGGTAAGTTTTTACCGGGGCTTTTTAAGGTAGATGTCTCAACCCTGCCCATTATGCTATATACACAAACACAATTGCGTAAATTAACGACAATTGCACGACTGAATATTTGTAACCATTTCACAATTAAGGTAACTAACAAACTTTTAATCGTCAGATCTTTGAGTAATGTTAATTATTTGCAAATGTTAGCTGAACAACTGACAAAGCTGCAGCAACAAACAAAAAATTTGAGCAAATGCTCATGAGACGCGCGAAAGCCTATAGCAGTTCCAGTTCAGTAGTTTAGCTGAAAATTTGGGTGTTCACGCTAAGTTAATATACAAATACCAAATTCTCTATCTGGATTGCATAACGATAGTTCCATGGTGCCACCTTGTGAATGATATAGATTTGTGTCGCAGCCCAAAATTGCCAAAAAAATCCACAAAACCCCCTATTTTGGCATTCAAGGTCATTAACCCCTAATGTGGGGTATGGGTTAGCAAGACCTGGACATTTTATAGCGCGTGTAAAAATTTCAGGGCGCAGCACCCCGTAGGGGCTGAAATATTGTATTCCGAACAAGTCGATTTTTGGGGTACAATTGCACCTCTAAATCTCCATAATAAGTGGACCAAAGTTCACCAAACCTTTTTCGTTGAACGCGGGAGGGAACGTTGTCTTGCACCAGGTTTTCAGATTTTGGATTGCTCTATCCTTTCCGGAGATATTCGTGCTCAAAGTAGGAAGGTGTCTGAAATTGGGCCAAATTTAGCGTGTTTTTTATGCCCAAAATTTTTTTTCGGGGGAGGGGGAGGGCAGACTTCCAAATTTTTAGACCGGCATTTATAAATTGAACATGCTTCCAAACATGCGTACAAATTTCGCGGAGATCAGCCCATGGACCTCGGAGATCTCGCGTTGAAAAAAATAATAACAAACAGCAGTAAAACATAAGGCCTTCCTGGAACTACCGTTCCGGGTGGCCTAACAAAGCAAAGAGATAAGGCTGACGTATGGGTGACCTAAAAAACAAAGTGAAATAAAACAAATGCATACTGTGGTCTTGTTGCTGCCTGCGTACATTCGGTGCTAGCTTGAGTCGCTGGACGTGCGTAGACAGAACGTCACTCCACCTTGTCAGCGAATCCAGGATTTCCCACGGCCGATTCAAAGATGCCACCAGCAGCACGCAGCTATGTACAAAGTTTTGTTCGGTCAGAGCAAACTTGAGCAATCCACGGCAGTACAGGTCACCGTCCACAAGCCAGACACTTAGCCGAGACTGGTCTGAAACAACAGTGATCAACACTTGTCCATGATGACAATCAGAAACGATCTCTTCTTAAGCCCAAATTCCACTATGCCGACTTTCACCGAAATTTGTTGAAAGTCGCATCCACACTAACCATGAACCTAAGATGTAAGGGTAAAGTTTCTTTGTGTCACTCTAATAGAATTCAGTCCACAACAAAAAAAAAGCAAAGTCTGCTGGCAAACCTTGTTGGCAAATATTTCTACACCTGTTTTTTGAGTTAAAAGCCAGTAATGGTCAAGTGGGCTGATAGATAACGTGCATTCATGTTACTCAGCCTATAACAATGAAGAAATTACACACATTCAATGCAAAGAATCAACAAATGTACCATCTCCATATTCGTCTTTGACAGTTATATACATGTACTCCAGTGCAGAGCCTGTCTTCTGCTCCTCGACCCCTCGCAGCTTGGAAACAAGGGTCGTTTTACCCGATTCATTATCACCTGAAAATCAGTAAAAAGCAGCCAACATTGACAGAGCAAATACATCAGGAAAAGATAATACAACTGCATACCACATCACTTCTTCACGTAATATTAATTAGCATTAATTAAGGCACTAAAGTTTAGTTCCAATTAATCAGCATGAATCAGTCTAAATTTTCCACAAAAATAAACTTACAAACTATGACATTAAACTGTACTGTTTAGAATTCAAAACTTCACAAAATTAACACTGTTAAATAGACGTTTATTAGCTTGCATAACCCAACATACCTGGTAGTTCATTTCAGCAACTAAGCATCAGCACTAACATAGGGACTCCATTCATTCAGCATTCTAAAAAAATATGTAACAAAATTATTATTTCTGTTCTGTATACAACAATGCACCAAATGTTCACGAACCTAAAATTACAACAGTCTTTGACGTGGTGAGCTCAGTTTGTGATCCTGACTGCACATCGGCAAGAATGCTTCCCCTGATAGCAAAATGCAACACAAACACAGACCAAGTAAGTAATAAATTAGCCGTAATCAAACAACATACTAGTACTATTCTCATTGGCGGCATATTGGGTTAAAGAAATAGGTGAGGCAAAAAGTGGCAATTTACCAACAAATGCTGCAAATTTATGACAGAATCTCAACAGAAAGTTACTAATTTCTAACACCAGAAGTTATGAGTACAAAATTTCAATTTTGCCTCTGAATTTCCCAAATGGAATTTTTAGTCAACAACCATGTTTAGATCTTCAGACTTAGGTGTAGAATTAGGGTTAGTTTTAAGGTTAGGGTTAGGAACAGAATTACGGTTAGGTTTAGGGTTTGTAGTCGCATTCGAATGCAATTAAAATAACTAAAATGCAGTACAATCAATGTCACAATCATTCTAAAAGAATTAGGGTTAGTTTTAGGGTTAGAATTAGGAATAGTGTTCTGGGGCTAGGGTTATGGTTAGGTTGAGGGTTTGTAGTCGCATTTAATTGCATTTAAAATAACTAAAATCCAGTACAATCGGTGTCATAATCGTTCTCGGTTGACAGATGCTTGAAAAAACAGCTGTGACATAGAGATCGCATTGCGTGCACATGTATGATTTGTTGCGAAATAGTTAGAAAAGCATGAAATCATCGTAAATATTTCTTCATTTTCGGCCTTTATAGACATCTTTGGCAGTTCATTAACGTAAGTGAAATCGAAAATTTGCGAGCAAGTAATCATGTGATTTCGCCAAAAATTGTCCAACCATTGTCCGACAGCCCAAAATTTAGGTGGAGGGGCAGAACCTTCCCCCTGGCCACGACGCCACTGATTCTTATAGTCCAAGACTACCATCACTAACAAAAAATCTACGCAATGTCTCATGTCCCCTATTCCGTAGATCCTCTATGAAAATCTAGTACACTAAAATAATCATACCCTGGTAAAAAAACTAATTACTGCTGAAAAAAATGAACGCTGGCAACTGCAGGACTTCGGATTAGCGGAGGCAAGACAACATAAAGGGCGGTGATGCCCCGAGGCTGGGAAGGTAACCGTAGGTCTGGCGTCGCACTGGCCATGCGTCACAGACTCAAGTGGTTTATCCACTTACGGGCTCAACGGCCGCGAGTGGGAGATGAGCACCCCGCCTACACCCCAGCTGGGGCATGGCTCCCTTTACCTTTACCTTTAAGACAACATGAAGGACTGTGAGACACTGTGCATGCCTGCGTGGTTTAGCAACACTTGGCCCTAACCGGTATGCCTGAAAACTGCAGGACACTGCAGGACTCCATAGAAAGACCGCATGACACATAAATAATAACTGTAAAACAATTTTTAAATGTGAAAACAAAACTTAACCTTTCAGTAGTTCAGTAAATTTAAATAAACACCGCTAAACAATGCAAAAATAACAAAATCAGCACGCCACCAGATGCCTAGAAACAGGGACAAAAAGGCCACACGCCGACGCTGAGACGCAGGCCACCTGCACGCCAAGGGTGCGTACGCCGTACGTCAGACATGCGCCAAGACGCTTAAATTTACAATGTACATCACTCATGTTGTCAGTGTTTGCACATTCGTTCACGCTACTCCCGTTCTCAAATTCTGTACTGGCTAAGCTAACAATCAATACATTTACCGGTATGTGTCCTGCGGTTTTCTTGCACTTCCAGAAATATTAGTATCGCCACATAACCGCTATAATGTGGCTATATAATGGTCTAAAATTAAAGAAAATCTATAGTTTTACTGTTTTCAGCACTTTTTGATGGTTATTCAAAGTGTCCTGCGGTGTCCTGCGGTTTTCAGTCATACCCGCCCTAACTCTCCATACTGTATGTCAATCAAAAAGATCTCAAACTAGATACGTAAATTTTTATAGCAACTGTCTCACCATATATTTTCCGCCCGTTCGTCAGACGCAGCTTCTTTTTCATCATTTTTATCAACAGACGGCATCTTGGATGTTGTTGATCATAAACACATCCGGTATGACATCATTGCAGTTCCATGGCAAGTGGGTTAAATAAGTAAATAGGCACACTTCGCATACATCGATACGTTCGTTTTGTCATTAGAAATCATATTTTGCATGGCATACTATGAGTCTGAGCCTGTGATATAAAAATGTAAAACCAGATTAATCTCTACATCAGAAACATTCATTCTGCTACAGCTTTCTGCAAAGCTCTTATAACAGCTACAGCCTACTGTGTATATGTTTCCGCAACTTATGGACTAGTGATTTCAATCCCAGGATTAAATTCTCGATCCCGGGATCCGGGATTGAGAAATTTGTAGTCCTGGGATCCCGTTTCGGGATTAGGCTTACAAAATGGTCGCTGTTTTGGTATCCATAGTAGACTTACTTCATGCATGACGATGTAGTAGGCCGACCGTACGGAAGGTACTGCTACTGTATGGAGTGACTGACCGTAAAAACACTAATTACAGTCCACAGAAAAAGTAGGGCTCTAACGCGCATCAAATATTTTATTTATTAGAAAGCTAGAATTGTTATTTGTGTCATTAAACACTCAAAAAATACAATTTTAACGAATTTTTGTAATCCCGAAATCCCGGGATTGGGACGCCTACGGGATTCTTGACTTTGCTCTTAAAACAGTCTGTCAGCGAAAGTTGACCTCACCAATTGTAATGCACTGTGAGCCTTAATTTATTGACATGGACAGGACATGCACTCTAATAGCCTATTACGCGCGAAAGCAGCCACTGCTTTCAGAGCGTCTTAGCCATCGCAATTCTGTCTGTCCGTCCGTCTGTCTGTCACACGGGTGGATCAGTAAAAAACGGTGCAAGGTATAGATTACAAAATCTTCATCGTCGGCTGCCCGGAAGATTCTAGTTTCAGGAACCGTAAAGCTTTTCCATAAATTCGAAGGGGGTCACCCCGAACGAGGGCGCTAAATGAGAGGGGGCAAAATTTGCGATTTTTGGCCAATAAGTCACTCTATCTCAGTAACGATGTGAGATAGGGGCTAGGTTACTATTAATCACTAATAGGACGTCGTACACTGGCTCTCAATTGGCGCCGAATTCAATGACCTTGAATGCCAAAATAGGGGGTTTTATGAATTTTTTGGCGATTTCGGGCTGTGACACAAGTCTATATCATTCACAAGGTGGCATCACGGAACTATTGTTATGCGATACAGATAGAGAATTTGGTATTTGTATATTAACTTAACGTGAGCATCCCAATTTTCAGCTAAACTACTGAACCAGAACTGCTATAGGCTTTTGCACGTCTCATGAGTATTAGCTCAAATTTCTCGTTATTCAACAGCACATTGACAGTTAGGCGATGTGACGGCGAGTGATATCAACTTTTATGATTTTTGGTGTTTTCGAAGTGTCAGTCATTGCGTGTCGCCATTAACAACATATAAACCGATGTTTTGTATATTTATAGTAACACAAGACATCCAAGATGCCATTCAGTATAAAAATGGCTCACATTTCTCTGCAATTGCATTTTTTATTTGGGGGGGTGTTATGGCTCTCAACAGACAGGGGCGACGGCAGGTGTGGGGATCCAGGGGTCCAGACCTCCCAGCCTCCAACAGAACGACCCATAGGATTCGTGCAAATCCGATCTATCTGGATGGAAAAGTGGGGGTGGGGGTAGCCGCGGTAAATCGACAACCAGTCGACCTGGACCCCTCCAGCTCTGAAAACCTGGTGCTGCCCTTGTCAACAGAGCACAAAAAATATAACTTATAGAATGCCGTATCATCCGTGTCATCTTAGTTCAAATAAATTCCAGCTTTAATCTAAAAACAACCCATTATTTCAAAAATGCACAAAACCGTAAGCCCATCTCTAATTTTTTTACAGATTCAATACAATAAATGAACAATTTTAAAACTAGCCAAATGTACTGTGCCAACAAATTTTGGGAATAGTCATTTGCTATGGACATTCTATCTATCCCTGCATCCACCTAACCTCGTTGCCGAGAGTGCTGCACTTTGTGGAGCACAAGTAATTAGTACATTTGAGCGTTATCAAACATTAGGCCTGCATTTCTTTCACGTAATGTGCATCATAATAAATTATGCACACTACAAAACAACTTCATCTGCCCTAACAGATGACGAATCTTTGAGCTGGCAACTGAAAATTCACCGGGACGGTCTGCAACCTCATCAAAGATTGCATTTTTACACGTTGATTACTTCACGTTGCAGAATTCAATAAGCATGAAATAGCATCAGTGGCATAGAGAATGAGGAGCCCAGGGGGCTCTCAATCCTCCAGACAAGACATAAGCATACGCTTAAACTGCGCTGAGTCTGCCAATTTGGTGAGTCAATTTTCAAAAAAAAATAATCAAGACTGTTGCCATCAGATCTCATATTTTAAAGCTATAATGCATCAAATTCGATTTTGGCTGGAATTCCACTCCAAACTGAGCTGAGAAAAGTCACAACGCTCCCCAGATTCCCTAGCTGGATTGTAAAGGAAAGGGAGATGAGGGGGAAAAGAGAAAAAAAGGAAAGAAAGGGAAGAAAAGAAAAAGGAAAGGGAAAGAGTAAGTAAGAAAAAAAGAGGAGGGGACAAAAGGAGGAAGAAAAAAAGGGAACAGAGGAGGCCCCGATTCACATTTCCGGCCATGCCACTGAAAAGCACCCCAATCGGTTCAATCACGACAGTTTCCGGCGTTTTTTGCGAGGTTTCGTCCTTTCTGCAGACTCTTCTGTTGGCTCTGATACTGGCACACTATGGCTCAGCAGTTTCCACTGATCAGAAGCAGGTAAACTGGATACACTGCAGCAGCTCACTACACCATTGGCCGACTTCCGCGCAACTGCAACAAAATAGTAAAATATTCATGAAATTCATCAAATTACAAGCTTTATTAATTAGGTGCCTTGAAGTGTAATGGTATGGTGTTAGACTCATGATCAAAACACAGTGAATTCAACTCATGGTTGGGTTGTTATCCAGTGGTTACTAGCTGGACGGGTGACTGTCTCTGTATATAACCAATATCAAAGTCAACACAACCTTACATCACCCCAAGGTAGGTAAACCCCATCTGGCTGGGGTTAGGCTAAGGCACGTTCACTGGTATCAGGTGGCAATTAACACTGTTTGATCTCATACGGCAGGTGACACTGTGTAGCTCTGTGACGGATTTCCCACTGTTAAAGCTCAACATTTCATCAACCACTGCAGCCTTCCTCAGAACAATGTTCATTTCGCACCAGATGTCACCATTATAGCAAAGCAAACAAACTATCACAGAAATGAGAAAGCTAATAAAAACCAGTCCCATCTCGGTTCATCAACTTCCATATCTCTGATAATTTGTTCATTGTGACAGCATTCAGCGGCAAACGAAAATCGTTAAGAAGAAGGCAACGTTTTTGAACTTCTTTTTCGAATATCCACAATATATTGACTGTCGGCGCCATTGCGCTATGGCAGTCCTTATTACCAAGCAGAGCGTAGGCCTATGTCTGTGGTTCCGTCCACTAGCTAGTGCGCTGCTGCTGCTGCTGACTGCTACTCAGCGACGTCCTTCCAACCATTGAAACATTTGCCAATATTTGCCGGTGTCTCAATTAGCAGCGTTTTTCGTCACCAAATCGCTGTTAGATCAACCTCGTGGGCCAAAGATAATATCGTCAGCTGCTCACACGGCCGAGGCCTAAGCATCACGGCTTGTGCGATAGCAACAAGCTGTTGTATAAGCGATGTGCCAAGTAAATGGGAAAGCCAAAAATTCGACCCCACTGCTCACACATTTTGCAACCGATCTTTTTGAAACTCAAAACCAAGAACGATATCCGAGATACAACCCCGCACACAAAATTTGGCTGATGAGGAACGATGGGAAAGGGGTCTGCAAAAATGGCAAATTTTGGCTTACTTTTAGTTCTTTCTTTTTTTGTACTCTTCGCGTCGTGTCCAGATCACATCGTAGGACTGGTCACGACCAATGAGGGCTCATAGTGCGTGTTTCTGCACAGGGAAGTGCCTTTTGAGGGTCTCGATGATAAAAGGTAAAGTTTAGGGGTCAAAACTCCCCAAAAAACATGATTTTGGGGGCCTGAATAGGCATTTTAAGCCAAATTTGCAAAATTTTCAATTTTCAAGCGGTGACGTCATGCTGACGCATGTCGTCTGCTTTGTTCAGTCACGGCATTAGGTAGTAAGTAACAGTTATAAGCGGCTTGCCTACTGTAAAAGAATATCTGAGGCGCAATATCTTTCTAACTGATCACCAGTAAAAAACAGTATTTTAGTATAAAACCACAAGTATAAATGCACAAAATATCAGTTTATACACTTGTTAACAGCAATATTAAAGAACTCGCACATCGAAAACAGCAAAAATCACAAAACATGCTGTTTTCAGCAGCACATTGACACACAGTCAGCGTGATGCGGGCAATATCACCTTTTGTGATTTTTGCTGTTTTCGATGTGCGAGTTCTTTAATATTGCCATTAACAAGTGTATAAACTGATGTTTTATGATTTATTAACTGAAAAAAACAACTGTAGCACCACTAGTTTTAACTGAAGAGTATTAGGTGCTGAGCTGTCATACCTCCATGCAAGATGACGGCCCGACAGTTGCCGCTAACTGCTTGTCTGGCCTGTTCCGGAGACAAACCAAACATAACCCCTCTGTCAGAACTCAGTTAAGAACTTATCATCAATGAAACACGTTCATTAAGCCAAAGGCATAAGACAGATCAAGCACAGCCATAGTTGCCAAAAAAATGTGTTTTCTTAAAAAAGGCCCAACCAATGCGATGGGTTTAATTGGGGTCTTTTCAGGTTAAACTGGTTTTTATACAAAGACCCAACTTAATGGGTTTTAAAATTTCCTACGGGTTTTCAGTTAGTTGATTGGTACAAATTTTTGTTTGCTCTACGCAGCATAGAATATGCCAGCATTTGCAAACTGTTACGTCTAAAAGTTTTTAGAAACTTGGCCATAATAAAATATTTTATAATTAGTGGGAAAAAACTAAAATTGGATTGAGTTTGGGGTGTGTTTTTTGGATGGTTTACAACCACAGGGTTTTTTGTGTATCTGACACGGTGTCTCAAACCCAAGCACAGCATCAGTTATACAAATACACCCTGATGTTGTCAGATTCCCACACCATCCCATGCACCTAGATTTGGCGAGTTTCTCCATCAGCATTGTTCACTACACAAATTTACTGACTTGCTTAAAGCCACATGGAGTCCAGCAACCACCCCGACTCCCCATCATACAAAAAGGGTGCTAAAAACCACTCCAATTTTGCTGTTTTGACAATGCCAAGCATAGCGATCGATGGCAATCGTTGAGAATAAAACAGGCGGTAAGTTTACCTGGAAAATGGCATATCATTATTTCATCACTTCTATAATTTGAAACCCATACATTATATATGTGTGCTATACAACATCAGTCATAAAGGATACAAATGTGAGACGTCATATGGACCTCTCAGTTCAATTGCCTAAGACAGAAACATGCACAATTTAAAGCTGAACAAACACATCTAAACACGTATCGCAGACACAAATAATACCATATAAAATGTAGCCAAATCACACGTGCATAAGTAACAACAAAATATATTTATAATTTGATAAACTGTTGAAAAAAGTAGACAAAAAGAAACTATTTAAGTGAACCAGTAGTAAATTACAACGAACGATAACATAACAGCGGTGAAATAAGCGGAAAATAAAAACATTTTAAGGGGGTACTCCTCTTTCACGCTCCCATTCGAGGAAAAACCGCTAATCCAGTGCCATAAAATTTTGTCACAATAAAGCAAAGTTTTTGTGACATCATATAATGAAGATTTCGTAATCCTAGCTTGCACCATTTTGATAAAGCTGCAGGGTGACAGACAGACAAGCAAATGGACAGATACCTCGAAGATAGCTAAAACGCGCAAAGCGTTACGTGCTGTCGCGCATAAAAAAGTTTACAAGCCATCTGAAAATGATAATCAGTTGTACCTTGCTTGTTCCACTAGAAATGACGATATTCTGTACACGTCACAACAATATTGCGAATTAGTTCAAATAAATAAAACAATATACCCAGCAGCACACTACACTGTGTCTCAGAAAAAACAGTCAAAATTGTTTTTGTCATAACTATGTCAAATTTTCACTAAATTTGTTAATTTTTGGCACGAAGACGGCCAAGACGATGAAATTATGTAAGGTGCGCTCAGTTTCCACCTCACTTAATTTATGTCAACGCACTACTGTGTGAAACATAAATGTTTCAAATAGTTGCAGAACGCTGAGTCATTTTCCAAGTAAATGCTGTAAGGACTTAATGAAGCACAAAATAAATCCCAGTGTAAATTATAAGTTTATATAACAACTCGCTTGCAAATCATCAGAATTTATGTCAAAAGTGGACACCGCATACAAAGACAATGGCTTAGATGCGACGTCACTGGCTGATAGTGGAATCAACTAATGACTGATCAAATGGCACTCACTTATCGCTTAGACATGTTTAAGCTCATCAGTCAGCTATTTTGTTGTCTGCTGTTTTCAGCATAAAATATTTAATACCTCAAAATTATTAAACTACGTGGCAGCCTCTGTAGAACTGATGAGGCAAAAGTTAGCAATCCAATACAAATAATCACCACTTAATGTAAAAATCTGGAGCATCGATGTGCGGTAGTGCATTGACATAAATTAGGTGAGGTGAAAAATGAGCGCATCTTACATAATTTCGTTGTCTTGGCCATCTTTATGCCAAAAATTGTCACATTTAGTGAAAATTTGACAAAGTTATGACAAAAACAATTTTGACTGTTTTTTGTCTGAGGCACGGTGTATAATACAATACATAAGTATCACACAATATTAAATGTGTGAATATAATAAATTAGAAAGCATAATTACACAGCACTAGTCAAGCCTACATGGTTCCAACTTCAAAGATAATAGTCCTGGACTATATTGTGTGATTCAAGTATTACCAATAGTTCATAACAACTCACAACAAAAACTGTGAATTACGGCTGATACAAACTAGCAAAGATGTCAGCCCAGTGCTGACATGACATACGGCCATCCACCGAATATAAATACTCACCTAATGCACTCAGCAACCTTAACCCAAAAGTCTGACCTTTCTAACTATAAATTGACATACCACTTACTCCTGCCCCAAGGAAAATTTATGCCAATTTTGATGAATAGACAAATAGATAAGACAAGTAATGCAGCCTATTTGGATGACCAGACAGAAACCGCTGTCACCGGTAATTTACAAAAGACAGGCAAAACAGCAAGTTCTCAATCAATCAATTCAGTGCAGAAATGCTTGCACACAGATCATCTGCAAATGTCACTTACTTGGTAGTTGGACTTTCCATACCATAAACTATTCATAGAATCACCGAACTGTTCATAGCCAATTATTGCTTATTGCCTGCACGGCGTGTCAATAGTGTTAAAAACCACCTAAAATTGAGCTGCTGTTATTTAAGAGATAAAATAATTATGATATTATTGCGTTTGCAGCACTTCACAATTTTTCAGTTCAGCATGCCAACAAATTTGATATTAGTTACATCATTTCACAGTCAAACTGAGACCATTTTAAACTTCATATTTTCTTACAAAATTAATTAAATGATTAAATTCCACACTCTATAGCCACGCAATGTGGCTCAGAGAATCTCCAACTCCAAGCTGCTGTGGCTGTCACTAAACTCAAAGTACACGACATGAATCGTACAAATAGTCCAAGGTATGAAAAGTCCATAATGCACTTACTTTACCGCGACAAAGTTCAACCAGCAGATTAGCATTGGTGATTGTCGACCGACGAGCAGCCGCATCGCGAATCATTGGAGAATACACAATCTCAAAGTGAACTCCTCGACTAATTGCCTGTAAATAACAATATCACAACATTCACTGCTCAACGTCTACTTTTCTTTGCTTCTAAACCACACAGGTCTGCCAAAGACTACTGTACATTCAGTGGTGTAGCATTCCTGCCATTTTCTTCCCTTTCCTCCCCTTAGAAGTAAAACCTCTAAAATCCAGCTAGGGATCTGGGGGTGGGGCAATGTCAGCTATCCCAGTGGGGACCGAGGTGTAGCTCTAGCTGGAATCAAATTTAGTGCATTATCACAGGGTGAATGATAGTTCAAGCCTTGTGTTAATGGCGACTTCTTGTTCCTTTGGGAAAGCCAAAAATTCAACCCCCCCACAGAATTGAACCCCGATCTGATTGAGATAAAATTTGGCACGCTTGATTACATTGGCTAGACGACTCCTCATGCAAAATTTTATGTAAATCTAACCAAGGGGGCTTCTCGACAAATAAATGAAATATATGCAAAAATTTCTATTTATATAAACCTTTTTTCAGAAACTCACCTACAGGTCAGACCCCTCGACAGATTTTCGCGTGTGATGGTGCAAACGATGCAGTCTCACGCAAGGATGTGCCTTTTGGAGGTTAAAAAATTTTAAATTAATATTTAACATATTTATTCAACAAATTCCAAGAAATTACAATGGCGCGGGAAAAATCAAACCAAAAAATTCTTTAAATGGTCATAACTTTGGCTGTGTGTAAGATAGACTCCTAATTTTTCATTCTAGAATATGGTTTTTGGAGATGGCCAATATAACAGTATCATTCAAATTTACCCCGGACTCTCCCTGGTTGCTATGGCAACGAAATTTGAGACAAAATAGGCTATAACTTGGCTTCTGCTAGAGATATCTGCAAGATCTTTGCATCTATAGGAAGTTTTCGGGGTTGGGCCATCGAATGCTGCCAATAAAATTTTGCCCCGACCCTCCCTGGTTGCCATGGCAACAACATTTGAAACAAAATGGGCTATAACTTGGTTTTTGCTAAAGATATATGCGAGATCTTTGCGTCTAATGGGAGGTTTTGGGGGAAGGGCTATTGAATGAGGCCAATCTAATTCTAGCACAACCAACTGTTGTTGCCATTTGAATGACACGTGACCCCAAACGATCAAAATCGTGATTGTAAAATATCTATGGCCAGATATCTCCGTAAGTGATCAACTGTAGGAAAACGTTATTATACTGATAAAACAGCAAATATAAATGCACAAAATATAAGTTTATACACTTGTTAACAGCAACATTTAAAGATTTGCACATCGAAAACAGCAAAAACTACAAAAATTTACAAAAATTTCAGTGTGATGTGAGCAATATCACCTTTTGTAATTTTTGCTGTTTTCGATGTCCAAGTCCTTAAATGTTGCCATTAACAAGTGTATAAAGTTATGTTTTGTGCATTTATATCTTAAAAATATGACATCTGATCACATTCTGGTGGCAACAATTTTAATTATCTTCCTGAGAATCAACTGATCAACTGAACAAATTTAGTGCAGTTTAAACATATGCTTGCCTTGTCTGAAAGATTTGGGGCCTAGGCCCCTGGGACCCTTGTGTATGTCACTAAATAGATTTTACACATTTTGATGTAAGTGAGAAGTGTTCACAACTGTTCAAGTACTAAAAAGCAAAGAACAGCAACATTGTAATAAGAACTATTATTTCAGTCTTTGCCCACAAGTCAATTTTCCCCACATCGATATTATTCGAATGCCAAATATTATACATTTATATCCTGAAAACAGCATACAAAATAATGTTGATATACAGATTTATTCCTAAGCATCTTCAGTCATCATCAGAGGATTGGAAAAGTCACAATCTCAAACAGTCGAAAGCTTGCCAGCAGACCAAACATTCTGTAATTGTGCAAAAAAAACTAAGCATTATTAGCCAGTTTGAGAAAATGTGAGCACAAGATAGCGCAATTATGAAAACTTACACAACCAATGGCTGCACGGGCAGATTTCCCAAACAGCATGGAATCCATTCTTTGAGATAAATCGATCGATATCAAGTCAATGCTGTATGTCTTACAAGCCTCCTGCAATACAGCACAGCACAATGCCAGCCATAAATTAGAAGTTACAAAGATGACATATGGCTTGCATAACATCCCCAAAAGTTAAACAAAAAGTCAGCAGAACCGGGTAAGTAGTGAGAATCTATCAAATAAGTTTTTTGCTGACAGACATCACAACAAACTCAAAACGAAATTATTACACTACACAAGAATGGTAATTTCATGACTAGTGATAGAATACACTACAAAACTAGCAAGAAAAGCTCAGCTAATACAAAAAAACAAGCGGTGCATGTTTAAAAGCCCAGTAAAACAAAATCAGTCGCCAGATGGCGCCAGATGACCGGCGGCTAATTATCTATAATGTTTTACTTGTACTCAAGATGGCATGACCTGTCTCGCTCTGCCAACGCCATATCGGCTGGAAATCGCAAACTTTCCCTACCTCCTCTCATTTAGCACCTGCGTTCAGGGTGACGCCCTTCGAATTTATGGAAAAGCTTTACGGATCCTGAAACTAAAATCTTCCAGGCAGCCGATGGTAAAAATTTGGTGATCCTAGCTTGCACTGTTTTTGACTGATCCACCTGTGTGATGGACGGACAGACAGAATTGCAATGGCTAAGACGCGCTACAGCAGTAGCTGCTGTTAAGCGCCAAAAAGACGAAATCTGATAAAATCTGCTATCAAAATTTTGTACATTATTTCAAAATCGAGTACAAAATGGTAACTGACCAAAAACACTTTCTGACTCATTGGCTGAACTGCCACAACATCATAATTCTGGACAGCGGCTTCTTTCTATAGCAGACACAAGCACATGTAAACTACACTGAAAGTACATCAAACTGCAATATTCCAATTTTCATACAAAAAAATGATACAATCTGGAATTGTACCCAGCCACACAAGCAGCAATGAATGACAAACAATAACCTATAGAGTGCTCAACTTTAAACTACTACAGTTTTATGTTTATTTACAAACAACTTAAACGAGCCATACAGAAACAAAACATGTTCACAAGAGATGCCTCAACAAAGCTAAAAGATGAGCTATATTGACTAGCAAGATATTTTCTGTTCAGTGATAAGAACAGGTTATGTATGACACGATGAAATTATTAGCAATGAATGTACCAAAACTAGTATAAAGGCCAATGTAATAACTAAACACATAATACGCTGTATATGAAAATACCAGGCGTATGCTCTGTGACAAGTCAGTGAGAACAGCAGTAAAACGTGAGTACTGTTTAGGTCGATGACGTGACAAGTCCTGCAAATAAAGTACAGCATTATTCCAAACAGAAAAAAATAACAACAATCACTCTAATTACTAGTGTACGTAATGTATAAATAGTTATGAAATGATAAACAAACAAGCAATTGAACAATCAAATTATCACTGAATCGGGCAATCAATTAGTTACTTAAAACGTATTTCCATGTTTCTGCTATTGACACATGGCAGTGGCACTGTGCCGTAACGTGTCCACTTGTCATCGTCCTAACGGCACCTTGGCCTTGATGACAATGTCCTTGGCCTTGGGTACCAAGTCCTTGGCCTTGTTCATGAGATAAAGTCCTCCACCACAATACTCCAGTTAACGATAACATGTCGTTGTGAATGCAGCTCTTAGATGTCCTTGGTTTTGCCCTTGAGTTTCTTTTTGGCCTTGGCCTTGCTCCCAAGTCCTTGGCCTTAGTCCCAAATTGTTGTTCTTGGCTTTGAACATAAAGTCCTTGATAACATCACTAGCACTATGCAAATTTGCTCTATGGCAAATGAGGTTTTGCAACAAAGCAATTATTGCTAAGAAGTGGTAACATTGCTAATAAATGATCTTAAATGAAACGCTAACCTTATGCTCAGCGATGAATGTTTCAAACAACTGTGCTGACAGCAACACTTCACGGGGCATCTTAACTGTCACAACCTGCAATCAACAGTAGCACTCCTATGTTTCACATAAACACTTAAACCTTCAACGAAACCATAACAGTATGTGCGACCAGGTCTTAAAAATCAACCCAACTTCAATGGAACAAAAATAGTACAACATATGACCGACATGATTGAGTGCCCAGCCAGTTAGACGCAGGGCCTCAAAAATCAACTTGATCGAATGGGGTCGGAGCCAAAAATCAATCAGGACTATGTTCACAGTTCAAAATTTAAAGTCCTTAAGTTAACTAGAGAAAAGCAGCATTAAGGTCGAGCAGGTCAATGGTCATGTGACCAGTATCATATTACATTAGATGACATTATGTGCTTGCAATCATCAAGTCCAAAATTCCAGATTTTCAAAACAAAGTAATCAAAATGCATATGGAGTAAAGTCAGTGCAATGGGCTCACCAGGTTCAATAAACAATGGACCAGGCAAAGTCTATAGAAATCAAGTTGCTTGAACAACCACAGCCAAAAACGTGAACAGATGGGGCTGGATCGAACCAAATAACTGGGTAAAGCACAGGCTACATAGTAAAAATTACCCCCCGCCAAAAAAAACAAAAAGTAGACTCTAAAAAACAATAACCAGAGAATTAAACTCTTACAGTATTTGCTAATATTATTATATAGAATAAATAATAAAAAAATAACAGTGCAAAGTAGAATACCTTATCCTTGGCTTTCTTGCCAGTTTTCACAGACAACTGTTCAACATAGTTACTAATGCAAATTGTCTCATAGCCCACTAAAATAAAAAACAAATATAAGCATATAAATACAAAACAAACTGAAAGCATGGTATTTACAATAACATCTTCTGTACTTCAAATGAAAAAGTTCAGCAATTGCAAAAATATACACTCAGTGGAAAACAATGAAAAAACCTTTTTGTCTACTACAAAAGTTAAACACCCTAAGGTTAGAAATAGCAATCTAGGAAAGTTAAATTTAAGTATATGAATAGACAAAATATCATCCTGTGCTTGTGAAATCACATTGTTGATCATATGGCATGCTTTTTGACTGATTTCATGCATATCTGAACTTGCCCACAGTTTTTTTCATTTTAGTTTTTTTTTAGTTTTAGTTATCATTATTTCCTTTCTTTTAAGTTTTTCATCTCAGGCATCTATCGCAGTTTCTAACTTTCTAGATTTGTTTTATTTGTTACACAACAGTACAGTGGGCTCAGAAAGTGTGTAGTCATCAGTGTTGTTAACAAGGACTTGACCTTCAAGGCCAAGGCCAAGGACAACAACACTGGTAGTCTTGGATTTATCCAGTAGAAATGGCCAGAATGCTGACTGGCAGTCATGGCGGGACCAGTTTTCCAGGTGTGGAAGAGCCTCGGGATGGATGGTAAAACATAGTAGACCATGTTCTATGGGTGGAAAGGCGTTTTGGTGGAGTCAGCCAGTATTAGTTGCCAGTGCAGTGAGCTCAGAAGGTGTGTGTAGTCATGGATTTATCCAGTAGAAATGGCCAGAATGCTGACTGGCAGTCATGGCTGGACCAGTTTTCCAGGTTCCGAAGAGCCTTGCGATGCATCCTTGTATCCATCGGTTGGTGTCACCATCCACTCCATAACATCTCAGTTTCTCAATCAATCTTCGGTGGCCAACTCTATCGAACGCTTTCGCGAAGTCCAAGACACAGATGATGTAATGATTACACAAACTGGTCATCAAGAGTAACATAAATTACTCACGCTTAACAGCGAAACGAACTATTTCGCAGCTGTGCTGATTGAAATCGCTGAGAAATAGGTTTAAATCAGCAAAACATGCCATTGAAGTAGGACTAGTATTTACACCGGAGGCACTATCTAAAATACACTAACAGTCAGAATTGTAATTTTAAGAACGAAAACAACTCAGCGTGTGGAATAGACGCAGGCATGACAATCGTAGTAGTGTTTGCAATCCCGGCCGTTTTGACGACGTCACAATCCCGGGATTACAAAAATTCGTTAAAATTGTACTTTTTGAGTGTTAAATGACACAAATAACAATTTAGCTGTCTAATAAATAAACCATGTGATGCGCCTCAAGAGTCTAGCTACTTTTTCTGTGCACTGTAATTTGTGTTTTTACAGTCCGAGTCACTCCCTACACTCGCAATAGGGGCCTATCTTCCGTACGGTCGGCCTACTACATCCTCGTGCATGAAATAAGTCTACCATGTATACCAAAACAGCGACCATGGATTCCGGGATTACAAATTTCTCAATCCCCAATACCGGTATTGAGAATTCAATCCCGGGATTGTAATCACTAATAGGCCTATATCGTAGCAGAAAAAGGTTTTCAGCTCCTGGGTTTGTGTACACAAGAAAATTGACTTTGAAACCTAGTTTTTAAAATTTCAACAACTTTTCGGAAATTTTGAAAGTCAAAATTTTGTTTTCTTTGTAGTTTGGTTAAGAATCTCAAATTTTCTCTCCTCTATTTCACAGCCTTGATTGGGGTTGCCCTTTATAAATTTCTGTAATCCTTAAATATCTTGGTAGTACAATTTAGCAACCTTGGCTTAATTGCATCATATTGACGACAATAATACTGACATTTGGAGCAAACCCACCTTAAAGAGTAAAGACCATTATACCCACCTAACAACCACAGCAAACTTAATCCAATTTTTTTTCTACTAATATAGAAATATTTTATCATGGCTAAGTTTCTTGAGACATTCAAACATACAAATTTGCAAACAGTCATATATTTCAGCTGTGAAAAGCAAACAAAAGCTCACATGAATCGAACGAATGAAAACACGCAAAAATCCTAAAACCAATCAAGTCTGGTCTTTTTACAAAAAAAAACCATTAAAAATGAGAAACCCCAAGAACCAGTAAAACCTAAAAACCACGGGGCTGGGTTATAAAAAACGGTTTTTGCAATCTTGGAACAGAAAGATGACAAAACACACAAGTTACAACATGGCACATTTATTATCGCTGAGAATAAGCAAACAAATCCACGAATCGGTTTTCGACAAAACATGTCGTCAGCTGTCAACATGTAAACCGGAAGTATTCGTACACGCAGTCGGACAACGCAGTGTAGGAGAGGCAACAGTGCAACAGTCATGATGCAACGTCTAGTGCTCGATACAGCAGCTAACCAGCTATACCGTGGTCCCTGGACAGGGGGTGTTGTGGGTTACAAAAGTTGAAAACAAAAAGTTGTAATTTTCCGACAAACAGCTGCAGATTTCCAACAGAAGACACTACGGGTGCTCCAAAGTTCAGTTTTGCCCCTAAATTCCATCAAACTGTTTGATTTTCAGCCCTAAATTTTGTATAGCAGGAAGAAAATCTTGAAGTGGAAAAAATTTAGTCTAAGAGGAATTGTCCCCGGACTCCCTGCCACAATGCTAATTTCCCGGGTATTTGTTATATGGGTAGCTAATCAGTGTCCAGATATTTTTTACAACTGGACATTTTGGCTGTGATATATATTGGCAGCATTTATTATTTATTTTAATGCAGCCTTGCTGCGCTGTAAGCTAGTTGATTAGTTTCAAAAAGAAACAGTTATTTACGAGCAATGTAGCATATTTCTAACGTCATCCGGAAAAGCAGCATCTACATTTAGTCTGGTGGTGAGGATTATGAGGGCTATCTGAAATTCTGGGTGAAAAGAAAAAATACCCAAGTACAACTATGAAGATTTGCAGCTCAACTTGTAAGATGTAGAGAATCAAGCAGGGTGGAAAAAGAGAGCCCATTTGGCCGACTCCTCACCTGAGAAATCCAAAACAGCCTGAAAAAGAGGAAGATTGGGGGAGCTACCGGAAAGTCCGAGCACTAGTAAAGTGTGGGTGCTTCGCGTGCAGTAAGACCAGTGGCATCTATCCCCACACCTGGTGGGCGCAGCTTGCACCCAGTGAAAAACAGGGGAAGCGGAGGTTTTGTTAAAAGTGCAGATCAAAACTTACCCTCTTATTTTTCAGTTCGCAAGACTTCCTTCTAATTTTTTACTAAGCCGTCAACACCCTTGACAAAACTCCCCCCCTATTTTTTACTTCCCCCTATTTTCCAGTCTACAACCTAAACAAAACTTCCCCCTAGAGAGAAAGAAACCCAAGGGGGGGAATTTAACTTTGAAAGTGGGAGGAAACTTGAACCCTAAAGTGTGGGGAAACCTGAGACCAAAAGTGGGAAGGGGACGTTTCGCCCAATTTCGATTCCAGATTTGGGGGAAATAAAAACCACCAGTTGAGACTGAACAGTCTCGTGGCTTGCTAACTCATCATGTCATTACTGACGACCAGGTTCACGCAGTTGTTACAGGCGCCTGGACCCTTCAGCGAGTCGTTGATCTCGTGCCGAAACACCGACAGGTTCTGCGTAAACCTGAAAACACATGGTTATAATAGAATGCAGTCGTGGTTGTAATAAACATTAATAAATAAGTGATTTGCAGCTTTACCCATCTTAGGAACCGGGTAACCGAATCTGGTTTTAACTTTTTACAAAGTAAGGAAAAATGACAATTCAACACACTCCCAAATTACAGTACAGAACTTCGCCAAAGAGGTCGCAAAAGGTGCGATTTTCATCAGTTTCTTTTCAGTATTTAGTGCAAAACGGGTATCAATTACTTGCCTGAACCCATTTACCAAAACACGTCACCAGCTCTGCATTGGGAAGGAAAAGGAAAAAGGCTGGAAGAAAAATAGGGAATAATGAGAAAAATAGACAAAGAAAAAATGAAAGAGAAAAATGATACGAAATTAGAGACCTGTCACGGTTCTTTGTGAGTAACGTTCTGTCGATGCCGTCCATGAGGTTCGTGAAACACTGCACCATGGCAGCCTGCTTCTCAGCCGGCAATGAGCTGATTATCTCCTCACGAAGCTTAGCAAAGTACTACACAAGACACCCAATGCACTCAATTCATATACAGGGTGGGCCAAAAAAATGTGCCACTTTATTTCTGTGCATACCTTCGCCAATTATTTACCGATTTTCAAAATTCTTTCACTGGCACACTCTGCAGACAATTTGCTATAACGCGATTATTACGTATCCCAACACACTATAAATGCGTTCCTACACTACCTTGTAAAATATCAATGAAATATGCATACATACCGATAATACAATCATTTTGGTAAAATTGAAAAAAAACACTTCAGACATTGCAGTGAACGGTCTGTATGACACTAGGCTGTATGGGTATAACACAGTCTCGTGTCATACAAATCATTCATCGCAGTGTTGGTCTAAAGCGTTTTTTCATTTACCTAGATTTCTGTTATTATCGTTAGTTTTTGCTTACATTTATATTTCACGAAGTAGTGTAGAAACGCATTTACCGTGTAGTGGAATATATAATAATTACATTGTTGCAAACTGTGTGCAGAGTGTGACAGTGAAAGAATTTAGAAAATTGGTGAATAATTGGCGAAGATATGGACAAAAATTAAAGTGGCACGTTTTTATGGCCCACGGTGTATATACAACCTTTATTTTGATATAGATTGTTCATTTGGGATGTAAGAACTTACACACGAAGCACCAGCAAATTCACAGCAACAGAGCAAAACAAGTCAGCAGTCGCAGACCATGCCATCTCTCTCAACCACGTCATAGATTGGGACCGAGCCAAGGTGATCGACAGAGAAAGCAACAGAATGGACCGATGGATCAGGGAGGCAATACACATCAGAAAAGAACAAGACAAATCGATGAACCAAGACGAGGGGTCCTACCAACATCCACATATCTTACTGTCTGCCGTATCGACACCCAGTGGACAGTCATTCCAAAAAAAGCAGCAGCAATTGCCGATATGTCAGAAATCTACATCAAAATAAAAACTGTATATTGATGAATTTGTATAATGTATTAACTTACCATTTCAACCTATGAGCCTATTGAAAAAAACACATGCAACCACCTTCAACAACCATCTTCTATGCACCCTGAGACTGGTCTAGTAATATCAGTAATAGTAAACAGATCTGCAGAAATAACAATTAATGCCATGATTAATCATTAAAAATAACACTTTATTGTTAATTTTTTGATTATATGCTGTGAACCATAAAAACGCACCCTTTTAATTTTGAGAGTAAGTTGGCCAAAAGTTAACTGAACTTCACAATATTTGGCAGAAAGGTAGCTGAGAAAATTTGCAACATATTTGCTGTGCTGCTCAGCAGACCCTATTTAGCGTATTTACCGCAGGAAAACATAGTGCAGTTCAATTATGCATGCACATGTGAATCTGTTCCATTAACAGCATCCATAATGTTAATGATAAAAAACTACAGGCTAAACATAACTTTTAAGTAAGTAAGTAAGTAAGTAAATGATTTATATAGCACTAAAGTCTCAGAAAGAATCAGATTTGCAATGCCTATGTAAGTGTCGTAACTTGTGTTACGTTCGAACAGTCTTCCTAAGGACCTGCGCTCTCCGACCAACAGTGCAGCACTCGACTGAAAACTCAACTTTTCAGCCAAACTTAAGCAACAGTAGCGATTGCAATCCCGGGATTGACTTCTCAATCCCAGGATCCAGGATTGAAAAATTTGTAATCCTGGGATCATGTTTCGGGATTAGGCTTACAGACTGGTTGTCATTTTGGTTAACCCATATGACTTATTTCATGCATAGGATGTAGTATACTCCCCTATGATAAATATATATCCGAACTGTAAGGAGTGATAGTGACTGTAAAAATACAAATTACAGTGCACACCACGAAGTAGTACGTGCGCACATAAAATACTTCATTTATCAGATGGCTAAAAATTCTTATTTCTATCATTTAACACACGAAAAAGCAAAATTTTAACTCATTTTTGGATCCTGAACACCCGGGATTGGGACGTTGCCAATCCCGGGATGCAGGATTGGTGAAAAATGCCAGGATCCCACGATTCGGGATCCCGGGAGTGCAATCCCTAGCTACAGACTGACTTCCAGGAAGTTTCTTTTTTGAAGAGCGAACTGAACTGAACTAGAACATTGAGCAGACAGAAAAATGTCACAAAGCTGCAATATAGCAGAGTAGAGACCTCTTCGTTGAGCAGTATGAGGCCAAGGAGAGGCCGAGACATGGACCATTGGTTGCGGCAGTCTTCAAACATGATGATGTTCAGTACAGTTGACAACATCTGACAGCAACGATACATCACACGATTACGACTTGTTAAGTGCTGTGACAAACATGATCAGAACATATGGCATACAAACAGGGCGAAACTAGAACAAAGATGCCTGTGCCACGAAGGGGCGAGGCAGCTTTCCCTAGCCCTTCTGCAAGGAAGCAGAAAACAGAGACTGAGCTCCACCCAGCATCCAAGAAGTTACAATTTTCCGACAGACACTAAAAATTTTCAACAAGCTTCTGACAGACAGCCGCAAATTTCTGACGGAGGAGTTCTTAGGTGCTAGGAATTTCAACTTTGCTCCTAAATTTCTGCAAAATGGGAGTTTATCAGCTTCAAATTTTGCAATTTTAAACAAAAATTTTCCAACCAAAGAAAAATTTCCGACAACTTTCTGACAGCCCAAAATTTACGGAAGAGAACGGAGGGCAGCCCGCAGCCACAATGCCAATGATAGCCTTCAATTACGAGGCTGTCCCCTCCTTCCCTTTATGGTTGCAAGCATCCCTGTGTAGATCTTACAATCAGTTTTGCAAACGATAAGACTGAATTATTGCAGTAAAAAGTGGTCATGTCGTTTGAGACCTTGAATACCTTCAGTGCAATGATCGAAGGAGGCCAATCGTTCCAAAACTGCTTGATTGGGCATCTACATATAGCACGTACTTTCCACTTTTTATGCACTCCCAGTACATGTATATCACAGTGTAGCACGGTAGTGCATAACACTGTTGTAAGGGTGACTATCAAAGTCAGTGAGAAACCCCAGATTTTGGGCACCCGTAGCCCCCAAACCCCTGAATCAATCGACCTAAAATTTGACTTCGATGATTACATTGGCGGTCTGACTCTACGTACCAGAAATGGTACAAATCGGCCCAGCAGGGGTGGCGGGGCAAAGGGGTGAAATATAACATTCAATTGGGTTATTTTTTACTTTTCTTGCCAAGCTCTGGAGAACACATTTTTGGGAGTATCGCCACATTCTTTGCACTGGATGACGTGTTTTGGTGGGGATAGATTTCCTAGGGAATCTCAACATTCATCTTTCATATTTCCCCCTTAAATCCCCCCAAAACCGAAAATTTTAAGCCCATTTTCTGACTTAAAGAAATTACAACTGAAAATGCTTAACAACTGAGATGCTCATCTACAAGCTACCCTTAATCGTCATCGTAGCCTCACCAAAGTGGCATAGTGAATTCGCAATGGGGCCTCGGGAATTTGGACTCCCTGCCTACAGGTCATGTGACACGGCGCATGCGCAGTGAACTTTTGGCCTTTAACATGGGCAAATGCAAGTTTGAGGCTTTATATCTCACTAACGGTGCAAGATAGATGCATGGTCACAATGGACGACCATGGTATATTATAAATATGCTAATGATAATAATACTTTCAATAGTTTAATACTTTTAGCTAATAGTTCTAATTTCTGCTTATGGTACGGCAGACGAAAAATTCTAAAGAGTTTAGTTTTGTTATATTGAAGCAATATACTAGTAAATTTTTTTATCCTCCAGCATAGACTATTTAATTTGACACCTAACATGTTAGAAGTAGGCCATCCAAAAAGCAGCTATTATGACATGAGCAATACGTCAGGACTTGCAAAGAATATTTAATCATCTGCCATATTTTGTTGCAATATTTTGAACAAGTATTTCTTCAGCTACAACTGGTACAAACTGATGTAAATTGATCATCATTTAAGTGAATTATGAAAAAAACAAAAAGGGTCCTTTTTTATGAAACACAGTGTAGAATGTAACACTAATTAAAATATGCTGATCAATTGACATAAAAACATCGCTTTGAAGTAATTTTATCACAGATATGTTGTGCCAGCCAAACGCACACAACAGGCCATAAATACTATTGACGTTACTCACAGGACGCTTGGTCGACCAACATTTGCATTGAAAACACAGTAAATCCATCAGTTTTACTCAGAATAATGTCCGATTTACAGTACAAGTAATGACGCATAGACGACATCAGAAATTACATCATTGTTTATGTGTTCACTACTAGAGGTGTGCGATTTGTAAAATTAACAATGTGCTGGAACATTATGGTTTTTTCGTCAGTTAACTATTGATGGAAAATTTGGCCTTTTTAAGGCCATTTGGCCATAAATTAAGCTGCATTTGACCTCAAGGCAATAAAGCCAGTTAGCAACACTCCTGCAGATGACGTCACAGTTCTGATAATGGCCATAGCCGCGAAAAGGGAAAAGTGAGTACTTTAAACATGATTTTTAGGGTATTAAGATGTATTAGCAACTAGAAGACTAATGAATATTGACAAATTAGCTTTTGATTAAGCCAATTAATGCTTTATAACAGTTACGTAAGATGATGAGAATTGGACTTTAACAGACTCAACAGTACTTCTATAGAGAGAAAGCCAAGTGCTTTCATGCTCGTATAATCTCTTTAATACAAATCATTTGACAATTTTTATTATTTTACTAACCTGTTGCATTCTGTGAATGATTATTTCCCAAGTGGTATGCAACAAAACAGAAAATTAAAAAATGCTAATAACAAGAAAAACAGTATTATGATGCAGAAGTTTGTTTGCTATCTCACTTGCTGCAGGATATCAGGATGAAGTTCGAGGATCCGTAGAAAAGTGTCGGACTCGTTGTTTGCTGCCGGCTTTGACTGTTTGCGTGTCAGCTTCTTGAACAGATATGATATGATGTTGTCCAACGTCGCACAGCAGCCAGTACAAACCATTGCGTCTACAGCACGGATAACTATCATCCATTCACAGGGAGTCATAAAATAAAATTCAAGGACTTCTCAAAGACTTTCAAAGATTACCAACATAAATTTTCAACAACTAATTGTGAACGTTAATTCACATCATTACACATTATGCAACACGTCACTAACTGCACATTACCACCAGATATTTTTCCAAGTGTTCTGTAGATGTCTTTTCTTCAGAAGCTGTGTGTTCATGTAACCTGTGACCTGTGCGTGTATACTGCGAAATATACTGAAACTGGAAATTTGGGGCAGAGCGAAATATGAGTCCGCCTGACACCGATATGTCCTATTGTGAAGGGAATTTAGGGGATTGAAATACCCCTCATAGCAAAGTCATGTGGCCCGAACTGAAATGCATTAGCATATGCAAAATGCACATTGTCGAGTTAGGGTGACAACTAACCAAGTGTGTCATTAATGAACCAAAGTTCACCAATTTTTTTGATCAGTGGGAGATGTATCATAGTTGACAATGCGATTTACCGCTTCTCAATACCTTAATTCAGGGGTCTCAAACTCGCGGCGGCCCGCGAAGGCGTCATAGGCGTCATTTGTGGCCCGCGACACATTATCTGAAATTCTAAGAATTTATGATAAAAATAAGTTGTTTTATTTATTTTACAGCATTTTTCCAGTAACCCAGCGAAACTACTATTTTTCTCATTTGCGTTCTCTTTAGTGGAGCCGCATGCTGATGCTGGCAGCGACCAATGCTGGCGCTGGCAACTTGGACCATTTCTCATCTCTTCAGGTGGTAGGTTTAAGTGAAGTTAAGCCACGGCGGCTAAAAGATTATGCAGATGTCATTTCTGAATTTCTTGCAGAGTTTGACCAATGTTTTAAAGAGTTCAATAATTTTAAACCACAGTTTGCACTCTCTGCCACTCTGTTTGACGTTGACGCAGAAAGCGTTTACGAAGAATTCCAGATGAAGGTATTGGATTTGAAGTGTGACAAGCAGAAGCAAAAGTACACGGATGAGGGTGTTCCTGATTTCTACAATTTTTTGTTTAGAAAAAAAGTATCCAAAATTAGTCTTTGCAGCCTCCGAAATAGCCTAATGGCGATGTTTGGCTGTACGTACGTTTGTGAACAGTTCTTCTCATCAATGAAGATCAACAAATCCGCTTTCTAATTAAGACTCACTAGTAAACGTCTGAATGCAACATTGCAATTGGCTAACACCCGTGATTTCAAGACTAACGTTGACTCTCTGGTTTCTGCGAAATCAGCGGTAAGAGTTAGTCGGAGACGGGAAAAAATCTGAAGTTCTAAACTACAGTGTATACTGTAAAAATAACTTCTGTCATTTGTAGGGACCTATTAATTACTGCATTTACTGCATTTGTCGCCTCTAAAAACAATGCGGCCCACCGACTGAGTGATATCTTGCAGTGTGGCCCCTACCCCCAAATGAGTTTGAGACACCTGCCTTAATTAATGCCAGATATATTCACGCCTTAAGTCGAAAGTTGTCCTAAATTGCGCCAAATTTTGAACGTTTTTCGCTATGCCAAATTTTAAGAGAACAGTGCCCAAGAAAAGTTGCACC
>Ga0209671_1000383_pt1 | contig 28064 bp, 12 predicted proteins | sample WorMetHERISLAND2_2_FD_187401 | JGI IMG/M metagenome (GOLD analysis project Ga0209671, IMG submission 187401) | Marine gutless worms symbiont microbial communities from Max Planck institute for Marine Microbiology, Germany - Olavius geniculatus... | ecosystem: Host-associated > Annelida >...
GGTCCAGGTAGAGAATTTGGTATTTGTATATTAACTTAGCGTGAACACCCAAATTTTCAGCTAAACTACTGAACCGGAACTGCTATAGGCTTTCGCGCGTCTCGTGATCATACGCTCAAATTTCTTGTAAATATGTGGCACCACCCTTGTTTGTCTTTAGGCTTAGGCCTATTGTTTAAACTGTACTAAATGTGGTCAGTTGAATACTCAGAAAAATAGTTAAAATTGTTGCCACCATCTCATTTTAAGGCTAGGCCCTATAATGCACGAAATTTGATTCTTGGCCGGGGTTCTGCCCCAGAACCCGCTGGGGAAGCTCACAACACTCCCCCAGTCCCTACAACTAGAATTTTAGGGTTCTAAAGCTAGGGAAAAGAGGGATAAGGGTAAGAGGAAAAAGCTAAATAGAAAGGTAAAGAAAAAAGAAGAAAAGGGAGTAAAGGAGGAGAAAAGGAGAAGGGAAAAGGAAAGGAAGGAAAGGAAGGGACTCTCTGGATTTGTTTCTTTAGAGAAAAAATTCCTGTAGCTACACCAGTGCAAAAATGCATGCAACACAAAAAAGCTTCAACTTCTGGGGGACAACATCCTCCAGACCTTTTTCCAGGGTTTGTCCCTGGACCCCACTATAGAAAACTTCTGTTTTCCAGACCCCGTTGTTTTACGCCCCCTAACTTAAAATCCTAAATAGCCCCCAAGTCCAGCGCGTTCAGTTAACGGCCAAACGCATTTATTTCATTGTAACTTTTTGTGTGTTTTGCGATTATAAATATTCAATAGCCGAAATCTGTGCCAGCTGTGAAAAAGCTATACGTACGATGAAAATTAAACAAAGTTTACAACTCGATAGGCCCCCGTATATAAGACTAACAAACTTTTTAAAATTTATACGTCAGTAAAAGTTATATTTTTCCCATACTCGTATGAGCTTAAAGCGGATGTGATGTCATTGAAATTTATGACGTCATAAAGCGTTAAACAGCTAAATAGCCTACGATTTGAAGTGCTAACGCAAGCAGCATGAATATACTGTAGGCCTACGCACGACAATTCTCCTGTCTGCAGCTGGATGTAGGCCTATGCCTACGAACGTAAGACCTCGCGATATGTGATTTTGTGGAAGCCCTGACAAATAGGCCTACGTTCATGAATTTTTCATTTGCTATATGAATACACAGTAGCCGAAATCTGCGCTGGCCATTAATAAAAACGCTTCTGTTAATTACGATGGCACATCAGGATTTGACGTTGTCCGTAAAATTTTATTGAGAAGTTAACAGTGATATCTGTCGTCTTTCTGAAAGGTTGACCAATTTTTACAATGTATAATCTGGGGAGCCCTGATGTGTGGGGGCTTGGGAGCGAGCCCCGAAGATCTCCCCTAAATCCGGCAGAGCCCGGCACTGCTGTCCAATCCCAAAGTTAAAATTACCCAGCTAACTGTTCGCGACTCTGGCTTCATACAATACGACCACGCTACATACAGCAGAGACTTGATTTACAGTAACTATTATTTTTAAATGTTAAAAATTTTCACTGTGGTGTCCGCTATCCAAACAATGAATGACTCAAGTCTGTGGTAGAAGCCTGGCTGGAGGGACCAATATAAAACACCTTATGACGTCGTAAGTCATAATGACGTCATATCAGCTTTAAGCTCACATGAGTTCTGGAGAAATGTGCGTTTTGTTGGTGTATATAGCCTAGATATTAAATTTTTTTAGTCTAACATATCGACTTGCAAAACTATGAACGTCCCTTGTAGTCACACTGTACGCTGGCCTTGCGGGCGTGCACCATGAAGTAAAAGCGTGATACCCCGTTTACACGATCAAGCAATCATCAAGCAAAAATTGAGCAAACGTCAAGCAAATATGAAACATGCATAAAGCATTGCCTATATGAAGCAAACATCAAGCAAACGTCGAGCAAACATCGAGGAATTAGAGCACACGTCGTGTACGTGTATTTTGAATGCATTTGCTGGATGTTTGCTCGATAATTGCTCGATGTTTGCTTGATCGTGTAAAGTGTAAACGAAGAATAATGCTAAAACGCGACAGCTATAGCGTGGCAATGGGACATAGGCCTATGCAGATACCTCGTTCCACAGAACGTATTTCTAGTTTCGACTTATTTTACAGCGAATTTGTATTGCAAATTACAAACTCAGTTAATGATTTTATTTTATATTGCTATTTTTTATACCAGTCAATCGACTATTCGACAAGATACTCGAACTCGACGTAGCGAGTACTAAAAAGTTCGATTCGCACAGCCTTAAGATTAATTATTATTTTTATATGCATTTAAGTATTCTATGCTGTTGTTTGTTTACATTACACGTGATAATAAAGTTTTAGTTTAAGTGAATGATTTTAGTGTTGTAAGTAATATGAATTGTAGTGATAACTAGAAATTACTGCATATATATCATGTTGAATTTTTGAAAAGCAGGCCCGTTTTAAAGGGGGTGGCATCTTCTTCTTCGGAGTATGGTCAAACTTCAACTGTGCCGAAGGGCCCCGCACTAGACAGTGATCGCTGAAACTGACGATGGATTGATCGATCAATCTAAACAATTTTCATTGCTTTGGGGGATGAATTGGGGCTCATACAGTAACGCACCTACTTGTCATAGGCTATCGCAGTGACTTCGCAACCGCGTGCAACCGTTTTCTATTCACCTTACCACTAGCTATACTTCACTTTACTCTAATTCGTCGAATCTAACTCAAATGAATCGCTTTTTGCACTTTATTTACGTTATTATTTATAAACGTTATTGTAAACAACCAGACTATCAGACTATCTGCTGCAGTCAGATGTTAATTGTTTTTTGTTTTATTTTATTTGTGACTGAATTTGCGGACTGTTTACTTTTAATATGACAATTAGTGAGAAATTGTCTCAGAAGATAGTTTTGGCATATGCATTACTGAGATTTTTTGATTTTTTGACAACTAAAGTTTCACATGGTAGTGTGGCGACGCAGTTATGCTATGGTGGATTGTTTAATAAACACATGACTGCTACTTGTCCACAGAGTTTGCCAGTGAAAAAAAATTGAAAATTGGTTAATATTTAGAGAAGATAAGGACAATCACAAAGTAGGACGTTTTTTGAGACACATAACAGTGCATTATAGTATTGAGGTACAAAACAGTGACACAAGGTACACAAAATAATTAAAAAAACAACATAGTGAAAACAAAAACGAAAATGAAATAGACAATTATGTGTCTCCAATAAAGTTACAAAAATACATGTACGGCAAACATAATTTAACAACAAAATAAATTTAAGTAAAATATAGACTGAGTAAGTAAGCTACAAACAAAGGCAGACAAGATCAATGACAAGTATGAAGACCCAGTAGCTGCTTTATTTTTTTGTACTGTAGAATGTCATTGGACCAACAGCAGTGAACTGAGCGTAGCAACTGTTACAAAAGTAAATAGAAATAAATCCATAAATTAAAACAGTAAGTTATGTTTCAGTTCGATTAAATTTTAGTTTATTGCCCATCACTAAACAGCAATGAAGCCCATAAGCATTGAAAAAAGAATGCATTGATATTCTACGCAGGTGCTTGTTTACTCATAAAAACAATTGTTGTTGTTGTTCAATTCGCTTAATTTGACGAATAGGCAGTGATAAGGTGAATAGAAAACGGTTGCACGCGGTTGCGAAGTCACTGCGATAGCCTATGACAAGTAGGTGCGTTAGTGTATGAGACCCGGATGAATTATTGTCACAACTTGAAGTTAGTAAAAAAGTCTAGAAAATATTTAGGGAAATCTAAAATCTAGGGTCGCAAATATTTTTTCATGAGAGGAGCGAGCGAAATAGTAGACCCAAGAAACAGATGATACGGGTCTACTATATCTACAGATAGGCCTATCCTACAGTTGTGGTATAGCCACTGTAGGGTGGTCGCAGATCACTATGTGGTGTCAGAGGCCTCGTGGGTAAATCAGTGCCAAGGGCCTTGACAGCCCTGCTGAAAAAGCATGTATATAAGCGACATATGTCAAACATGGAGGATGGCCAACATCTGGGATGCGCTACTGATATTAGAATCTGGATCAGTGAATATGGACTGATAATAGCTGTGCAGTATGAATCATGTGATGCTGTTGATTTTTTGCAGTTGGTTATGCATGCAAATACTGGCTTTGATGCATCGTGGGCCTACAGTATTGATGATTATAACAATATGGATTACTACAGTAGTCAAAGCTATGCTTCAGACACTGATTCTACACAGGACCTCGGTGATCTAGAAGAGCTGTTGTATAGCCACATTCACTACGAGCCAAATCATCTTTATGTGACTGGAGCTTCAGATGACCACAGCTATTCAGATGTGCAGATAACACCACTTCGTGATGCTGCTTTAGATATAAACTTTGATATAGCAGCTAGTCTAACTAAGCACGAAACTTCCATTGCAAGTTATATCTCAGATGATGATGAATTGATAATAATTGATGAAATACTGCCACAAGATGAACCTAGCAGGAGTAATAGTACTGCCACCATCAGTTTGTCTTCGAAGCAACTGAAAAGTAAGACTGCAAGCTGTAAAACTTCTAAATTGGGCGATAAAGTAAAAACCAAGTCAAAGAAAGTAGATGCAACCAGTTCCGCAAGCAGTATTTCATTTGTAAAGTCTACCGCTGCAAAAAGTCTACCGATTAACCTGCTGAATGATGGTAGAAGATCTCCTAGTTGCAAGGAGGTTTGTGGAGCTGATGGGAAACATCTGGCAGACAAGAAATCAAAAGTGAAGCAGAAGAGTGGGATTATTTCTGAAGCTCAGAGAGTTAAGCCAGTTGTTGCTGACTCTGATAGCGAGTCAACATCTGATGCTTTCTGCTGTGATTTTTCGTCTGATGAATTGTCTTCTGATGGAGTCCCTGATGACATCAAACTGAGTAACATCAACATCGGCTTTCCTCAGACTTTTGACATTGATGCTTTGACTGCTGTGCTGAATAGCTTGCCAGGTATGAGCTCTTGTATGTTAAGATGTAGCTTAACAAAACTGGTCAATAGGTACTTGTAGCTTGGACTTTGGATATCAGGTTGGCTGAGGTTGCAAGAAAAATATAGAGCTTCTGACATCATCACCATATTGATCACAGTAAAACATCTATGTGCCTCCATCTTACATAGCTGATGGCTAGCATTATTTATGCAGTATGGTAGGGTGCAGTACAGGCATTTTGGGTCATCCAGGGTTGTTGAGTTTAGTAGTAATTGAAAGGGGTTATGGGACTTCCTATTTATTAGTGATTAATAGCAACCTTGGCAGTATTTAGCACCATTTTTGAGATACAGTGAGTTATTGCTTCAAAATTGCTAATTTTTCCTACTCCTTGTTTAGCGACTGATCAGGGCGATTTCTTTCGATTTCCTGGAAAAACTTTATGGATCCTAAAGCTAGTCTTTCTGGGAATTGATAGTGAAGATTTCATGATTGTAGATCATACCATTTTGGTAGTGCAACAGGGTATGACAGACAGACTCTTGGACACATTAAAAAAGATACCTTTGCTATAGCCAAGACAAGGCACCTGCATAGCATGCTACTATCTTGACACACTGTAAAAACTTCATACTTGTTTAGTTTGTGGCATATCAATTAGTTAATGTGTTGTGTTGACAGAGTGTGATTGGGAGGTAAATGCGCAAGACCTGACTGCTGGTACACCTAGTGTTTCACGCTACTACACGCAAACAGCAAGCAGAGCTCGGTGTGTCAACTGCTGTGAAAGAGGACATTTAGCAAGGGATTGTCCTCTGCCTAAAGTAAGATAACTATGTGACTTGAATAGTGGCTTTAAAAGTTGTATTTAACAATATCATTGATCTGTAGTTTTTGTAGCCTACATTAGTAACTAGATGTACAAGCGGGTAGGCACATAGGGATGTCACGTATTGACATTGTTTTCTACAGGGTGGTCCATAAAAAACGTGGCACTTTACTTTTGTCCATATCTTCGCCAGTTATTGATCGATTTTCAAAATTCTTTCACTCTTACATTCTGCAGGCAACTTACATTAATGTGGTTATTATATATTCCAGTGCATCGTAAATGCATCTCTACACTACCTTGTGAAATATAAGTGAAATTTGAATGTATAACGATAATAACTAACAAACGTTTTGGTAAATAAATCATTTCAGACCAACGTTGCGGTTAATGATCTGTATGACACTAAACTGTGTGGGTTTAACACAGTTTAATGTCATATGGATGATTCACCGCAGTGTCGGTCTGATGTGTTTTTTCCATTTACCAAAATGTTTGTTATTATCGTTAGTTTTTTCTTACATTTTCATTTCACAAGGTAGTGTAAAGACGCTATTGCAGTGTGGTGGAATATATATAATAACCATATTATTGCAAATTGTCTGCAGAGTGTGCCGGTGAAAGAATTTTGAAAATAGGTTAATAATTGGCAAAGATATGGGCAAAAGTGAAGTGCCACATTTTTTTATAGACCATGCTGTATGTCGAGTCCAAAGCTCACAGTGTTCCACAGGCAACTTAGCTAGATTTGAGGGGTCTTACTTCTTATGGATTGAAAGGGAAAGGAAAGAGGAGAGGAAAGGAGAAAGTGAAAGACATTTTGGGGCCTTGCCTGTAAAATATAGAAAGTTAGAAAGCACATTTTTCAACAATAACTGACATCATTGCTAGCGTAGAAATCCATTAGCCTGTCATCTAAATAATATTTATTTACAGTAGTGATGGAACGGAAACTACAGTTTAGTTGCTTGAATTCATTCGATTGTCAAATGACCGCAGTTTAACGGAATATTGGAACTTTTGCTTCACGGACTTTAGTAATTTAAATACATTACACATGCGCATTAATTTTTTTAATGCGCATTAATTTACTAATGCATTAGTGCGTTAAATTAATGTGTTAATTTGACAGCTCTAATAATAATAATAATAATAATATAATAATAATCTCGTTAGCAACTTGCTGTGGTTGTCCTTATTCCCTCTTTTGGTAGCAGCTCTCATAAACCAATTTAAGGGCATGGTTGTTAGAAATGTGTATAACTGAGATGTTGAGCAGTTTTTCTGTTTGAAATCATGCAGAAGCTGTTAGCATGCTTGCTTTGTGGAGTGCGTGGTCATCTGGCAAGAAGCTGTCCGGCGTCATTGTGTTTCAACTGTCATCAGCCTGGCCATGCTGTTCGAGACTGTGACCGACGGCGATGTATACGGAGCGAGATCTGCCGACGATGTGGAATGCGTGGCCACATTCAGACGGTTGGCATTGAATTTTACTGTGTGAATGTTGTACATTATTTGTATCTCAGTTTTTAATAAATCAGTATTTGAGTTTTTGTGTAATTGCTTTAATGCTTTTGAATTGATTGAATGACTCTCAGACCTGAAAACGTTTGTCACTGCAATTCCGTAGTTTATTTTGTGGGTTGTTCTAACTTGAAGTAACTGTGGCAAAAAAACAGGCCGTTTTTTACGTGCAAGAGTTAGCATAGCACGTATTATCTATTGTAATTCTGTCTTGGTGTCTGTATGTTTGTCTTTCACAACCCGGTACCGATTGCAGCCAGGGTGAGATAGAGACTTCTGGTTTTCACCATATGATAGCTTAGAGTCTCTAGTATTTTGTGACAAAATTCCATGCCACTGCATGAAAGGGGTCCCTACGAATGAGGGGAGAAAAAGGGGCACTCCCCTTAAAAAGGCGTTATTTTACCGTTATTGGTTCGTGTAGCATGAAAATGGTTGCAGATAGGCACAGACATGCTGCTTAACATAACAAGCACTGGCGACGAGCTTCTTAGAATTGTTAACATTGATGCCTTTAATTAACCTTGAACCCTAAAAATAGGGGTTTTTAGTGATTTTTTGGCTGCAAAACAGTGAATTGCGATGAAATGGATGGAGATAGACCAAGATTACCTTCGAACAGGAACTGCTATAGGCTCTGGCCCATCTCATGAGCATTAGCTCAGATTTCTTGTTAACAATGATTTTTATATGCATGTATGCATAATTGTTTTTGCTTTGTTTTATGTAGGAATGTCCAGACTTGTGGAGACAGTACCATTTGACAGTGAGTCATCAGTTGTCAACTTGTTATGTCATTCTTTTCCATTCTTGCTGTATTGTAATGTTTTTGTGTGTGTAGCTTTTTTATCATTTTTTTTAAAATAAATATTGCTGTAGCCGTTCCAAAAGTTCTAGTTTAGAGACTCAGCTTTTCTTAAATCTTGACAAATAGGCTAGTTAATTTGAGCTTTCATGTAGCTATGGTGCAGAGTGTTAGAAGGTGTCGTTTGAGTGATGGAAAAGTCATTGTACATTTAAAAGTCTTGCTGTAACGATATTTTCAAAGGTTTATTCTACAGGATCCGGCCTATGGTACCTGGATTAACTTAAGAAGGAATTGACTGTCAAAAGAAAGTATTTTTATATGTTTATAGTGGTTTTAATATATACTTTGTATTACTGTTGTAGACTTCCTCTGGGCCTGTTATAACAGCCAAGTCAGAAAAAGTAGAACGGAAGTTCTGCTACAATTGTGGGGCCAATGGCCATTTTGGTCATGTATGTAAAAATGTCATCCAGATTTGTTTTAGCTGATAGCATTTGATTTTGAAGTACAGTAAAACTTCGTTATAACGTACTTCTAGGGACCAGAAAAATTGGTACGTTATGTCCGAGGTACGTTGTAACCAAACATAGCACAGTTCATATTTTTATTAGCAATGCAAACACATACATTCAATCAAACGTCATTGTTACTATGACGTCACGCCACTGCACGCACACGCAGACAGAACGATAGACAGAAAATCAGACATGCCTGGACTTCAGATCATTTGTCTAGTGTACAGTCTGTAGGCCTACTCTAAGCCGACTATTTTTTTTAGAAAATTGTCCATAGTCATTTGGGTGGTGCATTGTCCTTTCAACGTAAGAAACTGCTCCACGGACAGCAGGTTCATCTGGGCATTCTCGCTGATGCTGACGCCCAGAAGGTAAAGTGTCCCAAGTTCTGCAAAGTGGCCAAGGCCTCCATAGCCTGTGGACGACCTGGGTGATCGAGCCAGGTCAAGTCTCCCTCCTCCTTTCCCCCTCCTCGTCTGACGGTGTAGCGCTGCCTGGCTCAGCAGACGCCATCACTGCAGCGACGATGTCGTCGTCTGTCAGTTGCTGGCACGTCTCCACATTCTCATCCACGGCGGCGTACTCATCAAACGTGACGTCTGCTGGCAGCAGGTGATCTGATAAGAGGCAGTTCACTGGTCATAAACGGATCAGATTACACGTACGCCGTCAATTGCTATCTAATTGCCCTCCCCCACTTGACCACTCACTCAGTCGCTGCATCCCTAGAATGCCAACACACTGGAAGACTGGCGTCTGGGCGTGTGACTGTGTCTGCAGGGGTTGTGTTCATGCTGGCTGACTGACCACGCTGTGCTAGGTGGGTGATCTATTCTACATTACGTTGTATGCAGGGCATTTGCTGGCCTGCGGACCGCAAATGACGTCCGTAATAACCGAGGGTACGTTATAGCCGAGTACGTTATATCCAGCAGACGTCCTATGCTAAAGAATAGGAAGTTTGACGGGACTGTAAAAGTCAGTACGTTGTAACCGAGTGTACGTTTTAACCGAGTCCATTATAACGAAGTTTTACTGTAGTAATATGAACTGTAATGTAGTTAAGAAGGCTGTTGATAGTTTATACTTTGTGCTTGGTCCTTTTTGTGAATGTCAGCTGTGTAAATTTTAGGCAGAAATATTGACTTCATGTTAATAAATATAATGTTGGTTTTGGTTAAGTTTTGAAGTCAAATAATCAAATACCCCTTGTAGGGCAGAACAGCGATAGTGTAGAAGTAAATAATGAACTGACTGGTTTAGACATCAACTAAGTACACCCAACAGCAGAATGCTTTGCACGTCTTGGCCTCGGCGTCTGTCTGTTTGTCCGTCTGTCACACTCTGCATCCTTATCAAAACGGTGCAAGCTAGGATCACGAAATCTTCACTGTGGGCTGCCCCTAGGACTTTCGTGATGAAATCTGGTGCCGCTGGGTGAAGGGTTTCCCCTCAAACAAGGGTGTCAAAAAGGGGTACCCCCTTAAAAGATGTTATTTTGCCGCTGTTGTTCTTCTGGTGTCAAAACAGTTGCAGATAGGTACAGAGATGTTGCTTATCATAACAAGCACTGGTCACATGCTTATTTAGTTTTATCAACACCTTCAAAAGGGGTTTTTAAAAAAATTTTCAATTTTTGGCTGCAACGCACACTTCAAGAGTGAATTGCGACGGAATGGCTGGATATAGACCAAGACAACCTGCGTATGATATTTTCAGCATCAAACACAGATTTTCATAGTTTAAGTCCCGAACCCCTATGTTCAAGGGGGCCTGCACACTTGACTGTCAAAGAGGGGTACCCCTCTAAAAAGTGGTTATTTTGCCGATATTGGCTCATCTAGCATGAAAACAGTTGCAGATAGGCATAGACATGCTGCTTATCATAACAAGCACTAGTGACAAGCTTTCTAGCAATATTAACATCGATGACCTCGAATGACCCTGAACCCTTTAAATAAGTATTTTTGTGTTTTTGTGTGATTTTCGGCTGCGGTGCAAACTTCAAGAGTGAATTGCGATGAAATGGCTGGATATAGACCAAGACAGTGGGTGAAGTGAACTGCTAAAGCTGTCATGTCTCATGAGCTTTGCTCAAATTACTTGTTTTCATAGTTAGATTTAATGATGGTTCTTCGCAGTCATAATGCTTTCACAAATGTTTTGAAGCAAGCATTGTGCATGTGTCTGCTGTTGCTAGTTGTAGCTTGCTGTCTTTATCTGCATTTATTATACAGGGTGTGGCAAAAAAGTGGACCCCTATAGTTTTTCGCTGTTTTCACAGCAACCATTTGGACTTTTAATTTGAAATTTTACAGATTCATTTACTAAAACCTTCTACATCTAACTGCCAAGTAAAATGTGATTCTGTTGAAAAACGACGAAGTTACAGACTTTTTAACATGACCACCTACCAATTTTTCAGCATTCAAAAATGTTCCGGCTATACAACACCAATTTAATAACATCGTTGAAACAACACAGTTAAATAATGATCAGATGCCAGAATTCCATTGTCACTGCGAATGTTCGAAGTGTTCACCGCCAGCTTCAAGCTACAACACCAGCCTCCAGTCGCCTTATTTGAGAAATCTTTTACAGCCTTGTCGATCAGTCCTTGTGGCAAATTGCCCTAGAAGCGCTTCCGCGAGTTCGGCGCTTGTTTTTGGCTTTGATTTAAGCTTCCAGTAAGCCTCCAACATTGCACACCATACATGATAGTCCATTGGGTTTGCATTCAGCGAATTTGGAGGCCATTGGTCTTTTGTGGTGATATCTGGACAGCTGGCCCGCAGCCAGTTCTGTGCGCTGTGCGGCGTTGTGAACTGTGTGCTGATGCGCCGTCCTGCTGGAAGATGAATCTGGTGAGCAGCCGGCGATTGCTTTATAAGGAACCATAATTTAGGAATAATTTATAAACAATATAAATTACTGTTTATCATAACGTCACTGTAATGACATCAGCAGTAACGTGTAACCAGTTTTCGAAAATTAAATAGCATTTTTAGCTTGAACATTTTTGAATGCTGGAAATTCGGTAGGTGGTCATGTTAAGAAGTCTATAACTTCGGCGTTTTTAAACAGAATCACGTTTTACCTGGCGATTAAATATACAAGGTTTCTCTAAATAAAGCAGTAAAGTTTGATATCAAAATCCCAAATGGTTGCTGAGAAAATGGCGAAAAACTTTAGCGGTCCATTTTTTTGCTGCACAGTGTAAATGGTTTTTTTTCTAGGAATGTAATGAAGACCGAATGGATAGTTACAGTTTGCCAACACTGCCTTTCATTGCAAGATATGATACTCGTGATGCAACCAAGTCTTCATCTGCTCCTCATAGCAAGAAACGCAACACAAGTTCTGGTAATAGCTTATATATTTTTTGCTTAGGCTTGTTAACATTTTGTCCATTTTTTCATCTTGATGTGCAGAGGAAAGTAGAAAGCTTTGTCATTTTTGATGCACTACAGGTACGTAGTATACCTCGTCTATGGCACGATGTGTCTGTCATCCATCTGTCTGTATGTCAAGGATGTATTGTGGCTAACAGGTAGGTCATTGGGGAAAACTTTTTGCACTAGTAATTAATCCTGTGTCGAGGCTCTCTGCATACAAAATTTGGGGGATGCAGTGCAATTGGAACATTTTTAAATTTGGAGTTGAATGCAGAGGGTAGGTAAAATGTGTTTTTTTGGTGGAAAACTGGCCATATCTTGGAAATAGTGAGAGGTAGGGCCAAGGTTACTATTTATCACTAATAGGAAGTGGCATACGCTGTTTCAGATGAGATGAAAATTATCGACTTTATATATGCTGTAGTGTGTCTTCTCTGGTGACAGCTGGGCTTTCTTGTTTATTTGTGAAGTCACTTTGACATGTTTGAGTGTATTTATGTCTGGCATCCAAGGTGAGAATATGTTCAGTTTTAAACTTGTTTGCACAGTTCACGTCGTTTTATGACAAGGTGACTATGTGCTTGATGTCTGTTGCATAATTCATTGTCATATATAAAAGAGCATCATAAAGAAGACTTATCTTCACCAACACATCAGCATCGTACATGTGAAGGAAAAGGAAAGATGCATACTGTTCGTGTTAAGGCTCAGTCTTCAGACAGTAACTCATGTCATGACTTTCGTAACATTCATAGCAGGAATGAGAATTCATCACGTGGAGACCGTCACATCTCAGCTTTTGACAAAAGAGAAAGCAAACATAGGAGGAGTAACAGTGGTTCACATGAAGTGTCTCAGAGTAAGCATGATCAGAAAGACAGCTTCAGTTTTAAGCACAGGCAGCATTTGTCTACATATGAGACTGATAATCGATTTTGGGACAGAATTAATGGCAAAGAGCTAGCATCTGATGGATGCAAATCTGCTCACAAGAGGAACAGCAGTACAAGTTCAAGAAGCAAACCTGTTGCATCTAATAACAAAGAAATCAACTGTCCAGTATACAGAGAACGTTCAAGTAAAAGTGCCTTCAAGCAAAGAATGGAAAAGAAGTCGAGATTTTTTGATGATTTGTCTCACGATGCATCCAGGAAAGAAACGAGAAAGTTTCACATTTCAGGCATAGCTAAACATACAAAGGGAATGCCACTACCATCAGTGAAGCATACAGGTGCGTTGCATATGTACTAGTATATTTTCTTGCATGTTGTTTAAAATGCAGTATAAGTTTTTGTATGCAAGCTGAAATATTTAATAGTGCACAGTGTTTATGGCTGTGAGAGCATGGTTCCTATGGTCAGGGAAAGTCAGGGAAAATCAAATTAGCAGGGTGCAAAAGTTAACAGAGATACAGAAGAAAATTTGAACTGTTAAGGCGGACTGTGTAAAACAGTTCAAAATTCTTTCTGCTTGCTTCGCTCACAGATTATTTGTATCTCCACTTTTAAATGTGTTTCGCCACCCTTGTTTTTGGTGTGATTGCAAGCGATTAAAAGTTGACGTCTCAATTGGTATTTCATGTGAACAAATTAGTCGGGGAAAACGATTCATTTTGTCCTGGAAAGTCAGGGAAAAGTCAGGAAAAATGAATTCTGCAGCATAGTAGGAACCATGTGTGAGGCATATCTTTTTATTTGTTATTTACTTAATTATATAGAAGTGTCATTGTACAGTTAGGACAGCAGTGTAGTATAATTATTAACATAATTTCTGTATACACATACAACCCCTGTATGTCCAGAAAATGTGCAGTATGCAGATTTTGGCAACATATAAGATATATGGTGATCATGTGTTTGCGTGTAACTGATGTTTTTTGCAAACTGCATAAGGGGTGACAAGTAGTGCTTAAGGTAGAAAAAATGGATTTACTGACATATTTTATTTAGTTGAATTATAGTGGACTGCAAACATAATTTACGTTTGACAGTATTTCTTGCATTTTGTCGGAGCACGATAATCCATTGAATGTAATGCAACACATCAGCCAGGGTTAAATCCGATGAAGTGATCAGATATTATAACAATTTTCATAGGCCCTGCTCCAAGTATGGTACTACAAAATGTTAATGATTTTTTCTTGGACTTTCTCTTTTTGAAAGGAATTTTCTAAATGTTAGTATGTCACTGCTGAATGATTTGGTTCTTGGGTGAATCTGGCACCCACTGAGCCTTGTTCTCCAGAAGTTATAGTAGTTTATCATTGTTCTTGTGCGTGTGTGTGTGTGTGTGCATTATTTTTGCAGAATTCAGAAACAAAGCTGCGTCATATGATGATAATGTATTCGGAGGAACAAACAGAAAAGTTATTAGGACAGCACGAGGATTTCTTATGACAGTTGACGGTTGTTGAAGACAGTACCAGGTGGCATGTAAAAACTGAATGTAAATACTTTGTGTAGATTGAGCAACTGGACAGTTATGTAATTGATTACGCACAATCATTGCAGAGAAATGTAGTCATGAACAATGTCTGAGTGTTCAACATGATTATTTTTCCGTGATCAAGGCTAAGCATTTCCAAAAACAGTCTAGTTGCTTGATCTAGCCTACTGTGCTGCCTGCATTTATTTTTGAAAAGTCAGGGAAAATGATCTTGGATCATGCAGACTGCAAGCATCTGTGATTTTTTGCATCTCCATAAAACTTCTAATAAATACCTCTGTTGTTTATTTGTTCATGTGACAAAAACCCCTTGTCGTTTAATAGAGACCCGGCGCTTATTGGAGACATGGCGTTTATTTGTGTCCTGTACAAATGGCAAAATACTGGTACCCATCAGTCAGGGAAATTAATGTTTACACAACCTCTCTTAAATACTTCAAATTTTGTCCACGAGCGACGGCATTCATTCTTGCGTGCCTATCGAATGTCCATTATACTAACCACTGCCAATCTCTAAATATGCATGAGGCCCACATTGGGCCTGTTCTATCACATCCAACTTATAATACCGTCGAACACTAACAGCATCCACATGTCATAGTGAAGTGACCTCTTATAACTGGTCTCTGAAATTTGAAAGTCTCGTCTTGTTTGTCTCAATTGTAAATTATCTGATTATTCCAATCTCCAACTTAATTTCAATCTCACTCGCATACCTCGTACAGTATATGTCAAGATGTCAGCGAAAAGCTAACCTGGTCTTTTATTTGTAATACCGGTAATTCAGAAATTGATTGTATTTTTATCATTAGGGAGTATATACATTGCGTGGTAAATTTGGATTGAAAACTATTGTGCAATGAACATACTGTGCAGGTTTTTTTGTTAGTGTTTTTTTCAATTGTTCTTCTGTAGGGCTTACGCGATTTCATAGCAAATTGACAAATGGAGGCCTATACTGGTGTATTGTGACTGGTACCCAACGTTAGTTTGGGACCATCGATTGTTGGAGACCCGGTGATTATTTGAGACCCGGCGTTTATTGGTGACCCGGCCTTTATTAGAAGTTTTACTCTATGGTGAAGCATGTGATATTCCACTAGTTTAATGCACCCCTCTATGTAGGCAATGTGTATAATATGTCTTTGCATGTTTCTTTATATTAGCGTCATTTCTGAATTTTTATCCGTTCTGTTATTGCCATTTTGCCTATTCAGAGTTCAGTTTGGCTTGCATGTCGAGGTGTGACTTATTTTGTGGTATTATGTTTTTTATGCCTGCTATTTCCATTTATCATTCAGTGCTGGACTAACATTTTATAGCAATTTTTAAATGCTAGAAACATCAATTATTATTTCTTTTTACTTCAAAATGATACTAAATTACAAAGATTATTAACTAAGTACACATATGTACAGTTTATTTTAATAAAAAAGAATTTAATGTGTGTGAAAGATCTTACATTTTTGTTATTAAATTTCACATGTATGATAATTATACTGTAAAATTGCAAGTCCCCTAAAGTCAGAGGTGCATAATTTGCACCATGGTTAATTCAGCACTGTAGTGTAATTCTTGTTTGAGTTGAAACGGCTTATTAGTAAATTTCTTGCAGTCTTTCATCAATACTGATCGTTGTACTCTGAATGAACCATCACTCCAAGCTTGGCAGTTCTCTTAAAAACTGCTCCAATGAGTAAGTAATTCACTGCCTTCAGGATATCATTGATGCAGTTCCTTGCTGGTTTCTCTTTAGGGCTGTTTTCTTCTATACTTATTTGTGTGACTTTCCTTCGACGTTCACCCTGCCGTCGTGTAGCTTGGTACATTTATTTTGGCAGTTTCGTTAAGTAATCTGCATGGTTTGGTCGACTTAAGTGTGATGGCTGTTTGGCATTTTAAAAGCTCAGAAGTTTAGATTTATTTCAGCCTAAAGTAAACCGTAAAAACCTGTTGTGTTTAATAAGTTTGTCTCAATTTCCTTTGTGGCATCGCACCCATGAGCCATGGGGGCTTCACCCCTTCCACTGATTATTTTTAAAGGAGGACAGATTTTGTTTAAACACATTGTGCACATGTAACACTTTTTGGAATAGGGTATCTACTCCCAGTGCATGAAAATTACAACTTCCGCATTGGGGACAGCCTTTATACCCCCACACTGGGCAGGGGCTACGCTGACCCTCCCACAGTCCCAGCCCCCCACTCTTCGGCGCTCGTACGTGATTTGCAGACCCTGTTATTTTTATCTTGCAAAAATGCACGAAAATGTGCAATTTCAACCTTATTTTTTCTTTGAAAAATTTTCTGTGGTATATCCAGTGCCCCATGCTGGGGAAGGGCTAAAGTGCCCCTCCTTAGATCCCACCCCTTTCGGTGCTCAAGCGCTTCTGCCTCTTGCGCCTTGCTCGGGACCTATTCATCATCAGGCCGGTGACAATTTCCGTCCCCCAAATATTTCAACAGCATGACGCCTTTGTATTTGCAACGGCAAAGTGTTAATAGACTCAGGCTGACACTATGTTGTCGGTTATTAACAAGAAGCTCAACTGTTGCTAGGATAGCCATTTAGCTGACCCTACTTCTTAGCAATAAAAAAACGTACACTTTTTGTCAGGTTGGATCTCAATCCTTTTTTGGGAGAGACATGTTGGAGGTGATACCGTCTCATAGGACGTTAAGTTTGTTTAGGCTGCAAATAGGGACCATGTCGCTATCAGCAGCGGTTTGCCCGCAGTTTGCAATGGGAGGCTCATTACCCCTATTTGCAGGACTGTAGGCAATCGTGGACATCAAAGGCAGCTACCAAATTGAATTCAGTCACGCGTACGACTGTTTTCTTTTTAGCATGTTAATGGTAGGCCTAACCATTATGCCGATCGGTTTAGCCGTAATACGTCATGCGTGTAAGAATCACTATTTTGGGACAACAGGTGTCCCGGTGTCCGTAGGAGATCGGCGGTGGTACCGTTTTATAGGGCGTTGGTAAGTAACTATAGGCTGTCAATAAAAAGTATGTCGCTAACTAAAGCGGTTCGGCCGCAATGCACGTTTGATAAAACGTGTTGCGTAACCACAGACCGCCGACTGGTCGCGACTTCCACCTTACGAGTTAGCGCTAAAAAACTGAAAACGTCATACGTTACGTTAGATATTTTTGCTGCGGATCTACTATTTGCCATTTGTTTATATTTACTTTCGTATTTGCGATCGTCGAAAGTTGATATTTTAGTTTTAATTGTAGTGTAGCGTTGTCCTGGAGTTTTCGTTGTGTTTGACGTTACATGTAATAGAACGGTATGTTACTGGTTGTTGTGTAATATATAATGATCTTAGTGCAAGCGTTTAACAATTTACAACAGCCAGATTCGTGGTTGCCAGGGAAGCGCGCGGCATATTCGGTTCAGTAACGTGAAGGTGTGGTATCCGCGCAGTATGCAGTAAGGTTGCTGACTGAATACATTATCAGCCTCTTTATTATTGTTACTTGATCTTGATTTTACTAATGGCCATGCTTTAGGGTAGATGTTAGTGTTCCTTCTGGAGCCTTTCTATCCTTGGCTGGCATTTTGTTGTTTTATTTGTGTTGCTGGTGTTGTCAATGTCAGTGGTGAAATAAATAAATAAATAAATGTAGTGTTGATGTGATAGTTATTATAAGTAATGGGTTTGATGTCACGCTGGTTGTCGTTCTCGTAGTCACTGGTCTTGCAGTAATCTCGTTCGTCACAGTTATTATTATATGACAAGTTGATCGTTTTTAGAATGTTAATTTTAATTTTATGTTACATTGTGACTGAGATGAGTTGTTGTGTGACGAGTTGACTGCCACCGTTTCTGCATGCATCTGATTGTCTGTTCAGTTCTGCTACTTAAAAGATATTGAAAGATGACAGTTTATTATGTGTTTTATGTTATGTGACAGTTGTAACACATAATAAAGTTAATCTCAACGAATTGTTTCATTTGGCCGAATGTACTTTCAGTGTTAATTCATTAATAATGACCAAAAATTTAATTATATCTTGATGTTTTGACTTTTGTCAGAAGTCTTCGTCAGAAGAAAACAGTGGTATGCGTGACACTGATTATGCTCTACAAAAAAACCATGTGATGAACTGGGTCGACTCGTCGTTGATTGATAGAGAACCATACAGCGCAACCAGATGGATCAAAGAGTTGCAAGGAAGGACAACGAGCTATGAACCGTGAAGAAGGCAGTGACCAACTCAGTCACGCGTACAACTGTTTTCTTGGCACATTTGTTACTTACTGTGCCAAGAACCAGATGAAGAAATGATGTTTACATTCTTCAGATATAGACTTCTCGTGGAAGTTAAAACGTCAAGGTATAATTAAATTTTTGGTCATCGTTAATGACTTAAAAGTGAAAGTAATAACGTTAACTTTCAATGTCATGCATTAATGCAGATTGCAGAAATAGGTAAGAATGAAAATATTAGACATTAACTTTGCAATAAGTAGTCTGTATTGATGTGGATTGCTTTGTAGCATTATATTTCATCCACAAGTTCCACAGCAGTCTTCATATCTGGCAATGGATGTCTGCAGATTTGACAGCACGTTAGTCATTACATAGAGTGTAGAAGAGTATGACAGGTCGCTATGTCAGAAAGAGCATTCCTTTGCAAGTGTGAGTAAACTATAGTGAACTGTTCAGCCAACTGTGTAATGTTACACACTCTCCCTAAACTGTCAATCTGTTGATAGCCAATGTGTTGCGATGCACTGTTTTAAACACAGCATATATTCAAACTGTGTGAGCAAAAATGACTATATAATGTTTAATTCAGTTTGAGAATTTTTCAACATCACGAACATCAAGTTGTTCAGCATAGTATTTATTGTTTTGTAATATTTTCTGTAAATATTACAACTTAATTTGTATAATCTGGAGCCACTGAAAGTTTCTAATGCTCTATTATTGTCGTATTTTGTACTGAATGAATGCAAATGTTATTTTTTCTTAGGTAATTGGATAATTTGTAGCAGATATTTGGTTGGGACACAGAAATTGGGGGAGTGTCATTCAGATTAATGGCTTCAGTGTCACAACAGCCAAATGATATTACTATTATTATATTATTGCATTATGTGATGGAAAACCTTTAGATAACAAACAGTGTGTGGTAGTGAATGGGAAATTTTTGTGTATTTAGTACTTTGTTGAATTGTTTGTAGAAAACGTTTGGCTGATGATATAATGCCAGAGCCGACAGCAACGGTCCACACTTCCACTGTTAATGATAATAAGCAAGGGTAAGCGAGCTGCGGCATCATTGTCTTGTTGACATATTGTGCAAAATGTGAAATAAATTAATTACATTTTTCTAAATTATTGATGTACAGTCTAAAATGTTAAACGATACAATTTAACGAGTAGTTTATGCTTAATTTTTGACAAGTTGCAGTGCAATTATTGAACTATGGCAGTATAGTAGCAATTTGACAGTGTGTTATGCATTATTTAAAAGACCGTTCAGGGCTGTATTATATGCAGGATTTTTCTGAAGCCTCTTATTTGGCTTAGAGCATATTAACATAGCAACTGTGCTGGAGATTTTTAGCTATGGTTTGTCTCTCTTTTATGTCTGTCACATCACATGCTGATCTTGTATCAAAATGTCAAGCTTAGATTGTAAACTTTTCACTGAAATCTACTGCACATTAGCATACGTTGATGTTATTTGCTATGTGTGTAAGAAGGATGCTGGTTAATTGGATGTAAGTTTTGGCAATTACGACAGTCATCTTAGCTGTAGGTAAAAGTAAGGGGGTGGCATACCCCACAAGGGGCATAGGAGGGGTGCTTATCTTTCTTTCTATGGCCATTGAGCTCATGATGCATGTCCACTGCTATGCCAGACCTACGGTTATCTTCCCAGCCACAGAGCCTCACTGCTCTTTGGCCAGTAATAAATTATATTGCTTGCTGAACAGAAGCACATGTGTGAACAACTTGCCCAAGCCCGAGGTCATTATTTGGCAGTGTACCGGGTGAGAGTTGAACCAGTAACCTCACGGTCACCAGTCCGGCATGCTATCACTCAGTCTGGCCGTTGCCATTTTAGTCGGCTATTGCCACTCTTGCCCAGCTGTATGTCTTCCAGTTCATCGTTATTTTTTGTTGGTTTTTTAAAAGTTTATTTACTGATTGTTGAGTTCTGTGTTGTTGATGTTGGTGAGTTAGTGCACAGCAGCAATGGGCAGCATGGAGTGGCATGTCCATGTCCATCGGGCCTTCACCAAGATCAGGCTTAGCCAGCAGTTCGCGTACTTCGTCAGTTTGCAGTGTCACCGGCAACTTCACTGATCGCAGCAGTGTCTGTTCATTCTGCGAGGATGTAAGCTCAGCTGATCTCAATCATATCGTCAGCATTACCACAGTTCACTGATTATTCCGATACTTTGTGCTTGGTTACTTTTACACTAATGTGGAAATTTCATTGTGAATTACAGCTATGTATTCAGAAAGACTGGCTGTTTTGATGTCTTTGTTACAATTGATCGTCTGTTGTTTGTGAGTTTTATATAGTACTGGTGACTACTGCACTAAAAGTTTGTGTAAAATATAATTTTTCTGCTGTTAAGATAATATTGAAATTTTGCTAATAATATATGTGGTGATGATAGTGTTGAAAAGTTAAGTTTTAGCAGATTGGGGTGTGGAAACTTGATCGAAATTTAGGCCTTCAAGCCAATATCTTATGTCACATTTGGCTGGCTTAGAAGGTTTCACAGCTGCATAACTGGCTAAATTTGGCTTAAATTGGCTGGCTTGCACATCACAAGGTGTGGCTGACTTGCCATTTTATGTTAGTCATTTTTTGTGTGTCATTTGACACAATATTTGCAAGCTTATGCGCATTATGGCAGCGCAATTATTTTTGCCTAAACAGTTTAAGATTTTCTTATTTCAGAATGTGCATTATTAATAATAACATTTTCATTAGTCAAGTTATGGAAATTTTTGTCACAATTAGTGCTATAACCATGAGGACGCTGTAGCATTTTGGTACATAATAGCAAACTAGCTTAATAATCTGTTACCGATTGCAGCTAGTGACATCTTTTGGTGGTTTAATAGCAATATGATTTGCTGGCAATTCCTTAACAGAAACTTGGTGAGTGGTGAAAATGTCTTGTCAGTTGTTTGTTTTTGTCAGGAATTTGACCGTGAAGAGTCGAAGAAAGTGCAGGAGTTGTTTGATGGCATTGACTTCATGTTGTATGAAAGCAGCGTGTTGGGTCCGTCGCATCTGTGTTGTGAGTGCTGCGAGTGGACATCGCATTTTCCACATCTCAGGTAATTGTTACTTGCCATGAAACGACAACTCATACTGAGATTTGTTTTGTATTTACTTGCTTAGTCATGCTTTCATTTTACTTCCAATATAATTATTTACTTGGTCAAGGATTATAACGCTTTTACTAAACTTGCATTTGACTCTACATTCAGTATATTTTTCGTATTGTCATAATCCTGCCTTTTGGTGGCAATACTATAATACATGTTCATTCATTCACATCACAGCGTTAATTTTTCTTTCTTATTGTGGTCTGCAGGTTTTTCTTAAATAATGTGTACTATTTTGGTACAGCTTGGTGTAAATGGAAACTGAATGCCATTGTATCTAATGCATATTTATTTGAGTGAGTGAGTGCGTGAGTAAGAGTGCTTATATTCGGCACACTTAAGTAATCAAGTCACAATGCCACAGCCTAAACAAACAAAGACGCCATTTTCTGTTGGATCTCAATCATCGGGTTGTTCCATAGCTGTCGACATGCTGCATTGCATTGCATTGCTATTCCAACACTTTGTTCTGGAAAACTGTCAACATTCAACAGCTTTCATTTTTTTACTTACAATTACTGACACATTGAAGTTAATGAGTACGTCTATGATTGCAGGGTGGTCGGTCTGAGCCTCGATGTCACATTTCCATTGCAAGAGACGCAGGACAGTGGCTTAAGTGCACGGCATAATTCATCGCCAACCAAATCTAGCTTTACTGGTGTTTCGTGAGTTAACATTTTCACTACTAGAGAGTTCCAGTATTTTTGAGATTTGCTATATTTTTTTGCTTTAATCTTTGTGAATGGGATCATCTGTTGTACTATTTTTTTGAGAAGTTTTAAAATTGCAATATGTTTCTGGTCATGTTCACTGTGAGGAATTAACACCGTTTTAGTGCTGTTTAGTATTTATTGTAATATCGAACTTTTTGTATCATGTTATTGCTTTCTATTGATTAAAGTTTTATTCTGGTTGCATTTTTATTATTTTTAGTGATGTGAAGATTCCAGATTGATCAAGATTTACTGCATGAGATCTAATTCCCTTTTATGGTGTTTTCTTCATGTCAGTGCGGATGTCCAGATATTTGGCTGCATTAACAACTTGCACCGTTGACTAACTTAACTAGTGTTCTAACAGTTTTGCAATCTGCTTATTTCTAACTTTTATACAGAATTTATTATTTTCTCACTGTGCATTCTCAGTCCACAGAGTTAAATCCAGCTGTATGGTTGGTTTAATACCAAGTCTATACTAACCTGGTTTTGAGATAACTATATGATTTGCCCATTGCCAGCGTTTTGTCTGATTTTGATTTTTGTTTTATATGCATTATAATCTGTAAAATATTTCTTTTTGTTGTTATGGCATGGTCTTATTGGATGTAATGCAGTGTTGTGAGGGCCAATAATGTCACCTTGGCTTCATTAGGCAGTGCAAACAGCACTCCAAGGCCATTCAGCTTTCATCCTGTACAGCACTCTACAAGCACTGCTGAAGAAGATGGCGAAATAATAGCACAGGATGGCATTGTAGACTATAAAACGCAGTGAGTTGGTTTTTTTTGTTTTGACAATTTTTGTGACATTGTTTGCCCTTTCAGAAAGACAAGCTGCACTGTTTTTGCTTGGTTTTCTAATCCCATGTGTTATTAAAGACCCAAAATTGAAATTTTGATTTTCTAGCCCCACAAATTATGAAGAGTTGTCTGTTGAGTTTTGAAAAAAGCTACTTCGTGCTTTAGCACAATTCAGCTTACGACTAAATGATTGATTTACTCTAAATGCAGATTTCTCATCGAGAGTGGGCTGATGTGCTGATACTGTGAATAATGATGGGTATATGACGATGTGAATTAGTCTCCTCTAGCGTGGATTGGGTCTAGATTTTGTCAAAACATATGACTGCATTTTAGGTTTGGCTCTCTGGGCAACCACATTTTGGCTCGCCCAAGTTGGTTATATTGAAATACTTGAAACTAGAGTTGTCAAATTAATGCATTAATTAATGCATTAATGCGTTAATAAACTAATGCGTGTTAAAAAAATTAACACGTGCTAAAATAATTAACGCACATAGGTAAATTTATGTTAATTTACCAAATTCCATGAAGCAAAAGTTCCAATATTTTGTTAAACTACGGTGATTTGACAATCGAATGAATTCAAGTAACTACGCTGTAGTTGCCATTCTATCACTACTGTAAATAAATAATTATTTTGACGACAGGCTAATAGATTTCTATGCTAGCTATGATGGCAGTTATTGTTGATTATATGTTTAAAATGTGTTTTTTACTTTCTGTATTTTACAGTCAGGGCCCCCAAATGTCGCAGGATTTTGGGGTAACTTACCCCCCTCACTTTTACTCTTGACGGGCCTGGATGCATTAATAATGCATTAATTAATGCGTTAAAAAAATTAAAGCAGTGCGTTAATGCATTAAAAAAATTAACACTTTGCAGCTCTACTTAAAACTCATGGTTATTGGCCATAGTGTACTTTGTTTGTTTTGCATAAATCAAAAATCTGTCAAATGAATTATCTGTTATATGGTTTTTAGATTGTGTTGTGACATTTGTGTGTTTTCATTGACAATGAGTGATTTTTTGATGTTGTTTTACTTTGGTCAGGGTAGCAGAAAACGATTTATAATGCAAATTTCTTAATTTACCAGTCCCTTTGACTTTGAATTTGGTAGGCCATAAAGTCTTGTGTCTTGCAGGCAATATTATGTCCACTGTTTCAAAGAAAAACATCCCCAACATTTCTGTGAAAAGTTGTGTCAGGAATATTCTTACCAAAAATTATCAAAATGTGATAATTGGTTTTCAAGTTACAGTTTAAAATGTTGGGGATGTTTTTTGAGACACAGTGTATAACTATATATATATTACTACTACAGCATAACTGCTATCAGAATTTGTTTTTTGCATTCATGAATTGCATGGGATTTTTATGGTGCCTAAAAATGAAAATAAAATAGAACATACTGTGGTGTTGATTTTAGTAGTACTCGTGGTGACATGGTTACATCAAGTGCATGTTGTCTACATGAGGCTGATGAGTGTGATCCAGCAGTCGTTATTCAAAGTGTATTTAGCAAACTCTGGAGTGAGGTAAACTGTTTTTGTCAATGATTGCATTTTGTTTTTTTTTCATTTCACACCTGCATGCATTTTTTATTACATTTTTGGACATTTTTTCATAAGTTATTTAGTGCTGTTTTATGTATAAGTTTTTAAAACAATATTCTATAGGTTTGTGATTTTTCTGTGCACTTTTGGTGACATTTTTCAGTTATGTGTTTTATTGCCAAAAGACACGTGTTGAAATAACTTCTGCAATCTACAGAAAACTGCTGAAACCTTTTTCTAGTCTTATATCTGTTATGTTTATTTATCTTTTTCACTTTTTTTTCTAATGACTTTTCTAGTACATGTTAGCTCTACTTATCAGTTTTTGTGCCTATAGCTATACATTTTTCTGCATGTCATCTGTCACATTCGTGCACTGCTTTAATCATTGAATTGATTTAGATATTGTTTGGCAGATGGGGTTCCTGACCTTTATGAGATTGGGAGATTTTGGTTGTCAAACCCTCAGCCAAAACTCGCAGTTGCTTATTTTTGATTCACCAGGTGGCAGCATCAATCAGCATCAATCAATGATTCTGTCTATTACCAAATTACTTCTGCATTTGTTCTTTCATCAGCATATTTTCCAGACTTGCTCCAGCTGAGAAGTGAATGTCTGGATATTGTCTGAGTGGCCTTTTGTTCTTCTGTCAACCAGCCAGCATTATTACATTGTAATTTTTGTATTCCGATATTTTATAATTATTTCATTAAATTTGTTTCACTGCAACTGTACAGCAATAATAATGATGCAGGTAATAGATGCTTTACAGCCTGTGATTCAAAGACACGCCAAGAGTGTTCTGAAATGTAAGCATTATTGTCTGTCTCTGGCATTTTTATGAAACTTTGGTGGTAAATAGTGGCTGAGTAAGGTCTGGTTAAATTGTGATGGAAAATTGTAAGATTAGGTTTAGAACTGAAGTTTTAATCTTGAGCGGCATGGTTAATGTGCTGATGTACGATAAATATGCTGTTAATTCTAATGGTAATCTTTTATCAGGGGTGCTTTTCCTTGTTATTTGTAGTCTGGACATTTTTTTAGTTTGTTATCATCTATTTTTTTATTCTGTACCGGTAACCAGTATTTGATAGTTTTCTCTGTTGGACGTCATTCTCTACAGGTTCACAGTTTTTGCTACATGTGTACTTCTTGCAAATTTAGAGTATATGCTTATTATCTTGCTTTGCCTTGTTTACTACTAAACATTGTAGACTTTTCATCTTGTATACATTAGAGCCCTGGAGCTATTTAACTGTTAAGACTATTTCGCTGAGTGAGTCTGTTTTTTTTATTTTGCTGGATTATGTCATGTCCAGCAGAATGTGCATTTATGATTATTGTTGTAGTAGCTGGCGGTAGCGGTAAAAGTGCAGCCGACATTCTTGTTATTGATGATGTACTTCATGGTTCTCCTCCTGTCACTCAATCCACTGACGTGACGAGTACCAACCGCATGCTCGTTCTGCCAGACCGAGTCGGTTTTCATCGCTGCATTTTCAGTAGTAAAAACTACTACCACTATTGGTTTTTGAAAACCAAGAGCCTTGCCTGGAGCTTAGCAACTCTAAGCATTAAAGAAATAATTTAATTGCTTACTACTAAATTAATGTTAACATTTTGTTTAGATTTGTGGAAGTTAATGGGTGTTTAGGTCCATGGAAGTTAATGGTTAATTAATCGATGAATCATAAAAAATTTTGTTTGATTAAATTTTTTGATTTGTTAAAAATCAAGCAAAATTTCGGTTTTTTTGACATTAATCAAGTCACTAGTCTGCGCAGACATTTCGCACAGGACGGGTCGTGTAAAGGTTTATAGTTCTGTGTTCTGATTCCATGTTGTTAGGTTTGCACCATTGTCACGTTTTTGGATCTGCTTTTGTTTATGAAACATACTTTACTCTCAGTAGTTGAATTTTGCAGTTTGTGTGGTCTTTTGATGCACTACAAATATGGTTTGAAATTAATTGATTCGCTGAAGTTAATTTTGTTGCTGATATATCGATTAGAAACATTTTAATCTGTATCGGCTTTAGTTATTTCCATTGCTTTTTGTTCAGTTAGTATGCTGATTTGAGATTATAAAGAGTGATGGTGTCGATTTTCAGAACTAGTAACAGACAGTTGTGTTTGTTGTGAAGAATTGTGATCAAAACGTGTGAATTTTGTGTATAATTGTGACATAACTGTTCTCTTCAAATTTCTTAGTGTGTGTTGCACTTGTTGGAATGTCAGATGTGCGTATGTTGATGCATTGTATAACTTTGTGTTTTACTTGTTTGGTATAAATGTGAAAACGGGTTTTCATTTTTCTGTGACAGCATCCTTTGCTGGGTGTTGGCAGCAGCATCTTTAGTGTGCCACATCTCGAGGGTTTGTTGACAATATCTAGCAAGACAATCCAGGCCAGAGACAGAACTGGTGCATTGGCGTAAGTAACTAATGCTCTGGAACTATGTTATGCAGATGTTATGCAGAACTTGTTTCAAAACTGTTGCTTGATATCATCAGTGATAACACTCACTAGCAGTGAATGCTGTTTAATTGAAGGCAACAGTAAAATAAGATTTGCCAATGCTATGATTGTAGTCATTAACAAGAAATCTGAGCTAATGCTCATGAGATTCGCGAGAGCTTATGGCAGTTTCTGTTCGCAGCTATTATCTGTTCATCTCCATCCATTTTTGTCGTACTTCACTCTTCTGCAGCAAAAAATCGCACAGAATCACTAAAATCTTTCATTTTCTAGGTTCAAGGTCATTGATGTTGATACCATTAACAAGCACATCACCATTGCTTGTTGTGATAATATAGCCAAATTTTGCCAAAAAAACTAGGTCATTCAACACCATCTTATTTTAGGTTACTGATAAGATAGAGTACCTGCAACTTTAAACCTTCCTATAAAATCTAAGTTGCATTTTATAAATTCTAACATCTATTCCTAAAAAATGCCCAGTCCTTTCTTCTTTCAGTAGCCATCAACATCGTAGTAATTGGCACGGTAGTTATTAAGATATAGTAAAAAAAACCCTAACCTTTTCTTATCTCCTTTTCTATAACTACAGCGAGTCCCCCAATTATGTAAAGGTGCCCC
>Ga0209671_1000384_pt1 | contig 28058 bp, 16 predicted proteins | sample WorMetHERISLAND2_2_FD_187401 | JGI IMG/M metagenome (GOLD analysis project Ga0209671, IMG submission 187401) | Marine gutless worms symbiont microbial communities from Max Planck institute for Marine Microbiology, Germany - Olavius geniculatus... | ecosystem: Host-associated > Annelida >...
GGCTATGAACAGAGACACTGGTTCATATTTCCTATCACCGGCTTACGACTACATTCTTCTCCGGAACTCATGTGACACTACCCGGAGAAGAGTCGACTCATTTTCGAAAAAGGCAACAGCGGTTGCCGAAACGTCAACCAAACAATAATAAGGTTTGAAACAGTTAATTTTTATGTTATGTCTAATGTTAACCGAATAATGTATTTAAGAATTGCTGTAATAGTTAGCATATCTGATGAAGTTCTGATAAGTCATGGGTTCAACTCACAGAAATCTAACAGAAATCTGTTTGCATAGTAGCCATCATTGTAGTACACATTTATAATTTTTTCTTTATTTTTAAACATAAATAACATGTTTCTGGCATTTTTTTATTTCTCCCATTTTTTGTAATTAAAATGAACGTTGAATGGTCAGTGTTAGAATGCCTTACCTTATTTCCAGGGTGGACAGGCTCTTACACCTGCCCAGTGCTGAGGCCGTATCAGCTCGGCCCAATGCACATCCCCGAATGTACAGGTAGCGGCTATAAAGCCGTAGATGGCTGTGAAGCCGTAAATAGACGGCTATACAGCCGTAAATAGATGGCAGTAAAGCCGTAGTTGGCTGTGAAGCCGAAACCAGCACAAAAGCACTGGTAATGTGTAGCAATCTGCTCTCACGGGTTTGGTCAGCTCTTAGTTAGCTCCTCACCTCCAGATTTAGAAATCTTTCGGGTCATCGGTGCAAAGCCCCACCACCACGACAAGGTGGCTGAGCATGGTGGGGTAGTGTTAGAATGATAATGATTTAAAATATCTGCTTGCAAAAACCGATATGTCACTAATTTTACTTAATCGTGAACACTTTTTTTTTGATTTTACTTATGCCCCTATATAATAATCACAAAAAGTTTAAGGAATATGAAAAACTGCATCTTGAGGCAATGGGTTTGAAAATTTGGTTCATACATCTAGTGAAAAGTGTCACGTTATTATTCAACGTTTACATACCTTACCTTGCTTTTGGAGCAGTCAGGCTGTCGCACATACCCACCACTGAAGTTGTATGTTTTTGGCCAGTGCACATCCCCGAAGGTTACAGTAAACAGCTTTGAAGCCGTGGATGACTGTGAAGCCATAGACGGCTGTGAAACCGAAATTGGCGTTAAATTTGACGACTACTCAGTACATTAGCCTTGGTAATGTATAACATATCTGCTCAAAGAAAGAGCTGGTCTGCACTTGGTTTGCTTCTCTCCTACAGATTACAGAAATCTTTCAAGTCTTTGGAGCACCAGTCACCATCGCGACAAAGTGGCAGACCATTGTGGGGAACAAACGTGGTGGGAAGTTTTACGAACGTTTTAAAAAATATTTTCATAAAACAGATTTTAGAAACTTCTTACAAAGGTCTGAAATGACACTTTTAGACAGTGAGATTTTACAGATTAGAAGCTGAATCTAATTATTACCGAATGTTGTTCATTCCGATTATACATATACATATAGGAATTGTTGAGACATTTTTGTGCATGTTAGTTCATTTCATCTGTTGCTATACTGTTGCTGTGTACTGTAGAAGCAACTAGGTTGTCATGTTTGCGTATTACATCAATTATTGCAATATAGGCAGTAATCATTCAGACAGTCGGTTGTACATCTGTAAGTATCGTTTTGGACCGTTCAGGAGCTGGGTCGACATGATGATCTCATGTCACTGTTCTACATACTGGTTGAGTTCTCGTGTGGTCAGCTGCCGTGGCGTCGTATCACCGACAAGGAAGCCGTTGGACGAGTCAAGGCGGACTTTGATCACTCCGACCTCCTGCGTCATCTGCCCGGCCCACAGTTCAAGGACTTCCTCGGTGAGCTTCAGATGTCGGACTACTTCACGGAGCCCAACTACAGCCTGCTGCGGCATAAACTGCTCGAATGTATGGAGTACAATGGCGTGAATGACAACGACCCATTCGACTGGGAGACATCAGTAACCGATGCAGTGAATAATTGCCAGTTGAAGGCAGAGAAGGCTGCAGCACAGGCGCCACGGTATTTTTCTCATATCATAACTGTTCACATGTTGCTGCCAAATTTTTAAACGATTTTCAGCATTGCTACCTTCAGCAGGTGATAGAAGTTACGTTTTGGTTGTCTGTTTGTGTGCATTTGAGATTGCATACTCATAAGTTGGTGAACAGAATTGATTTTTATGAGATTCTGGAGTGTTGGGTCGTGGCCTGTTGGTAGTAATTTTCATGTAGTGCAAATTTGTAGCAAAAATTTTCAAACTGTCACTTATCTTTCATTTTGAATTTGTATCTCGTGCAAGATCCGTAAATTTTTACAAGATTATTTATTTACTGAACATTGCATTTTATATAGAGAGCCAATAATAAAACAGTCCTCAGTGAAGGAATTAACTTTCTGATTGCTGTTTGATTGAATTTTTTATTTGTTGTTATAATATTATGTCATGGCTTTTTGAAACTGGTGGTATGGTTAGCTGGCATTAAATGGCTTTATCTTTCGATCTAATGAAGTGACGTCTCAGTTGTAGATTCTATTCAACTTAGACCAGACTGGCAGCATGCAAATAATACATTACTACACTGTGTCTCAAAAAAACATCCCCTGCATTTTTGACTGTAACTTGAAAACCAATTATCAGATTTTAATCATTTTTAGTACAAATATTCCTGACACAACTTGCCATCAAATGGCCGTTTAGTTTCCCACCTTACCCAATGTATGCTTCTGCACTACCTAGGGAAAGCAGATCAAGTGAAATATGCGTTAAAATAAACAGAAAACCTGAAAAAACATCCCCAACATTATCGATCGTACCTTGAATAAAGATTAGCAGATTTTAATAATATTTGGCAGAAATATTTTTTGATACAACTGGCTATTAAATAAGTGTTTTAGCTTTCACTTCGCCCAATGTCTGCTTTGCACTACGTGGGAAAAGCAGGCCAGGCATAATACGTGTTAAAATGAATGGGAAAACGTCAATAAATTTCATCTGTGTTAATTTGAGGACCCTAAAAGCAGGTCTGTTGCAAGGTTTGACTGTCTTGCAGCAGTGTGTCTACCAGAAGAAGTTTAGGAATGTTTGTAAAGTCAAGAAGTGACTGGTAGAGCCTTTATTGGTCTGGAGCAGAACATTATCGATACTGTTGTTAAGTGAATGTAGAAAGCGTCTCCTTGCCTGTGTTTGCATAGTGGGCCAACACTTCAAGCGATTTTACTGTAGGCAGTTGAAAAATGGACAACTAAATGAAATGTCAAAGTGTCAGAAATGTGAACAAAATGTGTTTTACACGTTATGTTAATTAAGCAATCATATCGCATTGGACAAAATAGTGATATTTCGCTGGTGGTGCTTTCCCCAGGTAGTGCAGAAACAAACGTTGGGTGAGGTGGGAAACTAAATAATCATTTGATGGCAAGTTGTGTCAGGAATATTTTTACCAAAAGTTATCAAAATCTGATAATTGGTTTTCAAGTTACAGTCAAAAATGTCGGGGATGTTTTTTTGATACACAGTGTAGTTGAAAGGTTGCTATTTTCTAGCCACCCACAACAGTTATCAGCCAGCTGGCTTGTTTGGCTCTCAGCTTTTAGTTGTGGGTTTTTAGTCTTTGTTTGACCTGACAGATGGCTGACTGTAGGGACTGCATGAGACAGTTTTTTCATGCCTGATTCAACCATAGAGAAAGCTCGATTGGGTGATAAAGTCGGATATGGCGGCAGATCGTAGTTACGGCAATGTGATCTGCTGTTCACAGCCTTGCCTTTGTATATAAAACGACCTGCACTAGTGCACCAGTTGTTGTTGTCTTACTTATTTTGTCATGTTTTTTGTTGTTGTCGCAGTGCTACTGTGCGACCCAGTGCTGCTACACCCACCCAAGTTTCGACAGACGTTCTGAACATCGTCACAAACTATCACATTGGCAGAATGTTGGATCGACTTTCTGACAAGCCGTCGGGTTCACCGTTGATTATTCGCCATGTGGCTGGGTCCGATGGTAAAAAGATCAACGTCCACCAGGACCCGGCTGCCACTGGTCCTGCAGTGGATGGCACATCGAATGCCGACAGATGTGATGATGACTCAGCTAGGGCGAAAGAATTAAACGAAATGATTGAGGAGTTTGTGGATCAGAACAAAAAGATGGCTGCAGGTATAGAGATAAGAGCAGTTGCTGATGCAAAGGATGAGGCTGAAGTTACTGCTGCTGCTGGTGGGGGTGATAAGTTCACTGGCATTATGACAGTGCTGGATCACGAGATCAGTCAGGGACACAATACAACAAACGCAGCTGATCGGGCACTATGTGTGGCTCCGTTCACACATGCAAGTTATGCCGTCTCACTGATGTGCAGCGAGGTAGTCGGTGGTGCTGATGATGATGATGAGGCCTGTGATGGTAACGTAGGTCTGGGCCAAGCAGCTCCGACCACTTTGTCCAAGTCTCCGCATGGTTCATCGTCGTCGGCACAGTTGAGTGGCCAGCGCTCAGTACAGCACATGCTGAAGCAGATCCAAGACGCTGGTGAGCGGATCAATGAACGGATCAGTGCGCGAAACTTCGGAGCACGACGCCGCCTCCCTGTGGTCCCCATAGACGTTGTCGACTCCGACCTACTGACCAGCTCACAGTCAGCAAAGAGCGATGGCAGTGGCGGTGAGACTCAGCCAGAGCATCGGCCTGTACGTTCAGTGCTGGAAGAGTTTCATCGCCCGGCCATCAGGAGTCCGAAGTCATGGCTGAAGAATTCCACCTCTCCGTCGGTGATACAGAGACAGCTGCCAGATCCTTTGGCAATAAAGCAAACTGCTGGAACTGATAGTCAGTCGACCGAACCAGATAAGTTATCTGGGTTTTCGCCATGTGATAGAATTGGTAAAGAATGTGACAGACGGTTGTTTGATCCTTCATCGGCAATGTCTTTGGGGCCTGATGGTTGTCTACTGAATGCAGCATCGGTGACACAGCCCAAGAAACTGTCGGAGCAACTTCACAATGGTGTGGACAGTATAGTCACTAAGCATTCTGAAAGTAAACCTGATGCTGCTGAAGTTGCAAGATTCCAAGATTCTGCAACTGAAAACGATTACGTCCCAGTTTTGACTTCCACGCAATCGCTGTATGATCCTGATCTCTTAGCATATGCTGTCAATCTAATTGCAGCAGAAAGTCGGCTTGGAAATGCAAAATGTTCAGACAGTGCCGATAATATTGCTAAATTGATAGACCGAGGCACTGCTGATGGTGAGTCTCCGGGGAATACGGTGAATGATGAAGCAGATAATCGGACAGGTCTCAGTGCGTGTTTGCAATGTCCGGTGTCGAGGCTGTCTGATATTGACATTGTGCCAGCATGTGAACAATCTGCTGCAATTCCTCACAGTTACAGTTCAGTGGAATGCATTGATGCTGAGTTGGGTGCTCGGAAAATTGCTACTTCATTGGAAAGTGCCTGCGATCAGATGTGCCGTCGGTACTTGTTGCCGTCTGATGGTGTTTGGAGTCGAACGGATGTTGTTATTGAGGACGAGTCCAAGTGTGCTCCAAATATCAACGGTGAGTATGTGTGTAAGGATTCGCTGGTGAAACTTCCTCGAAGTCCACATGCCACTCATGCGACGTCTTTGGATGTTGCCGAATTGGTGTGGAGCGATAGTCAGAAGGTAAATGTGTTTCACGATGCATTGGTTAATTGTGAGCTGCTAGCTGCAGTATCTGTGCCAACCACCAGCTGCACTGAACTGAATAATGCAGCTGCAGATGCATGTCTGAATGGAAATGGCAAGAACAACAGTGTGACTGCAGAGCATGACAGTTCCTTTCTGTTGCATGACAATATACATGCCAACAGTGAAGTAAATGCCAAAGAGAGCGTACACAGTATAAGTTTGGATGCTGCAGCATTTGCAACAGCGGCTAATAAGTCCAAATCCGTTGATGATTGGTTGTTTGCTGAGACTGACCATGATATTAAACTTTGCCAGGAAACATCTAAACTATCCACATTAGTAGCAGCCAGTCCTGTGCCAGCGAATGAACAAAACGTGAGATCGTCATCGATGGGCAGTGACAAACATATGTTTAGTGGGGCGAAAGATGAAGAGTCATTTTGCTTAGCTGGGCCAAAACGTGCATTATGTAACACTTTGGCTGTTGTATCATCTGCTTCAGCTGTGGTAAAAACCAGCAGCCAGCAGCCATTTACTGCTCAGACTCCAGTTGTGAGCTTAGCCAGCAGTGCTTTGGCAACGAATGGCCAGTTGACTTGTGTTCATACGCCAGTCTTAAGAAGCACTAATTCTCCACAGACTGCTGCTGTCTGTTCATCAGCACAGAAGCACGTGGCTGTGAGTCATGAGAGGAAGCTGGTGGGAAGTATAGCTGTGAAGGTTAATGGTTCCACTCTCTCTCATGTGACTGGCTTGCCTCCACCAATCCGGCTGTCCTCTCATAGTCCACAGCCACCCACTGTGCCAGCATCACGACCTGCAGCTGCAGCTGCCCAGGCCAGGTCTGTAACTGTACAATATCGACATTCAACCCACCACTGCTAGTTTTGGTTTTAATCATTTTTAATCATTCACATAACTTGTACATCACATAAACATGTACACATTACAGTTATGGGTAATACAACCTGTGATCTAAGCATTGAGGTAGACAAGCCTTTTTTTGCCGAGACTGAGACCAAAACTGTTCCTAAGACCTAGACCTTCATTTTGCTTTTGAGGCAAGGCTTTTCTATCTGAAGATCAACACTTAGTTTGTTTTTTCAAGACCAAGACTTTTCTGCGGTGTAAAATTGGTTTATTGCTGATAAATAATAAAACCTTCTTATAATAATGTTATTATTGTTCTAGTTATTGGTGTTAACTGTAACATGGTGTCAACTGAGGACATTGCATAATGATTGATTGACTTGTCTGCACAGTAAGATTGATGTTGTGTTTAATGTTGGTAGGTTACGTCGGTTCTACCGATCATCGCGGTCACCATCCAGAACGTTGCCAAATGAGTTAGCTTCACCCCCACGGACGAAGGACAATATGAGATCAAGAGATACCAACACGTAACCACCATTGAATATTAGACTGGGCTGTTGATAACTAGTGACATTGTCCAGGCATGTTTCATTTCACACTGGTCACCGTATTTCCGCAAATGGTGTTGCTGGGTTGCACATCTTTGGCTAGTTTAGTAACGTTGGTACTTTTTGTAAAAATTGAAACCAAGTTGATTTGCACCAGTAGTTAATAGATACGTTTACATTTTGAGCATCTTCCCCTTACATTTCAAAGTGGAAATATGCTACTAGCTGCTCCCAACTAATTGCCTCCTCTGATACTTTGGCTATGCAACAGTCAATGGTTTTATCCACGATTGAGCTGCTATTATATTGTTGTTCCAGTATTGTGTAATGTATTTTGATTTAACCTCACTGAGTTTCGTTTGTAACTAGCATTTGCCCTTTGTCTAATAATATATACATCTTTATTCACCCAAAGGTAGCAATGCAACAGTACAGCGCACACAAAAAGAGAAAAAAAGACAGAAAAAAGCAAAACATACAACACAAGGTAACATAATAGTATGTCCTTAATTTACTCATTTGTAAATAACATGCTCAATTTGTATAGAAATGGAAAGTATACTAAAGAACTGTAAAAGCAGTAATCTTGCTGTTAAGTTAATTTATAGCATGACTGTATCTTGCAAGTCAAAATTGATTCTTCAGCATGCTGTAGATATAGATGGAAGATATGTGTTATATTTTTATTGTTATTCATTAATCATACACCATGTTTTCTGACTAGACATACTTTCTGAAATATGAGATCAAATGCTCTGTTCAGATGTACGTGATTGGACTCTCATTGATATTTGGTTTCCATTTTTACATGCGAAAGCAGCTACTGCTTTAGCGTGTCTTAGCCATCACAATTCTGGTTGTCCGTCTGTCTGTCACGTGGGTGGATCAGTCAAAAATGGTGCAAGCTAGCTAGAAGACTCATTCAGGAATCGTAAAGCTTTTCCATAAATTAGAAGGGGGTCATCCCGAACGAGGGCGAGGGTGGGAAAAATTTGTGATTTTTAGCCAGTAAGTCACTGTATGTCAATAACGGTGCGAGAGGGCCTAGGTTACTATTAGTCGTACACTGGCTCTCGATTGCCACTGAATTCAATGACCTCGGATGACCTTGAATGCCAAAATGGGGGGTTTTATGGATTTTTTGCCGATTTCGCGCTGCGAGACACATTTCAAGAGCGAAATGCGCCAAACTCAATTGAGATAGACATGGAAAAGCTGCATGTGAAATTTTCAGCATTGAACGTAGATTTCGACGGCGTAAGTCAATTTTCTAGGTTCAAGGAAACCTGCGCACGATGGCATCAAAGAGCGGTACCCCATAGAAGTCGTTGTTTTACCGTTGTTGGCCAGTCTTTCGTGAAAATGGTTGCAGATAGGCATGGGCATGCTGCCTGTCACAACAAGCACTAGTGACGAGCTTTTCAGTCGTATCAACATCGATGACTTTGAAAGATCCTGAACTTCCAAAAAAGGAGTTTCTACTGTATCATGCGATCTTTGGCTGCAGCGCACGCTGCAAGAATAAATGCGATAAAATGGCTGGAGATAGACTGACAGTTTGCGAACAGGAACTGCTATAGGCTTTTGTGCGTCTCGTGAGCATTAGCTCAAATTTTTTTGTCATTATACTGTAGTGTTTACATGATTTATCATTTTTCACAGGTGGTTAGTATTTTGTCGGAAGTTAGTGTTCATTAACAGGGATCACATTTTTGGCAGCTAAATGTTCCAAATTTTGCGGGCCAATTTGCCATATTTCGCTGCCGAACTTGGTAAGTTTTCTTAATTCCACACGTTAAGTAAATCAAAGACTTGTTGGATTTTTAAACTATGAAAATATCTATCACTCTGTGTGTCAGTTGTTCCATAATCATTGATTATACTTCGTCTGTGAAATATTTTGTAATACCTCATCCGTGGAATATTTTTTTGTGTTGCAGTGGAGTTTTGCTGATTACTAAAGTAGTCGGTCAGTTTCGGAATATTGGCATTTTTGTCATAAAGTCGCAAAATTCCATAACAAAGTACAAGTTTCACAGAAACAGATAAATTCGCAGCCTGTGGAAAACTGGTCCCTAGATATTGTCATATCATATTTTATAACCCCTTTTGTTACCCACCAAACAGCATTCATTATGCATCACATTCAGTTTACTTTCTTGTGTTTGTGCATTATTTTTGTCTAGTTTGCTCATTTTGGTGCCACTAATTTCAGTGTTTTGCCATTTGCTGCTCAGTGTGCCTTACTTACGTCAAATACTGCTGTCGGCTGTAGTTTCGCATTTGTTTTTTTGTACTGTGTTCTGGATGCAGGCCAGTGCATAATGGGTATACTGTGGATCTTGATCTGAGTCAAATTACAATAAGCGAGTCATCTGTTTAATTTTGAAGCTTTGATGCTGCAGAATGTCATTTGCAGTTCTGTGGTATAGTCATTTTTTGTGTTAAATATGTGTATTCTGGCCAATATAATGCAAGATGTTGAGTGCAAGCAATGTTGTCATGCAGTTTCTGTTTTAATTTCAGTGCATAATTACATGTGATTCTGTGATGGATATAGGCCTTATGGAGTATCTACCTAGTCATGCAGTGATTTGGGTTTATGTGTTGTTGCACTGCTGTGATGTGCCTTATTACTATGTGAAGTCAAACGCCTTTTATGGCTCTTTACTTAGTTTGAATATGTGCCCAAATGTTGATTTTTTGGCATTTTTCTATAAAAAAACACGCATTGCACCTCTTCACCTAGTGCATATAGCAAAATATTCGTATTGATGGGAATATTCAGTTGAATGCATTGTGTAGCAGTTGTTGGTTTGTCTGCCGAATGGATCTGAAAAATGAGACTGGTTGCGTTGCATTGCCAGTGATTTTGTTTCGAATATGTTCACATTAGGTGGTGCACAAAAAGTTGAAAATTGATGCTTTATGTGGATTGAGTAATACACACACGTAGGGCTGTTTTGGGAGCAACTTAGGGGTCAATAAGTGCAGTGAATAGTGATCGTGTTGAACACCTTTCACTGCAGTGGTTGAGGCGAATCGTTTCCCATACTGTTCATTTGCTCGATCTACATAAATGATGTGCGTTCCTCTGTTACACACCACTTAGTATATAAAATGGCTTGACTCTTATAGGCTGCCAAGCCTGAATGACATTTTGTGTTTAACTGCTATTGTACTGTTGTTTGTTTGTTTCTGACATAGATATTGTTATCATGAGCCATTTACATGATTTTTTTTGGCTGCATGTTACTATTTTTTTGCGTAATTGCAAACTCCTTTACCAGTGTTTTCAGGTTAATTGCAGAGTTGTCATGAATGTCTTTACGAAGCCAGAAAATTATTCATTGGAACCATATCTTCCTATGAATCAGAAAATTGGACAAGAATTTTCTCAGGTCAAAGCTCACTCCCCACACGGTCTTATTGTTACTGAAATTCCTTCACCTTAAATTACTATTATATTATATTTGATACTAAGCCATGTCTTCCTAAAGGTTAAACTTTTTGTTTCGTTATTATGTGTATATGCAATTTTGCCCTGAAAGGCCATCCCCGAAATGACCTATACTGTGTCGAGCGGGATGTTAAATCGTACTCACTCACTCGTAGAGATAATAGCACAATATTTTATAGTTACTCTGCTGCGGTCTGTTAGTAAAAATGATTGCAAATGGCTCATTGTTCATAAGAGTTGTTGTTACTGCTCAGATCTGCCAGCACTGCATCGATACTAGTCCACGTGTGTTAGTCATCAAACTGTGTATTGTTTAATTTATTTGTTAGAAGAGTATTACAATAAATAATTGTTTCATTTGTTTGCTATCAGATGTAACAAAATCTACACTGTGTCTCAAAAAAAACTGTCACACTTGGTCATTGTCCATATCTTCACCAAATATTAACCAATTTTTAAATTTTTTTTCGCTGGCACACTCTGTGGACAATTTGCAATAAAGTAGTTATTGAATATCTCACCATACCTTAACTGTGTTGCTACGCTACCTTGTGAAATATAGATATTCAAAAATCACTATAATCAGAATAAATACATCACAAAAACTCATCTACTAATTTAGTACTGAAATTAAATTATGTTTAGTTTTCGATAAAAGGCCAGCATTTGTTAAAAAAAACAAATGATGTTATTGTGAATAATGGTTTTTAATGTGGTGACAAAATACCGGCATTGTAACATGCCATTCAGCAACAAAGACAAGGCAGTGATTAGAAATTTATATCAGTTCAATTGCAGAGAATACTGACAGAATTTTTGAAGACAAAAATGCTAAAGAAAAGATTAGAGAAATGTGAAGCACTGACTAAAGCCGTAAAGCTGCAGACTGAAACACGTGCATAACTAGAGAACGGGACCACTGTAGGTAAACTGCTAGACTCAGCAAGGCAGGAAGTTTAGAAACAAATGTATCTTTTAACACACCAGATACCCAAAGAGATGGTTCTAACACAGTATAGCATCATACAGATCATTCACTGCGATCTTAGTCTGAAGTGTCTTGTTCATTTACCAATGTAATTGTTGCCTATTACTAGTTTTTCTTAAATTTATATTTTACAAGGTAGTGTAGCAACACACTTAAGGTGTGGTGGGATATTCAATAATCACTTTATTACCAATTGTCCAGAGAATGTGCTAATGAAAGAATTTGTGAAAATCAGTTATTACTTCGTGAAAACATGGCAAAAACAAAGCGTGACATTTTTTGAGACGCAGTGTATTGACTACTGTCATGGCTGATCAGCACACCCATGCTAATTCCCATAACAATATAACAACTTCTTCGTTTACTGTCAACATTCAACTGTATCAGAAAATAAGAAATGCCACATGCAGTGCTAGAAAATATTTTCTTCATAAAATGCAACATCAGTACTATGCATGAACACTTCTCTCCAGTGCTTCTCTGTGTGAAATATGTGAAACCGATGCAGAACAGTGCAGAAGTTTTTTTCACCACTGGATTGCACTGATGGGTTGCCAACAGGCATTTGAAAATGTCAACAAGTCAAATCTCAAATTAACCTCAAATTTAATATGTTAAACGAACTACTTGTACGTAAAAAATTAACTTTGACACTTGGCACTATTCTTCAGAGTTGGCATCCTACTTTGGCAGTAAAATTCGATAAAAGCAATATTAATTTGGCAGTAATTAATGAATTTCTTTTACCACAGATGCTGTTGTTGATAATGTGGATTTTTTTGGTAGTAAAATACACTGCATTTGGTATTTTTAGCCACAGATGACAATGGCAAATGATGCACCGATGGAACTGACTGGTGCATAAAAATCACTGGTTTGATTTCCTGCAAACTCTTCAGTTTGTTTGCACAAAAAAATGTACGAGCCACAGTCATATCGCTGAAAAACACATGCTACTAATCTACACTCAGAAAACACATCGAGTAAAGTCTTGACACAATGAAAATATGCAGCCTCGTGGCCCAACCCTAAGTAAGGTAAGGCTTCTCATTCAGTTAGTCAAATGTCATCAAGTTAGATATGACTCCGTTACTTACACAGTAAACTGAAGCAATTTTACCCCTACCCAGGCCCCCACACATCAGGGCTCCCCAGGTTGTACATTGTAAAAATTGTTTAACCATTCACAAAGATGACAGATATCACTAACTGTTAACTTTTCGATAAAATTTTACGGACAACGTCAAATCCTGATGTGACATCGTAATTAACAGAAGCATTCTTATTAATGGCCAGCACAGATTTCGGCTACTGTGTATTCATATTGCAAATAAGAAATTCATGAACATATTTGTCAGGGCTTCCACAAAACACATATTCCGAGGTCTCACGTTCCAGCTGCAGACTGGAGAATTGTCGTGCATATATTTGTGCTGTTTACGTTAGCACTCAATCGTATCTGTTTTTGTTTTATTAGTCCGCCCGTTTGATAGTAACAGAAAAGCCGCAGGTGGATATGAATAGAACATTTGTGTAATTTCGCCCAAAATTGTTGGTATTTTGGGGCAGAGGGGAGTAGTTTGAGTGTTGTGTGTTGAGTTATGCATGTGTTGTTGTCATAGCACTGTAATGCTGTCACACTAGCTTGCATTTTGCAGTACCGGCTTGTCTGGCTTGGGTTAAGGCGAGGTGCGTTCACCTGCGTTGGTTGGCAGGTAATGTTGTGTGATTTCATATGGCATGTGATGCTCTGTAGCTCTGTGATGGGTTTGCCATAAAGAGCTTATGAACGTGAACAATTATTTCATCATTGTTGCTTGAAGTATTAACAAGAATAAACGTCGAAACTGACATCTGCTAGAGGTTACTGGGTGGGTATAGCTCTTCGTGGGAACGCATCACAGAGCTGTGGGTTGTCGTCACCTGTTATATGGTATCTCACAGCGAGCGACTTCACTTTTTGACTTAGACTTTTGCTGAGCCTTTTCGCTCAGCCAAAGCTAAAGCTAAAGCTAAACGCTAAAGTCTGTACTTAGACCAAAGTTCAACTAAACGATTAAAAATGGCGGAAAACCGGTAAACCTAACAGGAAATAAATCAACCAGTTACGCTTGGACTTGCTTATTTAATTGCGCCGCGCTCGCAAATGTCGTAATTATGTAACGACTTACGTCATTGTGTAGCCATTAGGGCGTTTTTATTGGTACCAGACTTTTTTAATTGACTAAACTATCCGTGTTAGTCGCCATGTTTTCGCTCAACAAAATCACTTCACTTTTTGACTTAAGTAGGTACTTAGACCGAAGTTTAGGCTCAGCGAAAGTCTCAGCGAAGGTCAAAAAGTGAAGTCGTCCATTGTGTCTCCTGACACAGCTGAACGTGCTCCACTCATCTCATCCAGGTTGGGGTAGTCGATTTATTTACCCCAGTGGGGAAGAAGGCTGAGTTGACCTGGGTGGTTGCTTTTATACCACGATTACCTGTCTGCTGACAGTCACCCATTGAAGTACCTGGCATAGAGCAACTTCATTGATCGAATGATTCGAACCAGTGATCAGTACTGTTCAAGTTTCTGTTACTTATAAGTGGATCCAAAAATTTTACCTGTAGCTTAGTCCGATAGCTTTCCATATTTTGCATGTTTGAGCAACAGCAACAGAGATATTTGGAGTTGAACCCCCAGCCAAAACATGCAATTGCTCTCAATTTAACGAACAAAAGATGATTTATGATTCACCATATAGCAGCATTGATGAGCAATTCTGCCTCATACGAAATTAGTTACCTCCGCCAAGGAGGCTATGTTTTTGCCAGAGTTTGTTTGTCTGTGTGTTAGCAAGATAACTCAAAAAGTTATGAAGGATTTTTCTTAAATTTTCAAGGAATGTTGGGAATGGCAAAAACTACAAGTGATCCAATTTTGGGGGTGATCCGGAAGGAATCCTGGATTCTGGATCACTTTGAAATTTTCGTTAACATTGCTTTTAATGGGGCATAAGGGAAACTGCTGCCAAACCGAATATGGTGCTGTCACCTGACGAACAACATGGCGTTGGCAGAGGTCTGCAGTCTCTGACTGCTTTTTTAGTTTAGTTCTTGTTATAATAATAATTATTATTATGAGCACTAGGTTTAGCATACGACAGAGTTATGAACAAGATACTAGCTCAGAAAATATTGTTCGATGTTTGTAATTTTTGGCAGCATATGAAATATTTTGATGTCCCTGATGAACAGTATTCTGTTTCCGGCATTTCACACTGTCTGTGGTCGAGTTGTTGTCTTAATTTTTATTGCCTCTGTCAAAGGAATGGGTACTGTAAATAACCTGTGTCTGTCTTTCAGATTAATCAAAAAGTAAATGAATTGTTAGTCCGCCCGAAAGCGATAGCTTGCGGAGCGGACTTATGTTTTACGCATGATATTTTTTCTTTATTTTTTTCCGAGCGTGAGATCTCCGGGAGGCGTGGGCCGACCGGCTTGAAATTTTGCACAATGGTCAGTACTAGGCCGAATTTTATAATGCCGGTCCAAAATTTTGGGGGCGCACCCCAAAAAAATTTCGGGGGCGAAAAACATGCAAAATTTGGCCCGATTTCGGACGACTTTGAAGTTCGGCGGCGAATATCTCCGAAACGGATGAAGATATTCAAAATCGGATAGTCATTCCGTGTATGGCGATTCCTCCTGCGTTAGGCGAAACAAGTACGGCGAAGTTTGATCCAGTGACCTTGGAGATTTAGATGTGAAATTGTACCCCCTTAAAGCACATTTTTCGGAAGACCATATTTCGGCCCCTAGGGGGTGCTGCGCCCCTAAATTTTTACACGTGCTAGAGAATCACCAAGTCTTACTAGCGCACCCCCCATCGGTGACGGCGGCCCCCCTTACAACTTTTTTCAAAGGGGGGTCAAAAATTGGCTTAAATTGCAATAAATGACCTCTTATTACTTCGGAGTTAGGGGGTGTAGCCCAACGAAACTTTGGCACTTGACGCGGCTCTAGGATGGGGTGTTAAATCAGGTACGAAATTTGGGGGTACCGCCTCCCTTAAAATTTGGGAGGGCAAAAAACGTCCAAAATTTAGTACGTTTTACGACAACTTTCGAGTTTGACCGCAAATATCTCTAAACTGGATGGAGGTATCAACAAGCGGTAAACGGATTTATCAAACACAGTTAATTCCGCGTTGAACAAAAGAAATTTTGTGAAATTCCGTCCACTACGAACCAAGTTATAAACGTTAAATGTTGACCTACCCTAAGTCGCATTTTTCGGAAGACCATGTTTCGGCCCCAAAGGGGTGCTGCGCCCCAAAATTTTTACACGCGCTAGAGAATGACCAAGTCTTACTAGCGCACCCCCCACCGGGAACGGGGGCCCCCCTTACAACTTTTTTTCAAAGGGGGATCAAAAATTGGCTTAAAATGTAATAAATTAGCGCTTATAACTTCTGAGTTAGGGGGTGTAGCCCGACGAAACTTTGGCACTTGACGTGTCTCTATATTGGGGTGTTAACGCAAGCACAAATTTTGGGGGCATTGCCCCCCTTAAAATTTGGGGGGGCAAAAAATGTTCAAAAATCGGTGCGATTTACGACAACTTTCGAGTTTGAGCGCAAATATCTCTGGAACCGATGAATATAACGACATAATCTAAACGGCGTTGACGAGAGCGATCCTTTCTGCATTGAACAAAAAAAAACTTTGTGAAATTCCGTCCACTACGAACCAAGTTATAAACGCTAATGTTGACCTACCCTAAGTCGACGAAGCGCGTTCGGCATATGCCAATGCGTTTGAGTTTGGGCCACGTGACTTTGATGCCGGGGAAATTCTCCCCCCCCCGCTCTTTACCCCCCTCTCTAATTTCCCACAATCGGACTTAGGGCGCCGGGCGGACTCACGTTGGGCTTTGCCCCAAATTTCTAGTTTCCCATGATATATGCATAGTTGTTTGTCTGTGACCCTTTTTTATACCTTCAAGTTTTCAATCCCATGGTGCATTTTTACTTTGTAGTCAAATAACACTTTGCTTTGGTTTTGTAGTATTATACACCAGATGTCACCATATCGCTAGGCGGTAGCAGAATGGTGAAATAAAAGCATGAGATGTTGTAAGCCACAAGCTGGTCATTACTTATTAATATTGTTACCACTATTTTTACCCTTGGTATTCAAGGTGCCAGAGGTTAGAAACATACGTTCGATGCTAGAAGCTACTGGAATGACCAGTGGTCTGGTATGTCAATTATTGTTATTATTATTGTTATTAATATGCAGTGTGTGTTGTGCATAAACAGATGTCTATTGCAGGAGTTGTAATACTTCTACAAATTACCTGTTTGTACTTGTGCGTTAATGTATTTTGGAGTGCTAGTTTAGACGTCCCAGTATAATTGAATTTTCAGGTGTTTGTTTATAATGTTAACAGCAGCAATGCAGCATAGCTGTGAGTTATTAATGTTTGCTACATTAGGCCAATTAAAAGTTGATTTGTAATATGTTGTTGCTATGAGTGTTGGGAAATGCCATGACAGATTACAGTGGTTAGTGTTCTTCTGACATTACAGAACCGTTCTTGCAAGTTGCAATAGTCAAAACTAGTCGGTTTTCATATGTTTGTATTATTAAATTGTATATTGTCACCATGGAACAGTGTATGTGTGTTTTTGTGTTTGAAAATAATAATGTTTATAAATTTTCAAATCGTTTGGTATTCTGACTTTGTTGCCACTTTGTAAAATGCACTGTAACAAGTGAGGATGTATGCAGTATTATTAGGCATGTAATGTGTAATTATGCTACACACACTATTACAGTTAACAACTTTTCGATCGCAAAGTTTACGTGTAGGTATAGTTTAGATTTGAAGTAGACTTAGCTAATTAGTCAACGGGAGCAGCTTTTGGAATTACTTCCGACTTACGAACGTAGTTTCTTATTGTCGTCATCTGAAGATTTCTTCATAGAGAACAGTGGAATAGAACAGGGGAGTCTGAATTATGTTTGAGTTCTGCATGTAGGCTACACTAAGAACTGGTGTTAGTGGACATAGAAGGTGCCAAACACTTGTGGCTGCCAAACATTAAGTTACGTAGTGATTACACTGTGTCTAAAAAACATCCCCAACATTTTCGACTGTAACTTGAAAGCCAATTATCAGATTTTAATAATTTTTGGTACAAATATTTCTGACACAACTTGCCGTCAAATGACCGTTTAGTTTCCCACCTCACCCTATGTATGCTTTTGCACTACCTAGGGAAAGCAGATCAAGCGAAATATGCGTTAAAGAAAACAGAAAAACCTGAAAAAACATCCCAAACGTTATCGATCATACCTTGAACAAAGATTAGCAAATTTTAGTGATATTTGGCAGAAATATTTCTGACACAACTGGCTATTAAATAAGTGTTTTAGTTTTCACCTCACTCAACGTCTGCTTTTGCATTACCTGGGGAAAGCAGACCAGGCATAATACGATACCACGGTTCTATCTCTTACTGTTTAGTCACAATCGCGTACTGATCTTCAAGGTCATCCAGGGTCGATGATTTTCATTTTATCTGAAAAGCGTATACCACTTCCTAGCTGTTGCTGTAGCATAGCTGTGGCGCGTCAATAAGGTGACGGGTTGGACCACAGGTTGGACGTTGACGTCGTTGACCCACAGATGTTTCATAATTTTGTTACTTCCTGTTAAACAGACAAGGCTCGTAGAACAGAGCTATTTATAGATCAAAATCTCGTAATGCAACGAGAAATGGCGAGAATTGTAACTCTCCTCCGCAGAAATACGCTAGGTTGTAAATAAAATGTCATTTTCTTCGGTTTAATTAGCGTACGTGATTTTTTTCGTTATTAGTTTTTACCTATTCCGCGCATTCGTCGGTAGCAGATATATATTTCTACCTCATTTTAACGAGATTTTCACTTCTGACATTTTTCTTATTGTGACTGCGTATTGCTAAAATTGCATATCCGTGTTCGATTGCTGAAAGAATAGTGCTGTATACACAGCCTTCCGTGAACCTATTTGGCAACTGCTTAACCCTAATAACACCAAACGCTATCCCTAACCTGTTACTACCCGCATGTGTAATATGAACTAGGAATATCGGGGCTAAGTCGGTGTTTTAGCAATCGGTTAAGGATATGTTTGTCTTTGTTTATTGGAGAAGCAGTGGTTATTGTAGTGTGTATGACGCAGGAATATAGTATTGGCCCTGTTGAGGTTGTTTGGCCGACAGGAACCTTCAGTACTAACTAAAGCCTCTTCTAGACCCAAGCATCATCTTAATGTTAATGGACGGTCGTGCTAAAGAGCGTGTACAGTGCGAATTGCCGTTTTGGAATTTGCGAATAGGACTGCCAGCGTGCAGTGAGATGAAAGGCACAGCAGGCACGCTGCACGCCAGGAATCAGTCAACAGTGCGATCAGCCAGGATGGCTGCTTACGTAATAACCAGTGCTGACTGCGGATGACGAGCGGCATGTACGCCACCTATTAACATCAGTCAATGGTCGCCACCACCAAAAATTTGATCAAAGCATGCTGTTCACCTGTAGCCATTGTGCATTGTTATTCTACACAATGCGGGCAGTCGGTCAAGAACAGTGGCGCACATTGCGGATGGCCATAGTACGGCGTAGTAACGGGCTGTCCGCACAGATCACACTGTTCGCACTGTGTGCACTCTTTAGTATGACCCGCTAATGGTTATACTAGTGGAGAATTCAACCCTGTTTTTTAGTTGAAATAAGTTTGTGCTTCTGTTGTGAATCTGAACAATAGCCGTGAAATGTATTGGTGAGATTTAAACATAAAGCTCATGGTTCAAGTTCCAACACTTGAAACTGCAAGCTTTTTTTGATACGATACTGGCAGTTATCATCATTCCCATCTCTGCTGATGCCAAGCATCGTGACCTCCCACTGTCGGAATTCTAACCACTTCAGAGGGATGGGTGCATCAAGGACTGTCCGCAACCTCGAGGATAGCTCGAAGACAGAAAAATTGTGGCTTTGGCAATGGCCTCTTGTCACTTGTAATGAATGTGCTATGTGAAGTGAATTTTTAATATTTGCATAATATGTTCACTGAAACATTGAAACTAAATCTGACCGAGCATTTCCATGGTTCATTTTATACAGTTTGAATACAATGAAGATGGCTTTTGATGTGCAGTACAAAATTGTGATACTTACTTTTCTTACTTACTTAGTGACCTTGGCCTCAAAGACTACTGGCCTTGGCCTTGACCTCAAAGGTCACTAGTCTGAAACCCATCCTTGCCACTTCATAAAAAGGGTGAGGGTAGGGGATGAATGGTGATTACAGGTGCTCTTTTTGGTCAAATATTATAAAAAGATGTCATTGATCAATGGTACATGAACTTTACACTGACCAAAGGTGGTAATCTATACTTTTTTTGGTCTCAGAATATCCTTCACACACAATTGCACATTTTTAATGGAACATGGCTTCAGCACCTCTACATTAGACTGACATATATGATGTGATTTATAAGATTTTTTATTGACAGGTTTGGTTAATTTGTGCCAGTGATCTTTGTTTGTTGTAGCCAACGACAACAACACACTGCATTGTCCCACTGTATAGACACCGACTAGGAGTCTCTTTTTAGTTTTGTATACTTACAAGACAGCCATGGCTACATATAATCCAGCCAGTTCTCACCAACACGGCCTGAAGCCCATCAGCTTAGATCAGATGTGGGATGACCTGCGTCAGGGAATTGAGCATGTATATGAGCGCAGAAGCATGACCCGGCAGCGCTTCGTTCAGCTCTACACGTAACTATCATTGTTGTGTTTGTCATTATGCAGACTGCAGAGCTTTCTTAATTTTGAATTCTTATGTCATTGTTGCTAGGAATCAGTTCAGTGCTTGTCTGCCGTATTGGCGAATAAACGTACTCATTACAATGTGCAGTGGAACTTGTTGCAAACTAGTGCAGAAGCATACAGAAGATAGATGCTTTTGAAGCTAATGTGGAATTTACATGGTGTATGTGAACATGGAAATCATTGACCTGCTGTTAAACAGCAGAACTTCAGAAGAGGAAATTTTTGCGATAATGAGAATAATAATAATAGATAGTACTATTAGTATTTATAACAATAATCTTTTGATCTGGTATCTGTATGAAACTGCTTATTTATATGTGCCTGTATTCTTGTCGGTGATAAATTTGTTCAAGAATTTAGTGCAGCTGTAGGCAACTGTGCAGTTTTTTCATTGCTGCTTAGTGTTGTTACGGTTTCACACTGGCCGAGATCGGTCAGTTTCGGTTCGGTTTTGGGGAAAAAGCGCGGTTTCGGTTTTGTACAATCCGGTTTTCTGACTAGCACCAAAACCAGCATCAACGTGCAATGCCAGGGGTGCTTTGCTGCTTACCACTAGATGCCTGCCAGAGCAAGTGGGTAGATGGTCGACCGAGCATTACTGAGAGGGAGAGAGAGAGGGGGAAGGAGAGAGCAGATGGTCACGGCGCCCACTAACGATAGCATGGCAAGAGACAAACTTCAAAATGTGCAGATACATGCATGTGGTCACGCGGTCAGTCCGTCACCAAACAGACATTGCGCGACATTGATCGCTGAGTTATAAACCTGCAAACTAATCTCGTAAGTTAGTACCGAGAAGTAAAACGTGAATTTATATAGCGCATAACACTAAAATTAACCACTAATGCATACTTGCTTGCGTCATGACAACACACACATGTGGTCCACAATGTCCGACCTTTGGCGGTTGCAACTTGCCAAACGATGGTGACGGCAAGACGTGAAACTGCACGGATCAAACGAGTCCTATCAGGACGCTTCACCCACTAAGATGCTTCACCTCGCAGATGTCATATTCAATTGGTCCATCTGTTTTCGCTGTCGTGCACAATTTTATAATGTGCAAAATGTCCAAGGGCCAAACGTCAAAGGAGCAAAATGTTCGTAATTTGAGCGCAATAGGCGGTGGGTGATAGACGTTTATCATGTAGGCCCACAAAGGCCGGTAGACCAGGAAACAGACGGATGAAAAGACAGGGAGGGAGAGAGGGTGACACATGCAGAAACATGCGGACGCAGTCGGCCAGTCAACAAGGAGAGACACAGAATGGCGACCATAGTGAAGAGATTGTTTGTATGATTACTGCTGCTCTCATGCATGTTAGATTATGGGGATGCTGAGCATAGGAGGCAAGTTCAGGGTACAGTAGTGTGAGTTAAATTGAAAGGTAATTGCTGCACAAACCTATACAGTCGTATAATGGTAGACTAAATACACTTTGTATGTAATTAGCAAACACCGCTTCTATTGGCACAAGTAGTTGCTGACAACCGTCTGTCTTCCCAGTACCCACACTACTCCATTCATTTAAGCCTCACCCTCCCTCTCTCACATGCGGTGTACAGCACAGCTGGTGATCACAGCTGATAACATCTGCGGCGAGAGGAGGGAGTGAGAAGTCACGGCGTGCTGTGGGCCACTCGTCTCGCTGTGGCGTACTATTATCCCCAACGTTCATGGCACTAGACATTAGAGCTGCGCTGTTTCGAAAACCAAAAACCGAAACCGTCAATAGAGAGCCTAAAACCGCGGTTTCGATAGGGTTCGATATTGCTAAAAAACGCGGTTTCGGTGCCAATTTCGATAACCGTAACAGCACTGTTGCTGCTTCGTGTTTATTTGACTGAGTGTTACGAATACAACAGTAAAAAAATTGCTAGTCATTTGCTCATTTATGATTTATCCATTCAGAAAACTGTGTTTCGTTTTTGTGTGACATATGCAATATCATATATCTTAATGGTTTTTCACTAATGATGAACCAGCTTGTAAGGTTAGATGTAAACTTACCATTAAACGTAGTGGAACGTGTTGCGTTAATTGACTGTTATGACAGACATGTTTATAATTACTGCACAAATGTGAGCCAAGGCAACCAAGCAGCCCACGCGTCCGTCCGTGCCAGCAACGTGCGCAGCAAAAAGGGCCAGCAGCCGACCCCGGGAGCACAGTTTGTCGGTCTTGAACTGTACAAACGATTGAGAGAGTTTTTGAAAGGATATCTTTCCAATCTTTTAAAGGCGAGTGATGATTATTTTGGATTGCTTAGTGATTTTTGTTGTTTTTTCAATGTTTCTGTTGTATGATCGGATCTTCTGTGATGTGCAGTAACTGTAGCATACTGTGCACTCAAGAACGAGGCTGTTGCAAATGCTCATCTCCTGTCCCCTAAAAAATACTTAATCATTTTTGTAATCGGATGAGTTACTTCAATTTCTTGAACAGAAATTCAACAACTGTACTTTTAGAAATGAATAGCATCTGTGAAGGTAGTCATCAGGTGGTGTCCACATTTGCTGCTTTGCCTAGCTGTTTGTGCACTTTTGTCATATAATCTGCTCAGATTGCACAAACCATCTTTCTAGTAATGAACTGTATGGCCTATATTTTGCTGATGTGCCATTAAGAAACTACTCACTCCCTGTATGAAGTTGAAGACTCCTGAATGGGTAGAGTTTGTGTGCCTGCAGTAGCAGAGTACTTGGCTGTCCAAGAATTAGTTACTGTGGTTACTGTATGCAGGTTAGTTGAAGACAGGTGTCTAGTTTCCCACAAAATAGTCACGGATTCATTTCACCAATATGGGCTAAGTACTGTTGCTGTTTTCTAGAGAAAATTTTGCAGTTGCTTTGATATCTGAGGCATGCAATGCAAAGTGTCCATTTTTTCCTGCCGGTTTTACTACATAATGATTATCGTAAATGTGCTTGGTTTACATAAGCAAAAACTGACATTGCATGACAGTGAACAGTTTTGATAGAACTGACGTTGCTGACTGCAGGATGGCAAAGATCTGATGGGTGAGACGGTGCTGGAGTACTACACAAAGCAGTGGGAGAACTATCAGTTCTCCAGCAAAGTGCTGAACGGCGTCTGCGACTACCTCAACCGGCATTGGGTCCGCCGCGAATGTGACGAAGGTCGCAAAGGCATCTATGAAATCTACTCGGTCGGTTTCTTTATGAATATTAAATATTAACAGCATCAGTCAGTCAGTAAATCACAACACATTTGCATAACATTAATTCATTATTAGTAATTATGTGATGAATTCGTTCAGTCTTCAAACATGCTTGATATTGAGTAGTTGCCAGTTCATCTTTTGGTCCAAGTTTAGCATTCACCAGCCTCCAAATGTGTGCTCTTCACACCCACGTTTGCACCAGGTGTACTTATTACTTAACAATATTTAGCATGTGGAAAGAAGATGCAAGTTTTTGATAAACTGCATGACATGTTTCGTTTTCTTAATTAGGTTGATATCGATTCATTTGTTGAAGTGGGACATCATCATTTGGTTTTTGACTGTGTTTAAGCTCGGTCATGATGCTTTGCTGCTTAAGATTTGGGTGCAAGTGATTGTGTTGCTGTATCAAGCAGCATAGCCTTTGGTGTTTAGAAACAGATAGACAAGATATAAAAGACCACTTACGCCAGGAGACTAAGATGCTTCAAGTCAAATAACATTCTGAATTACTGGCTAAACAATATTGGTTATCTTGGTTTCAGTCACACCATCCCGGCCACCATTTAACATTTCAGCCTGCCCCAGCTAGAAATATGAAGGGCACGCTTAGTAAATTTGACAGGGACGTTGTACCACTTCGTGATGAGTGATGACGGCATCTCTGAAGTTCAGCAATACCATTCTGCTTTACACACTCTTGACAGCCAAGCAGTCGTAGAAGTAGTGTCGAACTTTGTACCAAACAGAGTCCTTTTAACTACTCCACCTGAAATATCATGATTTGACTGCTACCTTTCTACATCTGTCTGCAATACTCTTGCTGAGTAACGTTTGGGTCAGTGCCGGCTCCTCAACTCTTACAAGGTCCGCATCGCTGCAAGCATGACATATGTTTGCCCGGACTGTGGAGTGGCACCACACTCCGTTGAACATTCGTTCCAGTGCCCTGCCTGCCTGACACAACTGACAACTGAAGACATATGGGATGATCCATATTGGTGCTATTGGCCCAAGACAAAAAATAATTCTAAAAAACCACAGGAGGGGGTCGTTTTGACCGTTTCCTTAGGCACAGGAGGATTAAGCCATGTTTGAAAGTACTGCAGTCACAAGACCTCCCTCTGAGATTAGCTGGCGGCGAGTTTCAGGTGCCTATCAGACCCCAAAAAGAAAAGACTGTTTGTTTGTCGAGTTTACTTTGTCACTTCTGCAGTACAGTCAAGTAATGTTGACTGTCAGGTTTCAGTTATTATAAATTATGATATCTTGTAATTGTTTATTTTGGTGTATTTGAGTGGTAAGTATTTAAGGCAAACACTGTCGATGTGTGGTACAGCTGGCACTAGTGATGTGGCGAGACAATTTGTTCCGTGACCTGCACACACAAGTAACGAATGCCGTCTTGCGGCTGATCGAGCGTGAACGACGAGGCGAGACTATTAACACTCGACTTGTCAGCGGCGTCATTAACTGCTATGGTACAAAGAATTCTGCCATTTATCAGAGTGATGATTTTGAGCTTATGATCGGATTGCTTTTCTGGCTTGGAGTTGTATGAGATAACTATTGGCATGCAGCCATCAGCAGCTAAAATGATAAAGTGATAGTTCATAACGGTTAACTGCAGAGTTCCTTCAGATGGCTTTATTAAATGTGCATTAATGTGTAAATTATTTATTAAGAACTTTAAAATATGTGTGTACTGTATGTATACCATAAAACCATAACTGGCTATATTTTAATTTATTTGACTACAGTTAGTTGTATTGTTTGACCATGATATAATGCTGCATCTAGCATTTCTAGACGTTCACTGTAGTTTGTAATTTAAACTAGAAGAACATCAACTTATTTCACAGTAACTGTGATCAGGGCTGTATTATTGTTGCAGTTGAGCTAGGTCTGAATGAAGATGACCCGATGGCCCGCGGTCCGACGCTTGGTGTTTATAAACAGCACTTTGAGAACAGTTTTCTTGATGACACAGACAAGTTCTACATGCGCGAGAGCTCAGAGTTTCTGCGCCAGAACCCTGTGACTGAATACATGAAAAAAGTAAGTTGGCAAAACATCTTGCGGTCAGCAGGGATAGAGAACTGAAGCGAGTGAATAAACTGATTTAAGTGATATGCTTGTTGTTACTTTTTTGTTTTTCAAGGAGTCTTTTGGCCACATTGCTTTTCCATATGTATTTCTACTTTTGTTGCTCATTTTATTTGCTTGCGATAGGCAGTTTTGCAGAAAATTACTATTACTTTTGATTTTTGTTTATTACTCCGTTTATCCTAGATGTTAATCTGAGTATTTTTGAGTAAACATTTGTGAATTGTTGTTCAGCAGGGATTCTGCTTTTTTTGCTCAATCAACATCAGTGTCAGAGTGACAGTGAAATGAAAATCTGACAGTATGTAGTGAAGTTCTAAGGTCTGGTTTTTCCATTGCCAATCAAGTCAAATTTGATCTTTGATTTACTGATCTCCGATGAACTTGATGTTCTAAATTGATCGTTGATCAACTGTGTTTCGTTTTTTCATACATTTTTGATATCCAGTTACGTGGTCCACAATTTGTTGATTCATCATTAACTTAGCCTACTTTATGCCGACCTGATTGGCTGACGGCACGCCGCACGATTTGCAGTGTTGTGCTAAATTACCCAGCATGCGCTGCGAGTAGATGCCGTAAACGTCATTATAGCAGCTATATCGATGGTATCGTTCATATCATCTGCTGTCAAAATACGTTTTATTGTAAATCAATACGGGAGCATCTATTCATTTTATTTCTTCACAAAACACTATACACAGTATGAATTGATCAGTAGTGATTTATCGTCATGTCTGGAACTTTATTTTAATGTGTGAGTTGTTGATCTGACTGGCGAAGTGAAGTGATGTTTCTGGTGTGAATAAGCTACGAACTGCAGATCGCCCTGTTTAATTGTTAATTATCTGACTTGCTCGATCAATATTCGGCCAACAACTTGATGGGAGATGCGATGGACGATTAGTTGCTAATTGGTGATGGAAAAACAGTCATTGAGATGATCTCCGATCAATTCCCAAAGTTGATCAGAGATCAATTTGATCGGCCATCAAATGCGCATGGAAAAACGGGACTTAAGTGCGTGTGTTAAAAGTTACGTATAGCTCTTTGTGGAAAAGCCGTTGCAGATTCCCTGCCATATGGGATTACATTGATTTGCTTGCCACTCAACTCAACACTGGCGAATTCAACTCCAGCCAGACCGGCTGGTACTCGTTTTATCTCCTTTGGACCATTTTAAGGCTGAGTTGACCTTGGTGTTGGTTTGCCTGTCCAGTCTACAGACAGTTGTTCATCTAAGTAGTAACCACTTGATAGCAGTCCGACTGGGAGTTGAACGCATGACAGGACCAACGCGCTGTTGTTACATCGCACCAAGACTTGTGTGTGATGTGTCTGTTAGGCGGAGCAGCGGCTGTTGGAAGAGCAGCGGCGTGTTCGTGTCTATCTACACGAGAGCACCGACGACCAGCTGGCTCGCATCTGTGAGAGAGTTCTCATTGAGAAGCATCTCGAGATCTTCCATTCCGAATTTCAGAGCCTGCTGGACAATGACAAGGATGAAGGTATGCTTGAGCAGATTGTCAGCGTGTTTATACTAGTTTGCATGCCGATCCTCAATAATCATATTTGAATTTATCAGGTATGGAAAGTCATGGAATGAGGTCTAGGTATTGGATTGTCATGGAAAATATTGGAAAATAATGAAAAATAAATAAACTTGTTGCTGCATTTTTGACTTATGTAATGTTTTCGGCTCTTACATTGTCATTGTCATTTGTGAGACTGGCAGACACACTCTGATTTGTGGTTTAGTACCGGTATAATTATGATCTATGTTACGTATTTACTAGAGCTGTCAAATTAAGGCGTTAATTAATGTGTCAATGCATTAATAAATTGATGTGCATAAAAAAATCAACGTGCGTTAAAAAAATTAATGCACATGCATAAATTTATTAATTTTATTAAATTCTGAAAAGCAAAAGTTCCAATATTTCATTGAACTGCAGTTATTTGACAATAAAATTAAATGAAGTAACTAAACTGTAGTTGCCATTTCATCACTTAGTGTGAATAAATAATAATTTAGATGTCAGGCTAATAGATTTTTATGCTAGCGATGACGTTAAGCAGGGTCCCCCAAACGTTGCAGGGCCTTGCCTAACTCACCTTGCGTTCTGCCACTCAGCGGAAGTTGGTCGTACCACGCTATCGATTGAACAGTTTCAGTCGTCGGCGCTTTTCTGTGGCGGGCCTGTTGACTTGGAATTCGCTGCCAGACAGTCTTTGTGACCCAGAACTGAGTCTCGATACTTTCAAACGTCAGCTGAAGACATACATTTTTGCGAAATATTGATGACAAAATGTATTAAGCGCATTAGAGATCTTTTTGAG
>Ga0209671_1000385_pt1 | contig 28039 bp, 22 predicted proteins | sample WorMetHERISLAND2_2_FD_187401 | JGI IMG/M metagenome (GOLD analysis project Ga0209671, IMG submission 187401) | Marine gutless worms symbiont microbial communities from Max Planck institute for Marine Microbiology, Germany - Olavius geniculatus... | ecosystem: Host-associated > Annelida >...
ACGTAAATTGCACGCAAAGCCGCAACGACAGTAAATGCACGAAGACCGTCAGCGATAACGAGCAAAACATGAACGGTGAAAACCACGTAAAAGCATGTCAAAAAGACAATAAAAGCAACCGACGATGAAAAATACAACTGCACCAGACATGGCGACTCCCGCTTATTATTATTATTATTACTACAATCAACTACCCGTTTTTATAGGATTGTGGCCTAGTGTGATGAGAGTAATGCTGAAGAACACATACATAGTCGGTTTTAGCATGTGGCTCAGTCTGTCAGAATTCAGTTGTCATAACCATTGCATTGACTGATATCTCATTGTAATCAGAGTGTTTATTTCTACACATTTACTGGTACCATGTGGGTGTTGTTAGTACTGTCATGCTGCGTATGTCAAGTTGATACTGCTGCTGCGTATGTGACATGCATGCAGGAAGCGGTTCGTAACTCCGTCTGTCACAACGCAACTGTTGTTGCCAACGCGATCATGCATAGCGGCACCACGTCCGATCAGTTTCTCAGGTACGTACATCTCATATCAGCACTTTCCTTTATTCTCCACCGGTTTTTATTTAATCTGATACTTCTGTAAGATTTTACTGCTACACATTGCAGTGTTTAATATTTAAGTAGTTGTTGAGATCTTAATTGATTACCGTTTGTATGTATGTCCACCCCTCATCTTCCAGTAGACAGCATTCTGACATTAATGACTGTCTGAAGCATATGAGGGAAGATTCTTACAACTGCCATTATTGTTAGTTACATATGCATGCTTTGGATTGGCAGTTCTTACAATTTTAGGTTTTGGTTGTTTTTAGGTCTTATGTCTCATAAAGGTTAAACTTTGTGTAAAGGTTAAGCTTTATGTTTCGTTATTATGTGTACATGCATTGCCTGCAAAGGCCATCCCCGAAATGACCTATACTGTGTCGGGTGGATGTAAAACCTTACTCACTCACTCATTTTTGGTTTATGGCATACTGTACTTGTTTGGTCATGTCTTTTCTAACCCTGTCATCATTGCATTTCTGTAAATATGTGTATATCATATATAACCGGCTGGATGCTGAATAGTGTATATAATATACACACATGTTGGTGGTGTAGCATAGTGGTTAGAACGTCGGTCCTGGCCGGCGGACTTTCCCTATCCTGCGCTAGAATGATGGATGGCCGTGTGACCACTTTGTGGGTACGGCGTCCGCTATCAGTCAACCAACAAGGCCAACTCAGCGTGCCATCCCTCCGGGTCGCTTAAATGAGTAGTAACTCGTTATATGGGTTACAGAAGGTGGGGACCTTTGTACAGCTGACTGGGCTGCCTGGCCGGCCGGTGTGCCAGCCTGTGTTTGCAGGCTGCACGTGGCGGTTGTGCGATTGGCGGCTCTGGTTAGTGACGAAAAGCGCATTAGAGGTGTGTATATACACGACGATGTGCTATACAAATTGACAACCTTTACCTTTACATGTATGTTATTGTTTGCAGGGACAACTTAGAGTGGTTAGCTCGTGCAACAAATTGGGCAAAGTTCACAGCAACAGCAAGCCTCGGCGTCATTCACAAGGTATGTGACGGTCACTGTTGTTACTTGTAGTAGTAATAGTAGCAGTGGTAGTATTTAGTAGTAGGTGCAGCAGAGGCAGAATTATGTTGTCTGTCATTGCTGTTTTATTATTTTGTGCTGCATAGTCTGTTCTTGTTTTAAGAATTCTACGATTCTGTGTTCTTTCTTGTGATTCTGTATTGTTCATGCTTGAATGTTTATTACCTGAGAATAAGATCTATGCTCGGTTGGTGGGGCAGGTATTGTGGTTCTGTTCTGGAGTTTCTTTTTTTAACTTTATCGCGTTGTGTCTATAAATTATAATGTGTGGTTTTCGCTGTCTCTGGCATAATAAACTATGATTCTGATCGCGTTTGGTGAACTGCTTGAAGTGAAGTTGCATTCTAGCTGTTGATTTTTGTGGTACTGCTTGGGTAACGAATAGTGGTAAAGGCGTCTGGTGTTTTGGCGTGCAGGGTCACGAGAAAGAAGCGTTACATCTGATGTCGACATATCTGCCTAAAGAGACTGGGCCAGGCTCTGTCTACTCAGAAGGTGGAGGCCTCTATGCACTTGGTGAGTGCTGTACTTTCGTGCTGAATGAAGATAAATTATAGTGTGCCAACATTTTATGCTCACATAGTCTTCATTTTCATTTTTGTCCAGTAATTTAGCTAGTGTGCAGTGGCTTTTTCTTCTAGTAATACAGCCAGAGCGTTGTGATGTGCCACTGTTTCAGTTGGTCAACTGTAATTAATTTTAAGGTCCATTGTGGCATTTCTCTGCATATTTGCACTTACGCTTGGAATAAACACATGTTATTCTCCTGTATGTTGTGTTCTAGAAAACTTTGTTTGGGTAATGACTTTAATTGTGTATAATCTTAGACTCAGACTGTATAATGGAAATACACAGTTATTTTTGTTCCACTCTTATTGGAACTGTATTGTATCCGGCTAATGTATTTTTTGCAGAATTTAAGTATATTGTTTGCGGCTAGGTTTGATCCATGCAAACCACGGTGGTGAGATGATCGACTATCTGCTGTCTCAGCTGCGTGATGCGACATCGGACGTGGTCCGTCATGGCGGCTGCCTCGGCCTTGGTCTGGCTGCAATGGGAACGGCGAACAACAGTGTCTACGAACAACTCAAACACTGTCTTGAACTGGACGATGCCGTCACCGGTTATTGTTGCAGTCTTGTCCTCATTTTTGTTAAACAGGGTAGCCATGAACCTGGAAAACCTAGCATACTCATGGAATTCTCTGAACTTGGAAAACTCCTGGAAAACTCAGGGAATTCTGTGCAACCTTAGGGAAACATTATAAAAACCAAAACAGTGTCACAATGACAGTTTCTGGAGAGAGAAAATGCTCCAAAATACATCTGCATTTGGGGCTCTGCTCCGGACTACTGGGGGAGTTTAAAGTGCTCCCCCAATTTACCATCATTGCAATTACTATTTCTTGCAATAACCTATGGAAAAGTATGTTTTTGTCTCTGCAAAAAACCCGAAAATTTGGCGATTTTTTTCTCCGACTTTATGGCCATCTTGTTAAATGTTTAAACTTTGTTGTTGTTTCTGTCTCCGTTGATAAACTGTCCTGTTGATCTTAGTCATCATTGTCATCATGATCATGACAGGATTATATTGCACAGATAGCCTATATAGGCCATCAAGCACCATTAAAGTCAAAATAGTTTAATATAAAAGATAGTTGTGAACAGAGTTGTAAAGATGTGTCTTAAGGTGTTGATTTGAAACTGGCAGCATTGGCAACAGATTGAAGTTCATCATGCTGTAGGTTCCGTATGTGTGGGCCAGCATCTGGAAAAGTACACATAATTTGTTCAATCCAGCCTTTAAAAGTGACTGCAGTAATCTAAACAGATTATCCATGAGACATTTTTAAGCCTGACTATCTGTGGAAAGTCAGCTAGTTAAACATTGGACAACTGTAATTGTGTGAGAGTGTATTGTGTGTATTAGTGTGCTTTGGGAGCAGATTTAGGAAATTGTTGACACTGCAGCTACATTTTGTAGTAATTGCTGTAATTGTTGTTAATCTTGGTATATGAGTAGTGCATACTGTACTGCTGACATGTCCTTTTATTGTGAAGTGCTTTTACACTTTAGTTTTGTGGTCTAAGCAGTAACTGTTATCTATGCCATATTAAACTGTGATGTTGATGATGGAAGCTGTTTTGCATGCCCTGGTTATTGGTCAGCTTAGTTAGTGTATTTGTGGCTATGTAGGTGAAGCAGCTGGCATTGCTATTGGCCTTGTGAAGCTTGGCACATGTGACCTGGCTGCAATCACTGATATGTTGACCTACGCTCGTGAGTCGCAGCACGAGAAGATCCTACGCGGTCTGGCGGTCGGCCTGGCACTGACATTGTATGGTCGTCTGGAGGAGGCTGATCACTGTATCAGTGAACTGTCACGGGACAAGGACCCCATACTGCGCTGGGCGGCGGCACTGGCACTGGCTGCTGCATACGCTGGCACTGCTAACAATGGTGCCGTGAGGCAGCTGTTACACATGGCTGTCAGTGATGTCGCAGATGATGTGCGGCGTGCTGCTGTCGCTTCTATCGGCTTCATCTTGTTTCGGTCGCCTGAGCAGTGCCCAACTGTTGTTTCTTTGCTTGCCGAGTCATATAATCCTCATGTCCGGTTAGTAATCATTACGCACGAAAGCAGCTACTGTTTTCAGCATTATTAGCCATCACAATTCTGTCTGTCTGTCCGTCCGTCCGTCCGTCACATGGGTGGATCAGTCAAAAACGGTGCAAGATAGGATCACCATATCTTCACAGTCGAAGATTCTAGTTTCAGGAATCATTAAGCTTTTCCATAAGTTCGAAGGGGGTCATTCCGAATGAGGGCGCTAAATAAGGGGGTGGGCAAAGTCTGCGATTTTTGGCCAATAAGTCACTGTATCTCAGTAATGGTGCGAGATAGGGCCTAGGTTACTATTAATCACTAATAAGAAGTCATACACTGGCTCTCAATTGGGGCCGAATTCAATGACCTTGAATGACCTTGAACGCCAAAATAGGGGGTTTTATGGAATTTTTGGCGATTTCAGGCTGCAACACAAGTCTATATCATTCACAAGGTTGCGCAACGCTACTATCGTTATGCAATCCAGATAGAGAATTTGTATATTAACTTAGTGTGAACACCCCAATTTTCAGCTAAACTACTAAACCGGAACTGCTATAGGCTTTCGCATGTCTCGTGAGCATTAGCTCAAATTTCTTGTTATTTTCCATTATTAATTAATTTATTTGATGATTTGTTTATACATAAGTAATTTTGCTAGTGGCTTTTGACACCTGCTCGTTTGCGATTTATTCCGTTGTTTTTTTGGTTTTGCAATTCATATTTCTATACCCACCTGGACAGTGGTTTACCATACCAAAATGCATTGATTTGTTTCTATGCTGTCTGATTTTTGTTCTGGATGGAAGGCTGAGTTGACGTAAGAATTAAAAGTTAAAGCATGTACGTTGTTCTTTATAGAAAATTTACTGCAGAGCTATGGAGTATCACATGCCATCGAGATCACACAGTATCACCTGACACAGTTGAACGCACTGCACCATAACCCCAGTCAGTACTTGACTGATCCTCTGCCTCAGAAGAATGGAAGGCTAAGTTGACCTTGGTGTTGCTTATATGCTGAGATGGTTTGCCGGTTCACATCCTGGCAGTAAGCACTTGATAGCAACTCGATTCGACCAGGAGTCGATGTGATGGCGTCTTGATCAATCAAGTCCACTGTCCTAGCCATTACATCGCCAAGCCATGTAGTAATTATGCAATGTGTACACTGAACTGTAGGTACGGTTCGGCGTTGGCTCTGGGTGTGGCGTGTGCTGGGACGGGATTGAAGGAAGCAATTGCTCTGCTGGAGACATTGTCCAATGACCCGGTGAGCTATGTACGCCAAGGTGCACTTATTGCCTCGGCACTTGTACTGGTACAGCAGAATGATCAGACCTGCTCACGAGTTGCACACTTCAGACAGCTGTATGCCAAGGTATCGTTTACTCATCATTATTTGCATCATTGTGATAGGGTGGCTTAATGTGGCATTAATAGTATGCATTACCTCATATTTTTCTATTGTGTTTGTAAGGTGTCAGATGAGTAGGTCCAGACATGGCTGAAGAAGCAGAAAAGTCTTGAGACATTGCCTGAAGACCAAGAGTGACAGTTTTGTCTTTACTGTCATTGCTCAGTGAATTATGTGTTGAAACTGTTGGTTATACATGTTGTCGGCATTTGTCATTCCACTCCACATGTGGCATATCTGAGTAGGGCTTTGGTCACTTGTTCTAACAGAAGTCAGGCACTTGCTTTAGAAGTTTTATGGTAACAAGATAATGTTCATATGAACACGGAGTCTGTCCAATGCATTTCGACAGTTTACAGTATATGTTCATATAAATATAATCAGTGAGCTGTTTAGACTGGTAGAAAAAAAATCAAACAGCTTAATGTAAAATTGTACAGCAGCAATGATCCTTTCAGACTTCTGTATTATTTTAACTAAACTATAAACATTGTCAGTTACGAGACCATTCGATTCATCACCAGCGCTTTACTATAAAGGTCCATCGTCACCATGTGTCTATCTTGCACTGTTATGGTGATATGGCGCCTCAAAGATAATGGGGTCACGACTTTGACCTTTTGGGGTCACGTGACGTCATCGGTCACGTGACCGTTTGACTCCTGGGGTTGACTTCCTATGGGTGGTCCATAGTGACCATGCGTCCATCTGGCACCGTTACGGAGATATGTTGCCTCAATTATTGGATTCACGGATGTGGACACGGAAAGAAAGATGGAAGGAGGTAAAGAGGAAGGGAAAGGGAAATGGAAAAGGGAAGGGAAAGGAAAAAAGGGTGAAGGGTAAGGGAGAGGGGAAAGACAAGAGAAAGGGGAAAAAGAAAGGAAAGGGAAAGGAAGGTAAAGGAAAGAGGAAGCGGAAGGTAAAGAGAAGAGGAAGCGGAAGGGAAAGGAAAAGGGGGAAGAGGAAAGGGAAATGGGGAAAGGGAAGGAAAACAAGGAAAAGGGAAGGTGGAAGGAAGATAGCTTAAGGAATGTTGGATACATGGATGCACGGACACTCTGGTGATTTTATACTCAATTAGTGTTACGTGTTCCACTCTGCAGGCAGCTCTGTGGCAGTCTATGCCAAAGTGCTGCTTTTTTTCATTTTTTGTTGTTGCTAAGCTCACTGTATTGTATTTATGTTTTTGTAATAGTGTTGTTGTTTTGCCTATTTTTCCAGTTATTATAATTTGTTGTATTGTTCTGAGCATGTGTATATGCTGTCTACAGGTGATTGGTGATAAACATGAAGACGTGATGGCTAAGTTTGGTGCAGTACTGGCTCAGGGCATCATAGACGCTAGCGGTCGCAATGTCACTGTTAGTCTACAGTCACGCTCGGGTCATACCAACATGGCTGCAGTTGTTGGCCTGCTTGTCTTTAATCAGTTCTGGTATTACTGTTTCATGACATGCTTTATCCACCTTTGACTTCTATATTATGATTGAATTATTTTTGTTTGCTTTCATTGTTGCTGAAATGATAAAACTTTTATTTCGATCAGATGCCTAAATCGATGTTATTGGTGATCACTCATAGGTAAACCATACTTTCCAGTGGAATTTTTTATGCGCTGAATTTAATTTCAACTCTTTGAACATCATTTTTAGTGCTTTGTTGTTGATGGTTGGCTTGGGAAAGTTTTTCTACAACAATTCCCAAGCAGTCTTTTGAGACGCTTGTAGCCTCAAGTTGCCTAACTTGGAGTATTTCTGGAAAATGGGCTGGTTAAATGAAAATCGAGTGAGTGACGGTGCTGATATGAATGTTGTAATTATTGCTTAACTGTTACAGTACAGGATGATGTCTAATGCAAATTATACAGTGTCCAAGCATGTGCTATGTTCTGTGTTGACTGAGCTAGTTATTGTGTAGGTATTGGTATCCGTTGACCCACTTTTTGTCACTGGCACTGAGTCCGACTGCCGTGATTGGTCTAAACTCTGCCCTTGACATGCCAAAGGTCGAGTTCAGATCCAATGCGCGTCCGTCGACGTTTGCATACCCGCCGCCGCTGGAGGAGAAGAAAGACAAGAGCAAAGAGAAAGTGGAGACAGCCGTGCTGAGTACGACGGCCAGACAGAAGAAGAAAGAAGCCGAGAAGAAGAAAGATGAAAAGATGGAAGTGGTGAGAACTGAGATGATTAATTTATTGTTAGAAATGCACTGCTAATAAACGGATTTGTTAATGTTTTGTTAATCCATAAAAGTAAAATACTCGGTCTTTTTACAATTTGTAAAACTTTATTAGGCATCATTTCCTGAGTAATTCAAGGCTGGGCATCTTTTTCTCAGAGCAAGTGAGTTTACGCCCCACTTGACATGTCATTTCAGGGACAATTTTCTTAAGCGCTAGTGTGTAACTGTGTATTTGTGTTATGTGTTAGGTATGGTAGTAGATTAGTAACTGTTGGTCTACAGGAGTAGTAACACTGTTACTCGGATTTGTTTTTGCATTTTTTCTTTGTTGAGATTATTAGAGTACCGGGTACTCAATGGAGAAAATCGTGTGAGGCTAGATGTTAGTTAAGTCTTATGATGTTAGCCCAAGTGTGGTGTGCCATGTTTTCAACACCTGAACAAAGGTTCTGTCTTCATGTTATGTGACTATCAGGAGGAGGAGAAGAAAGACATTGACAAGGAGAAAGATCAAAAGAAGGAAGCTGATAACAAAGTGGAAAAAGACAAGGACACTACCACCATTGCCACCCTTGGTGCTGCAGATAAACCACAGGACAGCGTGACGGCAACCACCACGACCAAGGACAAGAGCAAGGAGAAAGAGACGTCATCGATGTTGTTGTCTTCGTCGGAGAAGAAAGACGTTGAAGGTGAAAAGAAAGAGACAGCAGAGCCGACGTTTGAGATGCTCAGCAACCCAGCACGCGTCATGAGAGTGCAGGTGGGCTCTTGCTTTCTCTTGTTGTTGTTATGACAAGCCTGTCTGGCAACACTAATATGTGAGGCCAAATGCCCCGAAGGGATTTCCACCAGTTTCCCCTTAACATAAACCATAAACCAGTGGCGTAGCCAGGATTTGTCAGGAGGGCGGTTGTGATGGGCCGAAAACATGGTGGTTTACTGTCAATGCCTCCAGTGGAGTCCCCTGGTCATGGGAGTCGGGGGAACAAAGCCTAGCTGAAACTAAAAACCTTTTAGTTTTTAGAAGTCCCATAGAAGCAGCAAATCCTCCTGGTTTTCTTACTGTCTTTCCTGCAGAATAGTTTAGACAGCAGATTTGTCGAATAGGTGCACCACTTAAATGTCTCTGTCATTACTTGAGCTTTCGCGTCTTTATGTTAGCCTATTTTCTTGACATTTCTGGAAAATCAGCAATCACATGAACTGCAGAGCATGCTGCCATTGTGGCTGTGGCTGCTAATAAACATCTGATGTTTATGTTTTCTTTATGCTGTATGTCATCGATGTTTTGTGTCTAGCTGCGAGTGATGACGATGCCTGCCGGCTCTCGCTACGTGCCACTCAAAGACGTGACTGTCGGCGGGATTATTATGCTCAAGAACGCTCGACCCACTGAGGACGAGGAAATCATTGAACTCGTCGCCGCCGGTGGACCTAAACCCGACGAAGAGGCGGAACCCGAGCCTCCAGAGCCTTTTGAGTATACCGAGGACTAAGCTCAACTGATGTCATCAGAATTGGCGATGTAGTCGAGCGGGAATGCGGTGTATCGCCATCTGCGCAAATACTTTTGGAAAATTGTTCTTTCCTTTGTACGTCTAAAAATAAAAAAAAGAATGCACAATTTGTTGCAGGGTGCAGATATGCTCCAGAAATACGTTTGCAGTTGGGGCTCTGTAGACCTGAATCTTGCTGGGGTAGCTAAAGCAATCTCCATACCCCTAGCTGATTTAAACAGAGCCTACTTTCAAAGGGAAGGAAGGGAAATGGATGAGGCATTTTTCCAAACAAAAATTTGCCACTACACCACACTGTTTCATTAGTTATGATATAGTGTACTATTTCTGACATTTGTGTGATAGGGTTTTGTTTTGATAAAGTCAGGGAAATTGTCATTTCGTGACTGGAAAAGTCGGGGAATTTTGCTGCAGAAGATACGTAGGAACCCTGGATTTCCTTAATATAATTGTGCTCGGACACTTTTTTTGTGTAATTTGCTATAGCATGTCCACAATAGATGAAAAGATTGCAAATTTACACTATCTTTTCAATATGTCATAATAATTTTTTGGATTTGTGTACATAATAAACTTTATAACGAAGTGCAAAAAGTGCAGAAATTCAAGCAGGATTTTTCGTTAACTTTGTTGGGTTCCAGGCATCTGGCTAGGCCTGCACCACTCATTGACTGCTGTAGGAAATACACGTTCCAGTTGATTGCTGTTGTTGCTTCAGTGTTCTTCACATTAAATGTCTTGTTGATTGCATTTTATGTTACACAAGCTGTGTTTCCCAATCACAGAACCGTGCGGGCCATAAGTGACGCTCCTTTTAACTATGTCAAAATAATGCCACTGTAGATCACCACATATTTGTGCTGTTTCAACAACTTTTACATTTTGATGTTAATTATTTTCAGTTTAAATTTACTCGTCTGTTAGGAAACATTTTCATAATTCTTTTGGAACCCAGAACCTTCACATGTCGATTTTGAATCAAACAGCATTCATCGTTAATTTATCTAACCGTCATGATGAAACTACGATTTATTCTCATTAAAGCAGAACTTGTTAACATCGGCAGATGACGAACGACGTCATTTAATAAAAATAATGTCCGCAAACAAAAAATGCAGTTATACTGCTTCTAACAATAGAGAGAAATAGTCTACTAAAGGGAGTCACTTTTCGCCAACTCTGTAGGTCGATAATTCACGTTCTAAATTTTCATCATTGCAATTTTTGCATCCAAAGTATCGTTACAAACAGGAAAAACAGTGACTCCGCTATCTTTGGGGTGAACCCCTAAAAGTTGGTTAACTCCCCCACCTTTCTTTATCTTAGCTCATCAAAACTATTCTTTTTTGTCTAATTTTATCGCGCTAATGGACAGTTTTGAAAGCTTTTTCTCAAAATTATGCTTTATGAGTCTCAAAATGCGTCAAATTCACTTAACGTACGGCCGCGCTCGGGTTAAATTCCCAAGGCTCCACCAGATCACCTTGTCAAATGGGGATGGATATGCCTTTCCTCATTTTCCCTTACCATTTTAATTTTTTTTCTTAGCGTCGCCACTGGCATTATGTGCTGATAGGCCTACCACAGTAGAACAAACAACACGCTTCTGCAACTTGTTACATATAGGGGCCTTGACCTACCGCACGGTTAGAATAGCTCTGCTTCGTAGAGCATGACGCTTGCCGAACTTGATTTACAATTGATTTCATCGGCAGCAATAGCTGTGATGACCTTCAGACCGTCAGTTTGCATGTAAAGATGTAGGCCTATAGGGGTCTACAGTGCGCAGCAAAAAGAACATCCCATAACGTTTTTGTGCATTTTGCCACAAGCAGCTGCTTGATATTTTAACTTTAAATTTTCTGCACTTAATACCTGTTTATATTCACGTAATACTGCCAAATAGCATGTCTTTAAATTTAAGCTAACTAGGACAACGTTATTTCTTTTTTTGTAACCAAGTCATCATTTCTTACGTTTGCTAGCAGCCGAACGTGTTTAGCACGAAAGGCGTTCGATGTTTGCGCTGCAAAAAACACATTGTTATTTCAACAACAAACAATTTTGCCCTGACTATGTAAGAAGTGTCCGCCGCCAGCTTTCGCACGTGCAGTGAAGTTTTTAGCAGCCTTTGTTGTTGTCTCAGATCACCTGCGGTGCCTGCTTGAGTTTAGCGACAGTGAGAAATGGTCAGAAATTTAAAGAAAAGACTTTACAGACTTAGTTTGTGAAATTCACGCCACTGACTTCACCTGCAGCAAGATGATGCAGGACGCAGTTGTTTTCAGTACGCGTGACCCATTACTAAGTTTTCAAATGTGCAAAATCAAGCTGGTGCCTCGCAATAAGCTCTGTAACTCTGCAAAAGTAAAAAAAAGTATTAAATGCTGCTTAGCTTATTTATGCAGGCCTAAGTGTGAAATTATGCGTTAAAATTACAAGTGCATGGTTGCTGAGAGTGAAATAGCAATTACTTTTAAGGGATGTTTTGTTTTTCCGCACCCTGTATATACAGCAGTCATAACCTAACGTACCAACCGAAGCGCGTACCACACAGATGAATGTAGCCTTTATTACGTGGTACGTCAGTGTCATCAGTCAACAGACGGTTAGAGGAGCAATGGGGGTGACAGGAAACTGGCTGGTGGCTGAGCGGCTAGTAACGACCAGTCTGTACAAGCTGCTGAGGCTGGTGTTCAACATAGGGCAGCGTATCTACTGGCAACTCAACGGGACAGCGAAGAAACTACGTGAAGCTCGCTTGCCTCAGAACTATGAGCGATCGGCTCAAGTCCTCGACGTCGTTTTCGCCCACAAGTTCTGTCCTGGACAGATGGTAACAATAGATAACTTCGTGTGTACTCACAATCGATTTGAGAACCCGCAGTACATCATAGACAACGATCATGTCAGTCTGCTTACCTTCACTGAACATGACGCCATTTTCTGTGAACCCGAAAAGAAAGGTGGGCCTATGTGTATGTACATCAGTATAAAGTGGCAGCGTTTTAAAAAAAACTATCAAAAATTGATTTGAATCAAATAAAAATTATTACTGCACGTAAATCAAATCAAAGCAAAATTCATTTTGACGCCTTACAGCTATTCTGTACGGCGTCTTTGGCATCGTTATCGTCCGTCCGTTGTCCTCTGTCGTTTGTAACAGATGTATTGTGGCTAGCCGTTAGGGCTCACGGAAAATTTTTACACGAATTAGCCCCGTATCTTAGATCTAAGCATGCAAAAGTTCAGCGATCAATTGCAAAGGAAACATTTTCAAAGTGGGGGTTGAACAGGGGGGTAAGAAAAATGTGTGTTTTTCAACAGAAAACTGGTCATATCTCGGAAACGGAGAGAGATAAAGCCAAGGTCACTATTAATTACTAATAAGAAGTGGCATAGATCCTTTTAGATAAAATGGAAGTCATCGACCTTGGAATGGACGACATTGAAATTTCTGCCGAGCATGCTCAAATCCGCCTCTTGTTAGTTCTCTGTAACTGAAACATTGAAATTATTTACTGTTGCCGAGTATTGGGTTAGCAAGCGTGCCATAATTACCTGGAGGGTGTTAACGTGTGTCGTATTAGTTGTATACTGTTTTTTTTTATTTCGATGATTTGGAAATTGTGATGATTTAATAATTTTAAGATATGCTCGAATAAAATTTTGAATTTTTCGTTGCGATTTTACCTCAGATAAAATGGCGGAAAATGATTTAGTTCATGATTTCAAGATCGGCTGAACCGAGTTCACCTTAGTTGTACGTTTTTATGGTTTACGATATTGTGTGTATGCGTGTACTGTAAATGATGCCAGGAATGCATCTGTGGCGTGGTAAGTATAGCTCGTTCATGTGCGTTGCACAATTTGACTTCTGCCGACGTCTTATCGTTGTGCCCCTGACCACGTTTCATCGCATGGCTGAACAGATCGGCGACCCTCAGGGTGAACTCATCTTCATGTTCTACACAGCTCGGTGTGGCTCAACTTTACTTTCGCAGGTCAATAAGCCTACATCATCATCATTATTATCGTGTTTTGTGTTTTTATAATGTGCAGTTTACGTTTTATATTATAAGCATTTTCGTGTTAAATACGTGTAATAAACTGCTTACCGTAAAACTTCTAATAAAAGCCGGGTCCTTAACATAAGCCGGGTGTCCTATATAAGCCGGACATTACAGTAGTAGTTGACAGTTGTTGTTGTAAGCATACTAGCAATTGTAGTACTAGTAGTAGTAGTGATTAGTTGTATGTGCAGTAGTCTTATATACTCACCCTAAATTGTATTGTATTAATAGTATTGCGCACACTAACTATAGAAAAAGTGTATTACCCTGGTAGGCTAGGTCGACAATGTTTTACGGTTGTACTTAGTTATTTACATATTCGTTTATTACGTGCGACAGCACCTATAATGCTAAACGCGTCTTAGCTGTCGTAGAGGCGTCTGTCTCTCTGTGTGTCTGTCTGTCTCTCACACTGTGCGAATGTATTCAAACGGTGCAAGCTAGGATCACGCGAGCTTCACATCTGCTAAATTCTGTAGGTCATATTAACGGCACGTTAACAGAAAATAAGCAAATCCGACATATTGTTTAATGTTTCTCTGACAGATAATGGAAGAGACCGGCCGCTGTGTGTCCATGTCGGTACCGAACTCGCCAGTGCTTCTCGCCGCGAAATACTGGAAGTTTGATGATGGCAATTCACCGGAACTACGTCAGCTGGCACGTGACATCATACGCTGGGATTGTCGGCCATACCCGACAATGCAACCGCAGCCTCTTGGATACTTCGTCAAGCTGCGTGCACACTGCATCGTTCTGTATCCGATGCTCAAGGATCTCTTCCCGTCGAGTAGATGTTTGTTCATGTACCGAGACATCGTCAGCGGTGCCAAGTCTATGTATCGCATGTCAATGGTCCTGCCGCATCTGCGCCTCGTGTACTTGCTCGGGCGCTTCACAAGCCGTGTGTCGAAGAAGATATTATACTCTCTTGGCTCTGACCGTCCCGACTTATGCATGCGTTTCGACAACGACATAATGCCTGGTGTCTTACTGTCCTCCCTGGTAACCTCCAGTTACCTCGATCTGCGTCGCCGTGGGTTTCAGATAAGTGCAGTACGCTATGAGGACCTCGTTGCCCGTCCTCTTGACATGTGTCGTGTCATCTTGGAGTTCTGTCGTGCCCGTCTCACTAGCTGAGCACGCCGTCAACGGGGCTTCGCCGCCGATTCACAGAGAAACTGCGTCGTGGCTAAAGCGGCCATCAGCAATTTCAAGAATCCAGAGCTGACACCGCAGATAAAAACGAAAGCGAAAAAGCGAGTTGCTGGCGAAGTGTGGAATGCCGCTGATCGGTGAGGCGGGCGTCGTCGAAGGAACACTTTCCTATTCTCAATAAGCTTGAAAGTGCTGTTGATACTTTAAACATTTCTGGGAATAACGACTATTGTTGATTGCTTGCTTGACGGACGGTTTTTGTTTGACATTCTGGTAAGATATTTCCCAGGGAACGTTACCATGAACACGGATGTGCCCACCCACCCGCGGTATTGAAGCTATAACAGCGATGGCGTGTCATATGGAATCGAACCGGGCAGGTGCATGACATAGTCGTAAGGGGATTTGCCGACCGCGAGGATTATTCTATAGCTGCAGGGCGGAAATTAAGCCAAAGCCGTACTATATACTTGCTTTTTCAGTGCATTAATGCCATGCCTCACTACGGTCCATATTCACTACCGGCCGAAATGGACGGAATTCCATGCAATCCCATCATCAGCAAGGTCAGCTTGGCGCCAGACCTCCCGCAGTCGCTGCAGCTAAATGATTTGCGGCTTCGACGTGTGACAACTACGATTGTGACGAATAAACCCGGCCCGTACGTTAGCCACTCCGTCTAGCATTTTCTTGTCGGCTATGAGAATTTTATCGATCGTATATCTTAAGTCAAGCCGTGAAATATACGGCTTGTAAGCCGATATTATTAACTTTTCAGGACGCAACGTAGCGAAGCGCTGCGGGTGTGTGGTGAAATCTTTTTATGATCGCCACATTATTGAAATATTACTGCCGCCGAGTATACCAGGAAAATTTTTATGGTTGAAATATTTGATGACGCTGTGTGCTACATAGTGGCCACCGAACATGCTATGCCGTGCGTGTAAACTGGCCGGCTTTGACGTTTCAAAATATTTTCGTTTGGATTTTATTTTTGTGCTAATTAAAAGTGACAAAAAAACTCACTACGTGACTGAGACAGAACGTCTGTTCGTTGGCAGTCTTGTTTGCTCTGTATAAATGCTCACTGTAGGTGTATAAAAAAGTTGAATTTGGTCGAAATATGCATGAAACGAGAATGGAAAAACTGGTGCGGCAGCCTCAAACGGTAAATAAATGTCAATCGTTTGAACAGCATTTTAAACACTGAATATTGATGACACCGGCATAATATTTCTAAGCGCATCATAAACGATGCTTATTTGGCCTAATTTTTAAAGTAAGCGTCTACGTTTTTGTTCTTATTCTTTTTGCAGACGTTTTTTTTTTGATTAAACCTACGTGCATCCGCGTCGCATGAATCGTTAAAATTTCCATCCATTGCAGCTTGAATTGCTTTGTTCAAAGCGTTCATTTGTTTGAATCCAATTTCGAACAATAAACTAAAAAATGGCGGCGCCAAGTGTTGACATAACGTGCGGGCGTCTGCGTTATTATCGTCTTTATCATAAAAGTATGGTATTAAACACAATAAACTAATAATGAAACCAGCATTGAAGTTCGGTAGTCTGTTTCTTGCTCTTTTAGCGCGCCTATAGGGAACACATACGACCATTCGCAACGATGTTCGCGCGAAATAGGCTATGCTTTATCTTGGTAAAGTTTTTTGACGGCATGCTTTACTTTTACTTTTGTTTTATTTCTCAAACCAAAAAGTTGCACAGCGATTTCTCCGCACTTAGAAACGTTCACAGTTCAGACCGATGTTGGTTTTGCTGGGGGGAGGGGTTTCTTGAGTTTAATACCTTTACGGGATAGACAAAGTTGACAAACACGTCTTACCGTCTTACGGCCAGGACGGCGCTGTAAAATATCTAGTGCTGTCGAATTAAAGCCGTTAAAAATAACGAACATACGTAACTTTTTTGAAGCAAGAGTTCCAATTCAATTAAACTGAGTCATTCATTATGTTGCAGTTTCTTTACTACTTTAATACTTTGTAGTTGACAAGCTAATGAAATAAAGTTCGGCAGTGGTTGCATCTTGCAGATGAGACGTGTAGTCGTTCGCTGACGGCTATCTACAACATGAATAATTGATGCAGTAATTAACGCATTAACGTGCGATTAAAACAATTAATCGCATGCATTAACGGGATTTAAGAAATTAATTGCTCGACAGCACTAATAATAGGCTAATGGCAGACTCGTTGATGTTTCACGTTCGCAACTGCGACTGTAAGACAACCCACGACCAATAGTATACGCCAACAACTAAATATCTTGCTAATTTAAACGACAGTAGCGGATTTTTTTCTCTGAAATGCATTCCAGTCACAGCTGACAGCTGTGACAAACCGTAATATCGATCGTTTCGACGTTTTTTTTGAGAAACTGTAGCTGAAAATGTCAAGCCTGAGCTGGAGGTTCGACACAGAGTACAACGGCGTCGTGTTTTTAAAAAAATAGGGAGCAAACAGTTGCTACTGTCCGACAGATAGCTGTAAATATTTAACAGATAAGATAAAGTGTAACCTATGCCTGCTGAAATTCACATTTTTCTTTTATTTTTTAAGACAGGAAATTTTCAACCCCCATTTTTGTATTTTTTAAAACATACTTTTCTACTAGAAGAGAATTTTATGGTAGGCTAAAATTTAGGAGGGGAGCAGGGGACAATTGCCTTGTATGTTACGATGCCAGTGACCTCAATACTAAAGTTATGTGACAACAGCGTATGACGTGACGCCACGCGGTCTCCAAGCCAGCATGGCGCTTCCATTGATGAGGTACGGGTTTTGAAGCTACAGTACCGTCATGATCAAACAGAAAATGTTGTACACGTACACGAGGTGTCAAAACAACACGGACGATAACTTTGATGACAAAGAACAGGTGACGCTGGTTGAATTTTTACTGATACGGAACTGTTTGTGAAGCTGTTTATAGAACGATGACGTGTGCGTTGATGAGGTAGGGGTTTTGACGAGCCAGTTGCTGCAGTCGGCTGACTCGCTTAAAGGCGGCGTCTTCGCCGCAGCGACAACGCAGCAGACGCACAAACGTCCGCTTGAACTCACGATTGAACACCGTGTAGACGATAGGGTTGAGAGTGCTGGACAAGTATCCGAGCCACAGGAACACCTGCAACGTCGACAGCGTCAATTGTAGCATAATTTTTAATAAAAAAAGATTTTGTTTATAAAAACGTTGGGTTCTAAGGTCTTCAATAATTTTCCAGCACTTTTGAAACCTTCAATACAAGTTAAACGGTCAGTGTGAAAATGACGTCGATTTGAGATATTTATGTTTAAAAAACTGAACTGTTACTGATAAAATGATAACGAATTGTGTATTCAGATTCACTTTCTTGTCTATAACGATGAAAATTAGAGAAATGTAAAAATAGATAAATGTGAAAAAGAGCTACATCTTAAAGCAATGGATTGTACAATTGTACAAGTCAAAAACGGTCACGTTTTTTGTTTAACGTTAACAAACGTTATTTTCATTTTTTTCATAAAACATTATTATTTAGTTTTTTTTTCAAATGTAATGTTTACTAGTAGTTGGAATCAACGTAAAGACTAAAGCAGAAAGCGATGTACAACCTTGAATAGCAGTGGATCCACATAACACGAAGAGCAGACGCCCATCACGACGTCGAAATTGTGGCAGGCAGGTGGATCAACATTCAGAATGGCGGAAGATCAGCGGATCAACGCAGCACGAGGAGCAGACGCCCATCATGAGGTTTGCTGTGAAGAATGGCGCCCAACAAACGACAAAGATGGCGAACATCGTTCCCAGTACTTTGACCGCCTTGCTCTCCGTTTTGACCGAGTTGAACAACGCTTTTTGCTATATCAGAGTACTTTTCAGTGAAACACGTAATTCCAGTATACTAGCTATTTTGTAAATTAAAAGTTAGATTCAGTGAGTCATTTATTAAAGTGGTTGAAGATAAGTCTGTAAAGTAAGAGGGGACAGACCAAACATTGAGCGTTTGATTTCCGTCTTGACCGAGTTGGACGCTTTCTGTTGTCGGTCTTCTCGCGTCGCTCTCAGCATGCCGGTCACTTGGAAGGCGGCGCCGTGTTTGCGTACGAGGCCCCTGAACTTGTCAGAGGCGGCGGCAGATGCGGCACCGGTCGTCTGATCGTGATCTGATTGATTTCCGGTTCCACGGTTCTCTTCGTCGACGTCGACGACGATCGTGTCCCCCGCACTGGCCGCTGCCGCCATGTTGGTACTGGCTACTGTCGGGTCCGCCGCGAGAGGTCGCTCGGCCATGACGTCATTGACCGAGTCGCCGGGGTCGCCGGGGTCGCCGCCATTGTTTTTTGCGGGCGCCGTTGCATCACGTGACCGAATTACGTCACCTCGCGGTAGTTGGATTTCTACGGCGCTATCGGACCTGCTTCTTCGCATTGCAACTGCAGCCTCGGAGGTAGCCACACCGGAAACTCGTAAAGCCCTGTGGGTCAGTTCAACCGGAAACGGTTCCGTGACGCCATAGCGTTTGACATCGTCATCGCCGTCGTGTTTCAGCAGGCAACATCGCTAAGCTTGCGTCCACTGAACTGAAGTGCGCGTTCTTAGCCTGTCATGCGTGAATCCGCTATTAACCCGTTCTGACATCGTATCAATGAATCTTGGTATCCCACCGAGCCAGAGCAAGCCCGATCACTCTTAGTCTCTCATAGTTGAGATAAACGTTGTTTTGAGTAATATTTTTTCAGCAGGCAGCATCGCTCGGCGTCGACCTGACCCGGATGTAGCGAGACGATGACTCGCCGCAGTCGGTCGGCCATCTTGACGCCCGGCGACGAAGTCGAGTCCAATGACGTCACGACAACACAGCGAGGCTGCTGGGATGCGACGACTTTCGGTGACAGCAGACGCAGACTGCTGAATTCCGAGACGCACAGAAAGACAGACAGGCGACACAGAAAGACACGAGTAAAGACAGATTAATACCTCGTTTACACGATCGAGCAAACATCCAGCAGACATCGAGCAAACGTCCAGCAAATATCGAGCAAACATCGAGCAAATAATTATGAAGCATGCATAAAGCATAGCAAACATCGAGCAGACATCGAGCAAACGTCGAGCAAACGTCGAGCAGACATCCAGCAAGCATCGAGCAAACGTCGAGCAAACATCAAGCTGGCTCATCCAGCTAACATATAGCCAGTTTGTCGAGCCAGCTTGATCGTGTAAACGGGGTATAACGGACAGACAGACAAATAGAAAGACAGACTGCTGAATTCTGAGGTGGATTTAACCATTTTCACGCATGTATTCCGCTGCTGCTTGTCCGTGCTTGAGTCGCTGGAGACTCGCGTTTTGTGCCTGATAGGCTCGGCGCCTGATGACGTCACACGTGCTTAGTCACGTGACTGATGACGTCACACCGATGCCGTCACGTGCTGACGACGTGGCAGAGCGCAAAACGTCGCCACCAGAGTCAGCAGCAGCGGCGGCGGCGGCGGACACCGAGCCCGTTGTGTCCGCCATGTTGGTGACGTCATCAAGAGTCTGCGGCGCATGCGTGGACGTCGTTGACATGTCTACCACGCAACTTCCGGTTTCGGTTGCATCGAGTTTGTCGCGACAACATACCGTCTTCGATGGCGTCACTTTCGCTGCATGTGTCTCCCCTTCTGTTTCCTTACCCACATTTTCGTCAAGCGATGTTGGCTTCGATGTTGCTTGATCAACCGGATGTTGTGGAGTGTCGGCATCCGGGCCGAAAGTAGTACACAGTGGCAGCGCCGCTGTTTTTTTGGGCGAGGCCGGTAGCATGGACGTGGTGGTCGGAGCTTCGGAACGACTGAACCGCGACATCCAAGAACTGAGTGAGTCAGTAGAATTTTACGTTTCGTTCGACACATTTTGCGGTTTATTTCACAAACGAGTATTTCCAGACAGTTATCGACGACCGCGATATCCAAGAAGACCTCATCGTAGATCGTCGCGGCGGTGCGCTAACGCTCGACGTGGCTGCCGCTGTCGTCCCCGGGATCCGTGCAAGGTGAGCGTATGCCTTCCGCTCAGCTGTGCACCGCCGCATCCCACCCTGGCCATCAGCTGTTAGCTGCGTGGCTTCGCGCTTCATGCTCAACCTCCATTACTTCAATCTGTTGTGCATTTGTCGTACAGCGTGTTGTACAACAAATTTTCGAGAAATCAAACTCGGTGGAGGTTGAGTCTCAGACATTACGCCACTTCTGTGGCTTCGCGCTCCAGTAGACGCACAGTCAGTATAAACGTCACGAGCATGATTGTCAGAGGACAGAAGAACGCAGACAACGAGCCGTAGACCAAGTAGTACGGGTTGATGATAGCACACTGTTCGTCCTCAGACAACAGATCATCGGGTCTCAGCACGCCCACCATAATCAGAGGACTTCCAATGACGACCGACGTGGTCCAGACAACACATATCTTGACCCAGAATGTGATGGGCGAGCGACCGCGGGCGGCCCGACTGCCAAGAGGGTCTCTGATGGCAGTGTAGCGATCCAGCGAGCGAGGGAACGAGTGGGTCGAGTTTTGCATCTCGTACGACACATTACAATGTCATTTCGTCTGCGTCGGACTACTAGGAATATAGCGATCCAGCGAGATGGTGCACATATGCATGATGGATGATGTGCACATGACGACATCGGACAGTTGCCAGACGTCGCACATGACCAGACCGAACGGCCAGTAACCTGTAGCACACGCCAATTCCATTACTCACGCACTCAACCACTCGTTAGTTATACATGAATCCGCCGCTGTCGTCGCCTACTTAGCAGTTCTGATAGAACTGTATTTTATTTTCATAAATATGAAATCTGCAAGGCCTACGGCAGCAGCAAAACAAGCGAGTTTTGATTGCCGAGCCAGCGCAGTCCGATCACGTTTTTAATAGCATGGTCGTAACTAATAAACGTTTATAAACCATTTCCGCATTGTTATAAACGTGTTTTTATTTGTTTCTAGCGTATTCACTTATAATTAACCTTGAACGGTCAATGTGCCTAGTGCATGCATGATTGGGCGCTCGCCATGTCTTCCCTTTTTTCAGCTTCTAGACTGACATACCGGTACTAAGCGCTCGTCCACTTAGATCGGCGTCACCTTAGATCCGTGACTCTAACGCTAATTTTAACCTGTGATTTTTCAAGCTTAACATTACCGCACTTTTTGCTCCTGTCATGGGAAAAGTTTACAGCAATTTTGGTTTTTGTATGCTATTTGTTTTCTTATTGAAAGCACTTACGGGACAGACGGACGGACGGAGAAGCAAAACCAGCAATGCGGCCCATTAGGACGGCCGCATAAAACGCAGTAAAGTAGCCTACTAATATGCGTGCGCTAAGGCGACGTTAGTCATTACCGGGCGCTAGTTAGCCATTACAATACTTTTCGCCGTGTCATCGGTTATTATTCTCAGCCATAGAACATCAAATAGATTGCATTATACTGTTTGGTGGCAAATTGATTCAGTAGGACTGTTGTAGAACTTTTCACCTTCGGATAGTAAGTTTTTCACGCTATAACAATTGCACCAAAACACGACACTGCTACGTGAAGGCATATGTGGCACGACAGTCTGTGTGGATAACTTATACATTTTCTCGTTTGCTTTTTAATCAGCAAATTTCATGTAGGCACACCTTGAATATAGTCCTATTTTTGGAACTGTATAATTAATTTATCATTTATCGTAATGTGAAAAAAATTAGAAAACAAAAAAAACAAAGTCATATTACACTGACGCAAAAGCGTTTTGCTAAAGCGTTGTCCATCGAAGACGCATATTCGAACTCTGATTTTTGCGGGTAGACTTATAATTTTTTCATTTGCAATCGACTTCAGCTGCCTGCGTTACAAATCTGCGGTCATAAACCCAACTAAACCGGCGACGTTTTATCTGCGCCACGGCGTTGCCTGCATGTGACGGGAGCTTTATTAGTCGTCAAGCCACCCACGAACTTCGCCATCTACGTAGTATATAGGCCTAGGAGTACATCGGCGACCCACTGCATCGATAAAGATGAGAGGACGACATCATGTAAGCTCTCGATGATAACGTTACATGCAGGGAGGGATAACAGTCTGATTTCCAGCATGTGACGATTTGGGTATACTAAGTAAGTAAAAAAATTTGTAAGGTGCGGATTTAAAGGCTCAAGCACAATGCGCCGCAATTTCAGCCCCGATTTTCAGCAGCCTTTTAAACTGTTCATAGTTAATGTCAGTTTGTCTCAGATGAGCTGGAAGACTGTTCCACAGCCTAGGACCTGCAGCAGCAAAACATGTGTTTTCATAGCTGCTGCAGGTCCGTCTGAAGACGTATGTCCTTAAGTCGACAGAACGCAGCTGACGACGACATTCGTCGGCGACCAGCTGACACTCGGCAGCCATGCCGGTCCATCATTTTCCACGTTTTACATTTTTCTGGTCCCACGTCTCAGATTCAATGTTAATCATACTTTATAAACTGCAATTTTCACGTTTTAGTTCTTCTGATTGGTTGTTTGCGCAAAAGAAACGACTCATTACTTAACGGACTCTTCCCGAAGGGAGGGTAAACCCCTCACCACTTTTTCTCTTCGGTGGATTGATGCCACTACTTGGATGGGTTCGTCCGGCATGTATAACGGTTTCACATAGAAACGCCGAATGTTGTCGGCCACTCAACGTGTCTTAGATGCTATTCACGCGCGACGACGTCGCTCTCCTATACTTTGCCGTATAATCGCATTAGTTCACGCTGTGATTGATGATTTGATTGTGAATCGGACAGTAAAGCCGATCTGATTCGGTCACGTTCTTTCGCTGCAGTCCGGTCGGTTCTTCGGCGCGCTCAATGATGCGTACTGTAACATGAACTGCCTGCACAGTTTTGGCGCCGCGTATACTGTATGTATGCAAATTCAACGTGCGTTGTGTCACGGCGTCTCGAACGTTGCTTCCGCCTATAATAGATGATGCATCAAAAACGACTACAGGGTATTCACTGAAACCGGTAATATTTTTTTCAATTTTCCCCATTACTTCAGTTGCTTTGTTTTTCACCGGTAAGCTACTTTGCAACAAACAGCTTCAATAGCACTGCGTGCCTTTCTGTCCAGTTTCGTTGCAGCTACACTGTGTCTTGCGATATTTATAACATTCTATTTTTGTAACTGTTTTATTTATCGTCCATTAATCAATGATATTCGTAACTGCGCAGCAAGAAATGACTTACTAATTGATCGACATTATCTACATAATAACACAGTGTATATTTTTAGTATGCAAACAATCGCATCATATTTACTTATTTCATGATGACCATTCTATACTTTTTGTGCTCACATCTGTCGTTGAAGATCATTGTGGTTTCTGGTTCATCGTGTATATATGGAGTCAGGAAGGCGACAGCGACAATGCTATTGTGTGGCATTATATGACGACAGTGCGGGCATCGTAACCCATTGATCACGACAGCATTCATCAATCATTTATTGATCACAGATGGATTATCCATTGATCGGTGATCACGATATCGCCCACTGAGCACGAGATCATCCGCTGATCATCCATGATCAGTAATCAGGATATCATTCATTGATCACAGCATCACCCATTAATCATCCATTGATCTGTGCTCGCAACAGTGATTCGTTGATCACGTACGGAACCTCTATTGATCACCTATTGATTACAGATTGATTATCTATTGATCGCCTGCTGATTACATTTTGACCACTAATTGATCACGGACGGCATCACCCATTGATCACGACCAGCAGTCGATGTAGCCAAGCCGTCGCTATGGCCAGTAGACTAGTCGCGTCACAGACGGATACATGAGCTTACAATAAACGCTGATTTAAGACCCGCTTCCGACGACTACCCGCAAACATAAAATCACCACACGCAGTCGTTTTTAGTACCGCCGACAAGACAGCGTCCAGATTGTCACGTGGAAGCTAATTATGTAACTGCAGTCGACAACAGCCAAAGCTTTTTAACCGCAGTTGTTGCGTCGTTTGCATAGCAAATTTGCCCAGTAAATAGCGTGCTGAAGTACCGATCGTCAGCCGCACCTTACTGCCTACCGTCGGTGACCGAGCTTTTTCCGGTTGCCGCTGCTCGTGTCTAGAACAATATGCCTGAACACGTCACCTCCGCACCTTCCGTGGCTGTCTTCTTGTCGAGTCTGAAAACTCGCCCGTTTCATATCTCGTATCCTGCGCCTTCGTCATGCATCAGCTATGCTATAACTAAGAAATAATTCTGTTTTTTTATAATCGGTCAAGCTGGACAATACGAGATATCGTCTTATTGTCACGTTATCTATCGCAAGCACTTTGCCGTCTGTTCTGTCGGACACTGCACCATGGTGCTTATCATTAAGACGCACGCACACGGCCCAGCAGAGACCAATATCATTGTGCCAGCTCAAAACCAGATAGGCTATGCACGGTGATCGTCCACTAAAAGGAAATTGCGCACCCCAGCCTAGCGGCCATTATTTGCTAACGACGACCGGCTGCATATCGCAATAAAACGATATGGGCACTTAATGCCGACACAATGCGGTCATACCTCCGTCCGTCCTGTGGCCGACCGCGCGTCTCGGACGTTGGCGATATCTAAAAACGGTTAGGCCTAGTTTGCAGTCGGTGCCTAAGCCTCCCGGCGCCTGATTGGCTATCTGTGAAGTGTTTGACGTCTGGTGACTCGACCGTGGCCTTTCGGAATTGAAAATTGGTATACCGGTTACTCCTGCCCGAAAAAACGTTAACAACAATTTTGTTTTTTTTCGATATTTCATGATTTAGAGTTGAAAGCACGTTCGAGACAAACAGACAGACAGACAAGCGAGCGGACGGGCAAGACGCGTTATGCGGCCTAGCCCAGCCGCTAAATAACATCACAGACGATCGCGTGATTTCAATAACTGTGTGCAGCTTCTCTCGCAGTGAGTGCGCCATTGGCTGGTTTCCGTCTCAGAGCATGTGCTAGCCATAGTAAGCGGATTGAACACGCTGCAGATAGGCCTATAAGACGGTTTGCACAAATACGATAACATTAGTAATTTTAGAGAAATAAGTAATCAAAAGCATTGACAACGACGACAATGTTCGTCAATCATTTTTAAAATTGCCACTTTATATTCAACGAATTAGTTACGAAAGACTTGGATTTTCTTAAAATATAAAACTAACCACAAAATCATGAAATTGCATGATATTTTGTTTTAGGCAGTTTTTTTTAGTTCATAATTTACCTAAACAAAATCGCATGCTAGTTTAAATTAAATTTTAGCTTCCCTTAGCGTCCCTTTATAAGCTTGATTTTTTAAACACAATTTGAGCATACTAAATTCGATTTCCCAGTTCTGAAACCAAATTTTAAGTCTTCGATCTTGCTATATTGCACAAACAAAATAGCGGCCAAATTTTCGTTTTACTAAATACTAAAAATATCTATAATTTAAGGCTCTAGAAATTGTAGATATATAAAAGTCTATGTATTTCCAAACATCACCAAAGCCAAACATCACCAGTGCACCATAAAAGATCAAAGATTTAAGTCACCACGTGTCCTGAAGTGCACTAGAGCTGACTGAAAATTATGACAGCGACAACTTTATGCCGTTCTGGCGAATGCAGCTACACTGCATAAAAGGTGTTACTGAACCGCTGGGTAATAACGTCACTGTCAAAAATTGTTTTAATACCGGTAGTAGTCTGTCATTTGTATAATGCAAAAGTTTTATTTCTATGCTTTTATCGCCATGTACAGTACATGTTTTATTTCCCGTTTAGCCACGTCCTCATATTAACTTGTACCCATAAGGCTAAAAATGAACAAAATTAATATTATACAACGATTTAGTTTACATTAGCTTTTAAACAGGGTCCGAATAACCTTTGGTGTTTTGTAGTATGGGACTTTCACGACGTGTATTAAAGGTTAAAAAGGTTCAAGGTGGTGATATAACTCTTAATGGGAAGCCCATCTCAGAGCTACGGAGCGTCATCTGCCGTATGGGATCATACAGTGTTACCTGCCACCCGACGCAGATGAACGCGCCCCGCCTGAATCCCAGCCAGATGGTCTGGTACTCGATTTACCTACTCCGGAGGGATGGAAGGCTGAGTTGATCTAGGCGGCTGGTTACATACCGAGATGGTTTACCTTCCCGCAAGCAGTCAATCATCGCAGTACTAACCCGGCTCGGCGTAGAGTAACTTCGCTGATCGGATGAAACGCGTTACCGCTACGCCAAGCCACCAACCGTATTGGCCTTTACGACCAGTACATTTTTGTTGTTGTTGTACATATCATGGATTTAAAATGTTGACATAACGTGCAAAATAATAAACTCATACGCAAAAAAAATTACAGAAATGACAGGAATAAATACGGAGCAGACCGACCGATAAACTCTTGAACGATGCAGCACGGCATTACGACGAGTGAAACGAACAGATCCGCGACTGCAAGTGAGACGAGGAAACGTGCAGTTAAAATCGTGTGAAAGTCCCGTCTCAGAGTTTAATGTCACGTGAAGGTCACATGAAAGTCAGATCAAAGTTAAATGTCACATGAAGGTCAAGTGAAGGTCACAACAATGCTAAATGTCATCAACGGCAAACTGCCAGTGAGACGAGGAAGTAGTTGGTGACGTGATGAAGCCGGCTTTCAATGGCGACCGACACGCAGACCAGAGTATTACCCACGATACCGGCAGCCACCAGAGCCACTGACGGAACAATCGGCTAATTCCTGGCTTTTCAGATAGTTGGACAGCATTAACTGAGCCTGCTTATTTTACGATTAACCTAAAAATAGCTCTGCTATGACGGAAACTGATTGACTGATTGCTTGACTGATTGCTACAGCCACCAGAGCAACTAGAGGCAAGACCCGCCAATTCCACTCAGCCACGCCCATTGCGGGACCTGACGTCATGGTTACGTCACTGCACAGCGATGACGTCACGGATATGACTGCTGCGTCGGACCACGTGACCGGATGTAGGCAGTCGTTGTCGCCGTGCGTCGGCGTCGACTGTGCGATTGCTGTCTCCTGCAGTGTGCGACTCATCATACCTGCAACGCAGAACAAATGCGATCAAACAACAACGCCGTCACGGCTGAAAATATGTCAGCCCAGTGGATTATAGCTTTATCCATAGATGTAAAAACGTTTTTAACGTTTTTTTTTATATTTTGTCCAACGTTTTTATTTTCTAAAAAAAACTTGCATTGAAATGTCTATCAAAAACTTTGAAAAGCACTCTTGGAACTACAGAAACGAATTATTTTTTCATAGTAATGAAAGTTTACTTAGTTAGTTCAAATATACCAAATAAAAAGTTGTTTATGTAGTATATTTGGTTAGACTAGTGTTATGGTCTTATGACCACACGGTTAAATTGAAATTAATTAAAGTTCTCTTT
>Ga0209671_1000386_pt1 | contig 28006 bp, 15 predicted proteins | sample WorMetHERISLAND2_2_FD_187401 | JGI IMG/M metagenome (GOLD analysis project Ga0209671, IMG submission 187401) | Marine gutless worms symbiont microbial communities from Max Planck institute for Marine Microbiology, Germany - Olavius geniculatus... | ecosystem: Host-associated > Annelida >...
CAGTTAACCACATTTTGAATACTCTATTTTCTGCGCATTTCTCCCCATTTCCGCGGTAATACCGTGGCGTTAATCCCCGTTACCGCGGTATTACCGTTACATCTGTCCCCATTACCGTTACTACCGCGGTAAAATATTATTGGTTGTCCCCATTACCGCGGGATTACCGCGGATTACCGCGGTATTACCGCTGTACCCATTACCGTGCAGCTCTCTAATCTGAGTATTTCAGATGGCAATTTTGCTCTTATTTTATTAAAAATATAAAAAAATACTAACAAATTTAATCACTTTGTTGTATTTATATTTAATATGTTTTATTCATTTTAAATCACTATCTATTAAAATTCAAAGATATTTACAACTTGCCACATTTTAAATTACTTTATTGTTAATATAAAGTAGCAGTTTTACTTGTGTTTAAAATAATGCTCGAAGAGTAACTATAAAGCTTTACTTGAAAGTGCGCCAATTAAACAATTTTGACAGTGGTCGAAAATTTTGACAATGGGCAACATTTGATGTAGTTATAGCAAACAAAATTGGTGTCTTACTTCATGGGCCACCTTTTGTATTTTTTTACATTTTTTGCTTGGCTAATGTGGATTCTATAACTTCAACTTGTTAACGCTATTATGAACAAAAGGTAATTTAAATTTTGGTACAGCCGCATTATAAAGAGAAATGGCGGAAGAAAATTCGACCATCGCGAACGGGTCAGTTGCGATAACAGCGAACGAAACTACGGACGGAAATGGCCTGATGCCGCCGTATTTATTCGGAACCGATTTCTACATGAGAATTGCGGTGATAATCATGGCGGTTGTGGGAACTGCTGGCAACGCCATCATCCTCTACGCGCTTTTTGTCTCCAAGCAGCACAAGAAGCAGATACTGATTGTCAACCAGAATGCTCTTGATCTTTTCAGCAGCTTCTTTCTGGTCATCACCTACTCGGTGCAGATAACCAGACCTCGTCTTTCCGGCATGGTCGGCTACTGTCTCTGCATAATACTGCTCAGCGAGAACCTCATCTGGTCGGCAACCAATGGCTCCATGGTCAACCTGGCCATCATTACCGTCGATCGCTATCTGAAGGTGGTGTATCCCGTTATCAGCAGGAAGTGGATACGTCCTAGTGTGATCCACGTGTCGATGGCAGCGGCATGGTTCATTGGGTTTGCATTCAACACGATCATTGTGCGGAACGTTCTGTGCTTTGAAGTTAGGTTTTGTTCAACACGATCATCGTGGTCGTTTCTTCGGCAGTGATTGACGGCGACTGCCACAGCTACGAACTCTACGACAGCCAGGCGGATAGTATGGCGGCCACTCTTTTTTACCTGATCTTTTTCTACTTCATCATCCTGGCCCTCTTCATATTCTGCTACTGGCGCATTCTGCTGGCGATCCGTCGTCAGGCGAAAGTGATGGCGTCCCACAGCGCCGCTGGAACGACCAGTGCCAGTCAGGCACAGTCAATGAAGATTCAGAACAACGTCATCAAAACCATGATACTCGTCAGTTCGTTCTTCGCCATCGCCTGGCTGCCCTACAACACCTACAGTCTGCTAATCTCGACGCTCCTGGTCCCGTCGCTGTCGTATGTCGACAGCGCCTTCTACGCGACCACCTTCATCGCTCTGATCTACACCTGCACCAATCCTTTCATATATGCCACCAAGTTCGACCCGGTTAGAGAGGTCCTGCTCAAGATGATTCCGTGCAAGAAGCAGACCGTTCAACCCGCGTCTGGAACTGCCAATGTCACAGCTCGTCCCGCTAACAATCCACCGCCCGTTGCTTAAATTTGGTGTCAAAACCTTTTTTGGAAAAATTAGGGGCAAAATTGAAATTTTGAGCACCCAAAATCTCTTCTGTTGGAAAATTGCAATTTTCTGCCCGGAATACTTTTTTCACCCACGAGTCCCACGACGCCGCTGAATAGCGTTACCGATACGAGCCTGATTGATAATTATAAGTACACGCACAAAGAAGCACAGAAGCGAACAAACACAATCACATTTCAGCAAAGTAGTAAACAATGAACTTTCATTCACAGCTGTTGTTGTCGTCGACGTATTAATTATTTGCGCATCAGTATAAAGCTCAGACTACATTACTTCAATTTGTTGTGGACTTGTTGAACAGCAGAGCACAACATGTCAAAATTTTGTGAATTTGTTGGGGGTTTCAATTTTTTGTGGACTTTACGTAGTACAACTTGTGGATTTGCAGTCGACTTTAGATTTGTTATGAGTTTATCGTAGAGTTTATCGTAGGCCTACGACAAATTCGCACAAATCAAAATTAGTGAAGTGTGGGCTTAAATAAACGCACTGTTTGATACGACTTACTGTTTGGTGTTTATTTATCACGCACAATATTTATTCGTAGAAAAAACAGCACTTGCAAAACGTAATAGGCCTAGGCCCTATTGTTCAGTGCCGATTGTATTTTCGCGTCTAGATAGGCCTAACTAACGATGGATTGAATGGACGAACATAACTTCAGTCGTGTGCTAGTCTCAAAGATGGTCGTGTCAGCGAGTCATTCTGACGGTTATCGACTTTTTACACGCACAATTTGCGTTTTATATTTTCATTAATAAACGTGACCGATTGACTGACTGCCTGACCATAATGATTCACTGATTGATTCATAGAACTTGCGATAAACTAACATACGATTTGCTGTTGATGATGTTGACAACGGCAACGATAATTGACTAAGACTAGGCATCTTCGATGCACATTTATATAGGCCCAGTTGTTATAAGTTTTTATGCACTTTACTGACGTTGCACTATTTAGCACAGTTGTTTCTTATGAGCCGATGTCATACGTTGTGAATAGTAAAAACGATATTGCATAACACATTCAAGTTCAAACATCTACTTCAGTGGCATGCTGTTTTAGTTGTAATTTTTGAAAGCTTTGTTGCTTTCTCATACACCGTAGTGTATCGTGTCTTTCACACGGTAACTTACTAACATTGTGTTGCTAGTGACTTTTGCACGCAGTCAACACATGTACTTGTAGCAACACACTTGAATATTGTTAATTGTTAATTAAAGAATTGTGAAAATCGGTCAATAGTTGAAGTTAAATCATATAAAAATGGTACCAATTTTTTGGTCCACCCTGTACATACGACTCGTATAAGTTATTGACGAACGCTGACAGTTCTTAGCCAAGAATCAGAAGAGACTAACAGTCAGATATTTCCTACTATATACAAGGCGCAACTGAAACACGATAAACCACAAGATCGGAGTTACGTGTATAACTTTAACCTGTGCATAAAAACTGGCCCTAAGGTGCTTCTTTGCTAAGCATCGGCAGCGACAAAACGTTCAGTTCGATGTTGCACCGCAATGTCGCAAACGACGCAAGTTTCTCCAGAAGACGTTCGACACGTGCCGAGTTTTCATTTTATGGCACATGCACACTTGTGATATAAAATACGTAACTGTTCTCTATTGTGATTTTTTGTTATAAGACTCTGCATGTACAAAATGCTGTTACCGAACTGCACTGATTGCATTTCATCGTTTAGTCCTACAGAACAATACGGCTGAACATTATGCACGCATATGACGCACCGTTTTCAAGCAGATATACTGTAAAAGTCGTGTCATTTTCTCACGCACAGTTAGCGTGAATATTTTTCACTTATCAGAGATGCACCATATGTTAATATAAAGTTTAATCTACTTAATAGATGTGCGTAACTCGTGCGTACGCTGTGGAGCGTAGGCCCTATATTAAGATAGAAGAGTGACGAATAGGCCTAACTTATTTTGACTTGTCACGGTCAATGCCCGATACTTATTCTGAACAGATCTAGCCGTGGCACTGCGAAAAGTTTACGCTATCTAAACGATCCGGAGAAAAATGACTCGCTGCAAGAAACTTTTCAACAGGCTGGCGAGCTGCGTTTTTTCCCGGAACATTATGCAGATTTTTTTTTCTGCAAAAATGGCAACTAGCAAACGGTATAATGAGCAATCTGAAACCGCAAGTCCACGGACGCACGAAAGCCACCACGCATAGATACCGAGCCACTTTTGAGCATCCGAGCACAGCGCGCACTCCTCTTAAACCCCTCCCCTCTTTTCTCAGATTTGTCTCTTCCCAGCTTCACACGCAGTTGCAGTCTCCAGCAAACTCTGTCCTGCAGCTATGTCAGCGGTGTCATCAGCTCGCACGTGCACGCCATCAGAGCGCTGCGTTATCACGGAATCGCTCTCTAGAATATTAACCGCGGCGCTCAGTCGTCATGAGCAAGTTACAGTTCTCTACGCGTAGTGGTGGAGCTTAATTCTCTACCGCCGTTGACCGAAAACTTGACTTCGCGTGGGTGAGCAGGTGACGACGTTAAATTGCGGGTGTCATCCGCTCAATGCTGGTGACTTGGCAGGCCTGTCAGGAAGATTCAGCTCCAAAGACAAAACGCAGAAGCTACGTCCCCGCTGGCAAGAACGCGTGACGTGGGCTACTTATGATCGCCATGAACGGTCTACGATTACCGTACCAGACAGTAATGAGCAATCGGATACATACGCTCTGGCTGTATACTGTTCCACCACGTTACCATAGGCAATAGATCGACATAGAATACTGCCGACCGGCGTACGTCAGCTCTTGCCAGATTTTTAGCCAACCGTCATGCTTATGATACAATGTTGTGTCATTGTCCGTCTGTCGCCTGTAACGGATATTTCATATCGACTTAGTTCAGTCGGGCTGCCCCTGCTGTATAGGTGTTTCCGCCTGTGCCAGCAATAGACTTGGCGTCCTTCAGCTAATATAAATCGTCTTTAGGTCATCTCGTAACGTCTTGTTACGATCTTCTTAGGTCTGCCCCTTCTTTTCCTACATTTCCAAGTCTGCCGCACTGACTGGTCTTGCTGAAACGTCTTCGTCCCTTGTCCACCAGCCAAAATCGAACCCGACGCATTGGGGCCGACGGCATTGTAACTGAGGTCGCTAAGTGGTGCAACTGGATGTAGAAATTACCAGCAGCCTGGTATACAGAAAAAATTCTGTCCAGCGTAGGGCAAAGTCGTTCTGTGATTTTTCCTTGATATGAATACGGCAAAAGATTGGTTCATGCATCAGATCATCGATGCATGAACCAATGTGCTACTAAATACTAAAACCTGGTATTGATTAAAGAACTTTTAATGAATTGATTACCAAAAACTGCAGAATTCAACAACTGGTAGCTGTTATCTTTCACAAAATAAAACAAAATAGGAAAGTGATAGTTCATATACGTGTGATCAAATTTGAAGTCTGATCACGACGAAAGTGCAAACTGCAAAGCTAACACAATACAAGCAGTACAGAACTACAAATCTCGACGACATATCCTGTGCAAAATGTGCAGATTGGCAACGTACGTTACTGATGTGAAAAGTCTAATATTTTGTTCAAATGTTCATCAATAAAATTAGTCAAACAATTAATCGATTAATTAATCGTTAATTTTGATTATGCTGTACTAAATAGCGATCTGTCTGAAAAGTTGGTTCCTTTCAGAAAATCTCTTCAGAAATACTATTAACGACAAACTGAACACAACAACATTAGCTGACTTTTGCAAAAACCAATCAAAAGCAGAGAACCAGCTCAACTCCACATTAATGGTAAATACGAGACATAACACAGCAGCAAAAAACCAAAGCATCTGCTTAACAACTGCAGAAATTTGCACACTGAATGGTTACATAAGGCACATAGTGACGCTCGACCTAACCGCAACACAAAGCACTGAACACTGTGTCGCATGAAATCTTTTAGCGAAAAACGACTTCAGTTTATTACTGACTGATTGCATCAATTCGAAGGGGGTCACAAAAAATGAATGACAGTGCACACATAACTGACTACAGTAAAGCAACAAATAGCAAGTGTCGGACAATAGTGTGAGTGAGTAAGATTTAACATCCCACCCGACACAGTATAGGTCACTTTGGGGATGGCCTTTCCAGGCAATACACAATAGACATACATTACTGAAGTAACGATACGACACGTCTGTATTATTTTCACGCTGTCACTACTAACTGACAAATTATGACACCAACACCCTACCACCAATTTTGGTGTTCGATGTAAATGGCTTTTGTCTGGGCTAACATTATGTCAGGGCAGGTTACGCAGAAAAATTGACCAATAGCAACAAGTGGATTACTAGAGTACAATTACTACAGAGGGACTGCTGACCCAATCATCAGCATCAAAGCAGATATTCAGGTGTGAAGCTACACTTGTAAAATTTAGCCAAACAATACACCCATCAAGCACAACTTCATTACGAAACGAATCGGAGATGTACGTAAATAAAAATGAAACATCAAATTCTAAAAGGCATTGCTAATTCCAGAATACGGTTAATGCAAACATCAGGTACTACAGTAAAAAACGTGAACGAAATGAAACAGAAAGACACAAATATCAACAAAATTAGAAAATGCACAGCATCACTCTGTATGTCTACACTGCTTGAGATAATTCATCTGCAATTAGGCTCAACTCCTAGCCAGAACGATGTAGAAGTCATTCATTCAAACACACACACACACACCCTAACACACCTATCTCTGTCGCCGATGAGTATAATTGGCGCACTAGACTAATGGCTTGGAAAGGTACAGCCTACTTACTACCCACGTGAATGAGCTGTTTGCATTCACTGCCAGCTCAGGTCCAGGCCTTTTAAGCCAAGATGTGCTGAGAGATGGACGACTTTGCCACAGATACTGCAGAAACAATACAGATGGTTAAGCACAGGGATGGACAGACACATGCGTGCTTGTTTGGCGATATGATAACAAAATGCCCCTGACACCAAATAAAACCGGTGTATGCATGAGCATATATTCTGTGATAATGATGCGCAAGTATGAACAACAAAAATCGATAACATGGGTAAATGTGCTACAGACAGCCACCACAAATTAATCAAATGCACAATGCACTGGCCGCTGAATCGATGAATAAATAACAGATAAAATTCGCCGAAACATGTCCTCAAAATTTCCTCATCCGCATGAAATGCTGAAAGCTGATGAACATAAAATGAAGCAGCCACGACTACAACTGAAACAAATTCACTCGGAAATCACTCGCAACAAACCTATTAACACTGTACAAGAGCTGTACTGCTGAATCAGGTGCTTCAATCGAACCTCAATACGGCATGAAAATGAACGCCATCTGTCATCAACGTATGCAGAACAATGCTATTATACTAACTTTATCAGACAGATTCTGTGCAGTAATTCTACCACCGAAAAGTGGTCCCACAGTCATATGAATGTTAGGGCAAGATCATCATGGACTTAATTGAGTCATAAACACAGCTCCAAACAAAACACAAATCGTAGTCCACTTCAATCATCTTTCCAGCTCTGTCCCATGCTGCTGCTGCCTCCATCTTCCTCCCCAGCTGTGCCATCCATATAACTTTCTCCAGATCTCTTTTCCAAATGTTCGTTAGTCTTCCTGTCTCAGTGGCCTTGTGACATCCAGCGTAGTGCTTGTTCGGCAATGACAGCATCACTACTTCTCAGTGTCTGTCAAAACCTGTTCCAGTTTTTGGAGTTTTTCCCCTCTTTTCAGCCAGCTTTTCCATGCCCATTTTGTTGTGTATGTTTATGATCCCTTCTAAAACTTATCGACAAAAATTGATTATAACAGACTCATGTTCGAAAGAAAAATTGTTTTAAAATTTAAGCAATATGGATTGGTCCGAAAAATGACAATACACAGATTCAAGCATACAGTTTAGTGTTTTAATCCATGTTCAATTTGGTATTTGATATTAGGGAACCGTTCAAGCCGTGACCATGCACATTATTGTTTTATTGTTAGGAGTAATGATTACAAGGACTAAAAAATTATCATGATCGTTATCACCACCATCACCACAACCGTCACAAAGTTCTGAGTGGGTTTTGGGTGCGGTCACAATTTAAAGGAGGATATAACTCACTCATATCATAGCTAATCCACCACGACCACAAACATACAGCTAAACACACTCCACCCTCTGCAATGGCTACTGAACACATCAGCCTGCTTGACAAACGCTACTCATTTATCCGTCCACATGGACAGCAAAGCCGTTTGGCATAGCGGCTATTGTTGGTTTGCTGGTAAAGTGGTTGGGCATGGCAGGGTCGTCGGCATCTTTTGATGACAGGTAGTACATGGAGTAACTCGACTCGCCAGTAATCTCGTGACTAATCTTGAGGAAACTCGGCAGCTGCAGCTCGTCTCCTGTCAGCGTTGTAAACGTCTCCAGAATCATCAGACCTTTACACCTGCAGAAAACAACGCCGACTTTTGTTTCAGGGTTCCCACTGTAAACACAAAATAAAATATTCAAGAGACTTTCAAGAACTGCCGACATTAATTTTCGAGAACTAAACGCCAACATTATTTCATATTACACATTACGCAATATGTCGCTAACTGTAACACTGCATGAAATCAAGTTGAAACCACATTTAAATACTGCCAACATATTAATTCACAAGTACTGAGTATGTTTCTGTTCCTTGGAAGCCGTGTTGACTTTCAGTCTTGACTGACAACAAACATATAAGAATGTACATATACTAATATAAAGATTGGTTTACTTTGGGAGGCAGGGCTCCTGGTAGATGTCCAGCTGGAAATACTGGTTGTTCCACAGAAAACATCGACGTTTCTTGGTTATGGTCAGACGACTTGTATCCTTCTGCGCTAGAAGCATCTGGACAACACAGCCCGCCAGCATTGACTATAATCATTTAATCATACCGACTTGAAAGCAAAAAACATTTGGCTACATGCTATAACCCAAAGAAGCATTCTACAATCTGAAAGCCGATGGTCGAAACAGCCAACAAAAAATAGATACAGATACAGTGAAACTTCAAACACAGACCAAGTCTCAAACAGAAAATGGGTCTCTAATACAGCACTGTCTGTCTGTTTTAAATGACAAAAGTTTCTCAGCCAGAATAAAATTTTACCAAGTTCTGTGCAAGATGTTTGTTAACAGCAATAAATGCACATAGGAAGTACTAAGTTACCTCATATTCACGGACGCCGATCTGCATGCGAACTTCAGGGCTTTCATCATTGATTTCAGGACGGCGGATCGTGTGCGTGTACGTCCAGTTACCTGTAAATGATGCATTGCATAGATGTTAATCATTCAGCAGTCACTCCTAAATGCACTTTTTAAGGCCAAGTCACGCCATTTGATGTAAATGTGTACTAATTGGCTTCATCACATATTAATTCGTTAATATGTATTAATCTTCCTGTTACTAGTGTATCTTTAAACTGTGAAAATAAGTTTTAAAGTGGAAAGAGTAACGTATATTATAGAGAGGTCTGTGAGAATTTGACGCTAAAAGCACCAACGTATGTCATTCAACGTATGTCATTGGAGCACGAAGGACCTCACTTGCATTTCGAGATGTTGCTGTTGCACTGAAAGTAAGACAACTGTATGCTCTTTCTATTGCACCAACTGCAGACAGCGTTCGACTTCTGGTTCCGAAACGTGAGTTTCCATCGCTGAGCGTGCACTGCCGTGATACCCGCTGCACTGCTGGCATTAAACTTTTTCGCACGCAGTCAACAAAAGGTTCTGAGTTCAGGTTCGCACAAAATATTGTTATCATAATTAATTCAGAGTGATGTTTTCATTTCAACTGATCAGCGTACTGGCAATTAGTATTACATTCTACACTTATTTATGCAATATCGTTTTTCGTGCGACTTGGCATTTAAAGCAGACTTAAAGTGCACGCACGATGACCAGAAAAGCGCAAAGCCTGCAGCAATGGCTCATTGTTCAGTGTATAACCAATAACCAATAAAGCATTAGCAAAAAGCTTCTAAAAACACGGTAATCATTCATTAATATGATAGACGCTTTTAATGTGCCTGCAACTCATTTAGTACTACGATGTACTCGTGCATCATTTAACATGTTGTTAGAAACATTGCATAAAGAAGATGTGGCACAGTGGCACACATAAACTGGAAGCAATTCTGGCCTGATACCACTCTAGTGAAGTAAATAGCATAAGTTGGAAGCAAGTGCATGTTTTGGCTGGGAGAGTATTCATCAAATGGCGTCCGCCGAACGGCTTAAGCAGAGGCACGAATGTGAAAAAGAAATGACAGACAAGTTGACAACAGACCACACTACCAAAGAATGTGTGTGTAGTTGCGAACAGGCAAAATCGCTTGCAGTGCTAGAGCGATTCTGCCTACGGCTGTACCGAATATTCTATTCGTATTCTATTCGGTCTGAATAGCAGGCTGAATAGTTTATTCGTATTCGGCTGAATAGTAATGCTGAAAACAGGCCAAATACGAATAATAAGCAATGGGTCACCACTCGTTGTTCCTGCATTTAGCTTGAGACGATTGCTGTCTCAGCAGCATAATGCCAGCGGAAACGTGATGATGCTTTGTGGCATTTCCTTAACTATTTAGCTTCCACACTCTCAAGAGTCTGTTGTAAATCACTGTCCCGTTTCATTAGTGTCAGCAGTTTTGTTAGTGGCATTCGTTTTACATGTATACAAATCACAAAGTTTGGTAACTTTTCACTGCACTGCGATGAAACCAGGGCATTGTGCAGTGTTTTAATTTGGGTGAACTAGTCATATTCTATTCATATTCGGGCGAATAATATCATAAATTATTCTCATTCAGATGAATAGTAAAATCTACTATTCGGTACAGCCCTAATTCCGTCTAATAATGCACAGTGGTTACACTGGCATAGAATTACCATTCTGTCCTCGTCGTCTGACGCGCGCTTGCTGCTTCTGGTTTGGGGTCACCAGGTAGTCGTGAAGAACGGTGAAGTCCTGGAACTGCGGATACGACTGCCACAGACAAACAAACCAACTTATGCTCACTGGTCACATCATCCATCACTGACAATAAACAAACATCTTAGCCACAAATATGACCACAGATTTAGCCAAGAGTGGAGCAACATCCTACATACAAAAATTATGACTATACAAATCGCTGCTTCTGCGATAAAGTGACAAGCCTTATGAAAAAAAAGAAAACAAATCATAATTCCGACCCACAGCTCCAAAATTCTTCAACTAATCCTTGCAAAGCACAAAACGGGAAATGGGAAACCACACAAAACAAGACTGCAGAATAAACACTGCATTTACATTTAGATTCTTATCTTTTCTTTATGTGTAAGTGTCCTAGAAGTCTTTTAAAAAACTCTTAAATATGCCACAATAATTACATTTGTTCAATAGGTCTAATATGCTGAGTGCTGTGCATACAAGAAGATCATGTAGTACAAGCAAGCATGCACATGCACAGAAATAACAAAAGGTTTTCAAAACATCCTAAGTATAGCCAGTAGAAAAGTGAAAGAAGCCTACAAAAACAAATAAAATTGATGGTAACTACAATGTGGCATAAAGCTGAACACAAGAAAATGACTTTTACATTAAGAAGCAAAGTGCAATTCCCAATATGTCATTACAACAAAGAATGATGAAAATTCTCACAAACGAACCAGAATGATCACACAAGAAAACACGTTTTCATAAAACGATAAAAATTATTACACAAGACAGCATAAAAACATGCTGATATATCAACTGTAAGTTGGAGCTCTAGTGTCATACGATGCAGAAATTACATATTTTGTTGCAAATCAGAAGAAAGCAACAATAATGCTGCAACAAACATGCAAAACTTAACAATAAAAAGAAAAATGTTAAGCATTACTGATGTCAGCAGCTATCTATCAAAAAGTCGATTGGTGAAAAACATCAGTGCAGCGTGCAAAACATCGTGAAAACGAATAATTACGTTAACAACAGGAATTCCTGATTCATCGCACAGACCATTGGCTGCTACAACTTTCCCATTCACTGCCTATCATGCCACGCCACCACAAACAACCAAACCATAAATAAACCACTGGCTGACGCAGATACAAATGAACATCAACGACTATTAATAGCTCACAACGGTTATGAAATGGTAGCACTTGACTTGTCACATAACCGATGATTTTGATCAATAAAAACCAGAAACGCTAACGTAACAAAGCAATGGCCAAATTTTTCTGCGACCAGTGTATTACAGACTTTATCAAATTAACTAAAACGATCAACAATTAGTGCTATTCGTTGATGAATGAAATGTCGCCAAAAGTAGAAAAAAAACTGAAAGCAGGTAGAACTACACCTTTTGATGTCCAGACTCACAAAGGTTGTCAACACTATTTCAGTTATCTTTCTGCTAGTATAAGTAGCAACAACAAACTGTCAGCCTGTGAGCCGAATGTCAGACTCTACGTCAACGAATATTTCAGTATCATCAGAGTTATGGAAGTTAAACATATTAAAAGGCACTAAATACAAGAAGCAGACACTACCTAATAAGTTCTTTCTACAAGCCACCTGCAAGCATTAAAGAAACTGTAACATGCAACCCACTGGTACAACAGATATCTAGTAGACCCATCCACAGGCCCAAAAATTGCAGCCCATCAATGCAGAAATTGAGTTAGTTAAACTAACTACAGGAACAGGTGTGACATCATGTACGCCAACGTCATAAAATGACACACATGTGACACAGTACTGAATGCATCATTAGGCCTCTATGTCTATGACATAATGAGCAAATACTTAGAACAATAGTTGATTTCAATTGTAATAGTTTGTTATTGTCGATGTGTTTTAGAAGTCATGAAACTTGAGAATGAAAATATACTGTGACACAGAATGTGCTTGCAACAAGCCCTAAGTAGGTGGCCCCAAACTTAGGAGGGTTCGATCCAGCACATTTTGTTCCATAAGATTTTGGGCCGGGCCGGGCCGGGTCTGGTGGACTGTCCAGCTTGTGAAGGGGTCTAATATCTAGCATGCTACACACCCACAACATTCAGATTGCTAAAAATTGTACAAGGAACACATATGTCGTGTGTACTTTCCATGCCTAAGAAAATACTATGAAGTACGTGTTCTGAAAAAGTGCCAAGTCATCAGTAAAGTGCACAAACTCATACACATGCAGAGATCTTACAGCAGCATCGTCGGGAATTTTGACGACGAGAAACTTCCGTTTTTTGCTGTCCGGACATAGACGATCACCAGTATCAATGCCAAGCCGATTGCATACAGCCTACAATAGGCACAGCTATTAACAACCGCATTAATTACAGAAAAATAACAACATCATAGGATATTAACCAACTTCCATGTTTGAAGAACACAAACATCAGAAAGAGGTTATATACAGCCAACATAATATTATATAAATTTATAGTTCTATTTTTGACTACCACAGTCAGTTATATGACTTGATTAGTCACAAAAATGCAGCAGCCAGGCTTTCGGCCAATCACTATGAACATGGTCCATGCTAATTCGGTTCGCACTTGACACGTGTGGCCGTGTGGGGCTGCACTACTTAGATGGCACCTGCTTCAAAAGAACAAGTTTCAGTGTTGTACGAGATGCAAAGTGCAAATAAGTATTATCGATTTATTTCATTTTGCAGGTGCTCAAATTAAGCTTCCATTATTCAGCCAGTTGTCTATGATGTCATCAATGGGAAATGGTGAACTTGCGAACAAGCCACCAGTCATAAACGAAGAGCAAAGCTCAAATAATGTACATCAGGTAAATTACCTGGTAAGCAATAAACAAGCTTAGATACCCGGTACATTAATAAAAGATAAACACAGTGAAACTAACTGAGATCATGCGGTTGACTTTGTGTTCAAAATCAGTGGAGTTATCAATCACGTCGTAGTATGGGTGCCCGACCCATGCCTGAAAATATCATAAAAATGCACATAACAGTGGACGTAAAGCCACTAAATACTAGCCCTAACCACGAGAGATGAGTACAATGGCATTAGGAATAAGCATACAGCAGGCAAGCATAAAATGAAGAAAAAATGACATGTTTTACATTTTACAGCAATTGCACCGAAACCAATTGAGATGGACAAACTGCGTATGAAATTTTCAGCACTGAATGTAGATTTTGACGGTTTAAGCCTCAATTTTCTGGGTTTAAGGAAACTTGTGCATGAGGGCATCAAAGAGCGTATCTCTGGAAAAGTCGTTATCTGACTGTTGTTAGCCAGTCTTTCATGAAAATGGTTGCAGATCACCATGGGCATGCTGCCTATCACAAAAAAAACACTAGTGATGAGCTTTTTAGTCGTATCAACATCGATGACTTTGAAAGACCCTGAACTCTCATATTAAGAGGTTTTTATTGATTTTTGTGATCTTCGGCTGTAGCGCACACCCCAAGAATGAACTGCGACGAAATGGCTAGAGACAGACTGACAGTTTGCGAACAGGAACTGCAACAGGCTTTCGCGCATCTTGTGAGCATTAGCTCAAATTTCTTGTTATTATAATTATCCTAAAACATTATGACATAAAATCCAGACAATGACTATAGGAAATAATATGATGCACAAAAACTAAAAGTGAAACAGTGTTAAATTATCGCAACAAAAAAACCAACTAGAAATGTGATGACATAAAATCTACAACTTTGATAATAACAGAGCCAGTGATCAAAAAATGACAAGACCTAGTGACGTCACACCTGTGCCGTGAGGTCGTCCAGCTGTCTCGCCAGTTCAATGCCCTCATGTCGTGTCCTGTGATTCTCACAGTCGTAGAAGTCTTCGGCGCCTTTGGCCGCAGACACCATGTGAATCACCTGATTGTACCGACCGTCACGTAGCTCCACGTTGTTCCAACCGTTGTTCTGCCTCATGTCGTCCCAGTGCTCCGGCTTCATATCTGAATCAGTCAAACATCACTCTTCTGTGCCACAGCCAACAGATGCATTAGAGCACAAAAAAGGGCTGCGACTGCGACCAATTAATTTTTTTTAGTTAATTGACCTCCAAAAACCAATCAAAATTAATCGATTAATTTTAACTTTTGCAGTCAATTTAAAGACTCAAAACTGCAAAATTTGGTCTACCGGTTGGTGTTTTGGTGTTATCTTTCACGACCTCAAGCAAAAGTGATGATGATGATGATGCAGCACCTAAACTGTGTAGTCAATAATTACAAAGTGCAGACTGTTAAACTGACACTATACAAGTAGGGGGCCTTAGAAATCTTGCTTACATGACCTACATGAAATAATTCCTGTCTATACTGTAGTTAACAATCAACTGGAAATGCTCAGATTCGAGATGTTAGTGATGTTCTTAGTCCAAAATTTTAATCAAATTCTAACTGATAAAAAAACTGTAATCAATCACTTATTTAAAATGCTTTATCAATTAATTAATCGTTAATTTTCGCAGCCCTACAAAATTTAAGCGAGTGAGTAAGTAGGGTTTAACGTCTTGCCCGACACAGTATACGTCAAAAAGTACTAAGATGAATGAAATAACAAACATAAAATTGAGTAAGTACAATGAATTAAACAACATGGTAAGAAAATCTTTTTCCTCAGACAAGCTGTTTGTGGTTTTGGCAGTTCATACGGCACAAATAGTTCGACAGCTAAAGACCATGTCTCAGTAGCACATATCACGCACACACAACTGTGACAATAACAGCTCACCAAACCCATGATGTTTATATACTTGAACCAAAAGCGATCAAAGACCTCAAATGTCTACCAACAACAGTGCTGCCACCTGGTGGATGCAAAGGACCTAACACCACTGTTATCTTCAAATGGCAAAGAATATTGCCTAACGGTGACAGAGTCGTAAAATCAAGTCCGACTTATTGCATCAAAACAAAATGACAGATCCTACATGTGTGATGATAAAAGTTGTGAAAAAACAACTGGTATTGTAAGCCAGTTACCATGAAATCAGAAGATGGTTCCAGACTGAAAAAGGTGAGCAGTAAGCAACAGCAGAAAAGAGAACAGCAATCTTAATAAAGCACAAAAATACAGTTATGACACAACAGAACATACAATATCTGATTACTGAATTTCGCTGTGACTGTAATACTGCTGCTAAACGGCCAGTCAAGCAACAGGACACGCAAACTAGATGTTGAAAGCACTCACACGCAGTGGCATCCATTGCTCCGCGATCACATATGATGAGGCAGTTACGAGATGACGACGTCGCCAAGTCGCGAAAAGTCGATTCTACCTGTAGCATTGTTTTCAGCAGATTCTCCTGGAATGAGAACACTGAAAAACCGAACAGCAACACACAGAAATCACTCAACCAACATTTTTCAACTCTCACTCCCACCCGAAAGATGTTATCAATCACAGGCTGCATTTTTACTCCGTACTAAAAGCCACAGCAGCATCTCAGTTATACAGCACTATTACTAATCCACCGAGTCTTGTATTTTTACAGACTTCCACACCGTGTCTCAGAAAAAAACAGTCAAAATTGTTTTTGCCATAACTTTGTCAAATTTTTACTAACTTTAATAATTTTTGGCATGTTGATGGCTAAGACAACAAAATTATGTAAAGTGCACTCATTTTCAACCTCGCCTAATTTATGCCAATGCACTACCATGTGAAATATAGATGCTCCAGATTGTTGCATAATGCTGAGTTTTTGTCTCAAGTAAATGCTGTAACGAGTTAATTAGGCACAAAGTACACTAAAATGTGAATTATTCAACAGAATTGTAAGTTTGTGTAACCACTCACAAATTAGAATTTGTGCCAAAGTGTGCTCCGTGTACAAAGATGCAATGGCTTCAATGCAACGCCAATGGCTGATAACAGAATCAACGATCGACTGATCAAATGCATTTACTCATCGATTAGACATGTTTTAAGCTCATCAGCTACCTATTTTGCTGTCTGCTGTTTTCAGCATAAAATATTTAATACTTCAAAATTATTAAACCACGTCACACCCTTTGTCGAATTGATGATGCAAAGGTGAGCCATCTGATACAAATAATCGCCGCGTAATGTAACAACTTGGAGCATCTGTGTTTCACATGGTAGTGCACTGACATAAATTAGGTGAGGTGGTAAATGAGTGTACCATACATAATAATATCATCTTGGCCAACTTTATGCTAAAGATTATCAAAGCTGAGGGAAATTTGACAAGTTATGGCAAAAACAATTTTGACTGTTTTTTTTTGAGACACGGTGTAGAAACGCTACAGCAGAAATGGAAACAGAAACAAACTAACTGAAAAATATAAGGCCCATAATTCGTATTTTCAAACTTTGTTTTACATATTCGAATTCAACCTGCACTACATGATACCCTTTCATTTCTCCACCGTGGCCCACTAACACTAAAACATGAAATATGGAATGCAATAAAAACAGTACGTGATGAAATAGCTTTCATTAGATCAACCACAAACAAACATGGCTATAACTCACTTCACTATATAGCTACATAAAAGTTTGTAAAAAACCAGCCATACCTTCTTTGTCAGTGAGACTTGGAAATTTAACGCCACCACTAAAACACACACAGTCAGTGTGCAATCTACTGTAACATCATCCAAAGTTCCAAACAAATGATTAAGCAGACTAACACGTTCCCATCTCACTGGCAAAATGAAAATAAACAGACAGTAACAAGTTGTAACCATACGACTAACACCTGACACACTGAAGAAAAACAAAACAGCAAAAAGCTAACCCATAAATGCTAAAATTTTGGGATATTTATCAGGACATTTTCCAATCAGATGATCAAAAAAGTGCACAAAAATAAAATGCAAAATAACTTCAAAAATCAAAATATCTCTATCAGTGGAAACAGCAACAACTTCAAAACTCACAAGGGCAGGTGACGACTCACCCCCCTCCCCCCCGGAGCATGTAACACTTTGTCCACGTACCCCGGCAGAGAACACGATTAGTGTCAATTAAGTCCATTTTGCAGAAGGTCCTGTTTGGTTACAAAGTTTTTAATTTGGCAAGATTTTCATGGCAGACCTGCATATTTCAAGACACTTCAAATCTCAAGAATATCAACAAACAGTAAGCCTGAAAGTCTGAAACAAACTCTGACTATTACACCACTACTTCACTACATAGCAAAGGTACAAGTAATCAGCCACACCTTGCATTACTTCGTTAGTCAGTACAACTGCTACCGGTAATTACCAATGGCTACCATAATAATTACTTACCCCAGCAGAACTGATGCCGTTTCTGGAACCCGAAAAACCTGCACAAAAAATGCAACGTATGAATATTAGCAGGTGCTAAAATAATTATCTGTCCCATTGCTATAGCACAGCATTGGACAGATTATAAAATCACTTGCATCTGTCTGTCAGTCTGTCTGTAAACACTCCTACAGCCGCAATTTTGATTCAGTTTTGATTCAATTCTGCACAGTGATTCGGGGCCCAAAAAGTAAGATCGAGTTCCTTTGGGATAAAAATCTGATAACTCCTTCCCGTATTTTACCCCAAATTTTTAAAAATTTGCATTCTGGCCTATGGGGACTTCAAAGTGGTATAACTATGTCCCCATAAAAGATAATTGCACGCTGCGTTTACCTACCCCCTATTTTCGGGGTCGGGCAATCTTACAGTGTTATTTAAATTTACCCCCTATTAACCCCCTGTTGAAATAGCAACCATTCAAAAGTTGCAAAATTTTGCATTACGGCCAATTGAGATTTCCAAGCAGTATAACTCAGTCCTTGTAAAAAATAATTGCGCGCTGTTTGCACCTACCCCTATTTTCGGGCCCGGACTATGCAATGGTGTCATGTAAATTTTTCCCTGAAGACCACTGTTGTCATGGCAACCAATTCAAAGACAAAATAGGCTGCAGGCTCACAAGAGCATCAAACACTGAAATGCAGCTGCTAGACTATATAGCGTGGCAATGGGACAGATACCTCGTCTACAGAACGTATTTTCAGTAACATAATAATATCATCCACCTAAACTTCACTGAAAGAAATGACAAACACAAAACTCAGTTTTAAAACCTCTTTCTGTGACAAAGACATTACTGCCAACTCTGAGATCAGAGTACTGTTTGTATTGGCTGCATATAGCAACATCAATGAATGTGCACAAGATCACACACACATGTACACTAGGACTATCTAGCAGATCAGTGCAAGATTCTCTAGCTCCACTATCCTATGAAAGCAATCAATCAAACTATCATCGAACTGCAAATATTGTAATACAAAGACTAACAAACCTTCCAGCCCATATGCTCGAAAAATGAACACAACCGTGCTTGTCCGGTTGTTTTTCCACCACATGGTCCTGAACAAACAAACCAAATAAAAATGGAAGAAACGGAATCGAAGGAGTGCATTGACAGGCATTCTGCACCATTGCATATAAAACACGACGCAGCTGATTTCTCACAGCCAGTGAGATGGCACTGTTCCTTTCTTATTCAGTAGACAATGACAGAGTGCACTAGTGCAGTCAGTGGTTTGTTAAATAAATGAAGGTTTAAGTAAAACTAAAAGTTAGGACTAGGGAAGAGTTAGCAACAGAGCTGTAACCACTGAATGAACAAAAAGTTGGAACAGGTTTACATGTATGGTTAGAATGGGATCAAGATTTTCAGGCAGAGACTCTATACTTAGGTGGTAAGTATTAAAAGTGACTTGGTATGTCGGCACGTCAGGGAACAGTGAGACTGTACAAACGTATAATGCATGTCATATCAGTCTTGCATAGCGATCTAGCAGTTTTACGGAACATTGGATGACTTCAAATAATTATTATTAGAGCTGTCAAATTATGCATTAATTAACACATTAATGCGTTAATAAATTACAGCACGTTAGAAATATTAACACCCATTTATTTAATTTACATTTCTCTGAAGCGAAAGTTTCAGTATTTTGTTTAACTGCGGTTATTTGATAATCGAATGAATTCAAGTAAGCAAACTGCAGTCGTCGTTCCATCATTACTGCAAATAAATATTATTCAGATGACAGATTTTTGTGCTAGCGATGACATCAGTTATTGTTGAAAATGTGTTTTTATTTGCTTTATAACTTTCTATATTCTACAGGCGAGAGCCCCCAAAGGTCGAGAGGCCCGGGCTAACCCCCCCTTCTCGCCCTTTTGACGGGCCTGGGTGGGTTAATAACGTGTTAATTAATGTGTTAAAAACGTCTTTTTTAGCGATTAATTGTCTCACATAAAACAAAAATTTGGATGTTTTAACACTTATAATTTTGTCGCTGTAATATCTACCAGTGATTGAGGAGAAAGTCTTAATTCTAGCATAGGATATGGATAGTAAAGGGGTTTGCAGATGCTCAAAATCAAGTTCGACATTTTATTTACTGCCATGTATATACATTGGCCATAGTTGTGTGGCGCCACTGTGCGAATGCAATAGTGGTAGAATAACGTATTTTTAAATACTAGAGACTCTAGGCTATCATGTGGTGAAAATCCGAAGTCTCTCTCACCTGGTCTTGAAATGGTACCGGATCGTGACGGACAGACGGACAAACGGACAGACAAAAAGACAGACAGAATTACTATAGCTAATACGCGCTATAGCTAGCTAACTAGCTCTCGTGCGCAAAAACATTCTAGGAAAATTTTTTAAAAAACGTTGAAAAAATGTGGCAAGAATAAAAAAAAACATTTAAAAACATTGAATAAAAAATGCTGTAAATGCAGTATACCTGGAATTATAGTTTAGATAGAGAGAGGGAGAGAGAGAGAGTATTTGCCAAAAACACAAATACAATGTTGTCGTACAATACTAGACAATGTAGGCGGGCTACCGAAAAAGCAATCGCTTATCAACGCTGGCCGCCCATAGTAACTATAAGTAATCAATGATACAATATCCAAAGATAAAAAAAGAAAAAAGGAAGAAAAGAAAAAAGAAAAGTGCAATAGTCAGTTTCAAACAATATGATTATAACGAATTGCAAAAACCAGCCTGAGCAAAACAATGTATGAGATGTAAGAGAGAACTTCATTTAATCTCAATTCAACTGCGTGGGATTTTCAATGCACGTTTTTTCTCAATAAAAAACATTAAGCAAAAGAAAACTAGAAATTTGGGGCAAAGCCCAACGTGAGTCCGCCCGGAGCCCGGAGCGCTTATAACTTTGTTCGTAGTGGATGGAATTCGACAATTTTTTTTTGTTCAATGCCGAAAGGATCGTTCTCGTCAACGCCATTTACAAATTGTCGCTATCTTCATCGGTTCCAGAGATATTTGCGCTCAAACTCGAAAGTTGTCGTAAATCGCACCAATTTTTGCACGTTTTTTGCTCTCCCAAATTTTAAGGGGAGCGGTGCCCCCAAAAGTTGTACTTGTGTTAACACCCCAACCTAGAGCCGCGTCAAGTGCCAAAGTTTCGTTGGGCTTCACCCCGTAACTCAAGTTATAAGCGCTCCTTTATTGCATTTTAAGCCAATTTTTGACCCCCCTTCCAAAAGAATTATAAGGTGGGCCCCCATCCCCGGTGGGGGGTGCGCTAGTAAGACTTGGTCATTTTCTAGCACGTGTAGAAATTTGGAAGCGCAGCACCCCCTAGGGGCCGAAGTATGGTCTTCCGAAAAATGCGACTTAGGGTAGGTCAAAATGAGCGCTTATAACTTTGTTCGTAGTGGACGGAATTTCACTGAATCTTTTTGTTCAACACGGAAAAGATCGTTTTCGTCAACACTGTTTAGATTGTGTCGCTATCTTCATCGGTTTCAGAGATATTAGCGGTCAAACTCGAAAGTTGTCATAAAATGTACTAAATTTTGGACGTTTTTTGTTCTCCCAAATTTTAAGGGGGGCGGTGCCCCCAAATTTCGTACATGTGTTAACACCCCAATCTAGGGACGCGTCAAGTGCCAAAGTTTCGTCGGGCTACATCCCCTAACTCCGAAGTTATAAGCGCTCATTTTTTGCTTTTCAAGCCAATTTTTGACCCCCCTTTGAAAAAAGTTGTAAGGGGGGCCGTCGTCCCCGGTGGGGGGTGCGCCAGTAAGACTTTGTAATTCTCTACCGCGTGTAAAAGTTTGGGGGTGCAGCACCCAATAGGGGCCGAAATATGTTCTTCCGAAAAATGCGCTTTAGGTGGGTACGAGTTCACATCGAGATCTCCAAGGTGACTGGACCAAAGTTCACAGGACTTGTTTCGCCTAACGCGGAAGGAATCACGGTGGATAAAGTAAAAATCAGATTTTGAATATCTTCATCCATTTCAGAGATATTCGCCGCCGAACTTCGAAGTCGTCCGAAATCGGGCCAAATTTTGCATGTTTTTGGTCCCTGAAATTTTTTTGGGGTGTGCCCCCCAAAATTTTGGACCGGCATTATAAAATTGGGCCTAGTACTGACCATCGTGCAAAATTTCATGCCGGTCAGCCCACGCATCTCGGAGATCTCGCGTTCAAGAAGAAATAATTAAAACATCTGCGCTAAAACATAAGCCCGCTCCGCAAGTTATCGCTTCCGGGCGGACTAAAAAGCTAAAAAACATGGCAAAAATAAAAAAAACATAAAAACGTTTATACAGGCGAGAGCTAGCTTAGCTATAGCACATTATTAGCTACGGTAATTCTGTCCATCTGTCTTGGTGTCTGTCACGTCCCGGTACTGTTCCAAGACCAGGTGAGATAGAGACTTCGCGTTTTCACACTATGATAGCTTAGAGTCTCTAGTATTCTGTGAGAAAATTTCATGCCGCTGGGTAAAAGAAATCCCCACAAATGACAGGGCGAAAAAGAGGCACCCCCATTAAAAAGGCAATATTTTACAGCTATTGGCTCATCTAAAGTGAAAATGATTGCAAATAGGCACAGACATGCTGGCGACGAGCTTCTTAGGAATGTCAATATCGATGACCTTGCACCTTAAGAATATTGGTTTTTAGTGATTTTTTGGCGATTTTTGGCTGCAAGAGTGAACTGCAACAAAACGGATGGAGATTATCTGCGAACAGGAACTGCTATGGGCTGTCGCGCGTCTCATGAGCATTAGCTCAGATTTCTTGTTTACATCTGTGATAAACTGTCATGTCAGATACTGTACCCGACGCATTTCCCCACCGCTCTTAGACGCACTGTTTAGACGCAAAAATACCGGTTGGCCAAGACGCACTAGACGCAAACGCACCAGACGCATTTTACCGACACCCGGAACCTAACAGTTTTTCAACAGCATTTCACATGGCGATCGACCAAAAACACAGTGCATGCAAAATGTGAAAATAACCTTTGATCTTCAACAAGTGTTCAAGACAGTTAAAATTGTTTGCAAGATTAGTAAAACGTTTTACAGCATCTTTATTTTACATTTTAAGTTTATAACCAGGCCCTGAGGTTGGCGCCACTGCGGGTATTCACCAACGATCAACGTGCAGAGCACGTGTATCAATCACAGCGAAAGATAACACTCCACTAACCTCCAGTGAGAACCACGGTATAAACCCTGTTCTTGTGAATCTCTGTAGTCATTCTGACACTTCATCGAGGGCTAGATAACTCTAACCTTAACCTTTTACCTCCGTTAGATAACTAACGCCACCAGCATTAAGTTTACTAGTGATCATCCGGGAAACTTGGGCTTTTTTACGACTACTAGGAAATTTAGAGTTGTACTCGAGTATCGAATCGAATCGTATCGTATCGTCAACTGTTTGTAGATTCTTTTATACCCATTAAAACCATCATTATATTGCGCACAATGGCGTATGCTTTACATAAAATTTTAAATGCATGCAGAGAAATGCGATTTTTATATAATACGTGCAAGTGCAAAAAATGATTTGTAATTTAATTTGTGATTTGCCAATCACTGTTATTTTTATTTGTTAAGTATTCTACTGTTTTGATCATGTGATCAAATGAAAACAATAACAAGTTGGTATTTGGTTCAGTAAAAAGTGCAGAGAATGGGGGCCGCGGAGAAAGAATGGCAGATGGACAAGTTTGATGACGACTCTTTGAGTGAGCGAATTATACTAAGTACTGCTGACGACTGAAAATGATTCTTGTTTAGATTGGTTTCATCTTCGACTGCGAAAAGGGGCGTGGCTGTCAACTTCTGTGTAGTGTTTATGACTCCCTGAGGGTAGCACTAAAAGCACAGTAAGAGGACTAACAGTATAAAGGTACAAACAGATGATTGGAAAAGAAGGCCCACAGGCAGACGACATGAACAGTGTAAGTCAGTCTGCGCAAATAGTTAGAAAGAAAATGGAGGAAAGAACAAAAATAAAGACGATTGTGAATAAGTACGGATGAGAAGACAATCTCCGCTCCAGAGGAGTGTACGGCAACGGATCCACTTAAGTTCAAGTTGGCTGAATCGGCCTGAATCGGCGCCGATGGATGTAACTGAATATGCGATAGTTTTAAGTAATAAATCTAAAACTGAATAAGCGATAGTGTTAAATAATAAATCTAAACTTTAAACCTAAACCCGAAAACAAACCAAAACCTGAACCAGCAGTGGGCCGATTCTTGTTACTTGTTACTTGTTACTTGTTACCTGTAGGTAGGTGGGCTGGTGTAGCGTCAGCTTTTAGTGTCCACATCTTTCCAGTGATCGTCCAGCCTGTTCTTGAACATGTTGACCGAAGTCGACTCGACAATATGACCTGGCAGTTAATTCCATGTGTCGATGATTCGCTGGCTGAAGGTTGTCTGTGGCTTGTAGAGTTTCAGACTGTGGCCTCTCAGGTGTCTGGTTACTGAGCGTGTGAAAAACTGACATTCGTCTATCTTTTCTCTATCATTCATTATTTTAAACACCTCAATCAGATCACCTCGGAGCCTTCTTTGCTGGAGCGAATACAATCCGAGGGCCTTCAATCGTCCATCATAGGCCGATTCAATAATTACTATTAATCCATCGGCGTCATGAATGCATCAGTGGGCCGATTCAGGCTGAGTCAGCCAATTCAGCTGATTCAGCAATTAGTGCTACCACTCCCTGATGCATTATGGTCGTCAGTGGCTCTTGTCTCAGGCAGCTGATGACAACTTTTCTGTGGTGAAATGTTGTTTTTATTGCATGTTGACATATGCAGTAATATTTATTGTAATATTGATTGACAGATTACTGGTTCTAGTAGTAAGTAAAGTGGGAGTCAGTGACTAATAAGTGATATTATTAATGAAAGGAAAGGACTATTAAAATTGGAGCATAAAAAGTGGCAGAGCAAACAACATTACTCGCAACAGGATCTGTACAAATGTTGCTTCCCCATTAGGAGCAAAAAGGGTTAAAGTGACTGCTGCCTTCAGTCATATACATTCTTGATCAATTTGCATTTGGAATCATAGTTTTCGGTGGGCTTATATTTTAACACACATTTTAAAAAATTAACTCTGCCATGGGATCTTCAAGCTCTGACAGATAGTTGTGAAATTTTTCCACATGATTAGATGCAAGCTAAGTTTCGAAAATTGGTCCAAAAATATGGGTCTTTCCTCCAAAAATTGGCATTAAAACATGCAAAATTTGGTGCAATTTTGGACAACTGCAGACTGTGACAGCAAATATCTTTGGAAAGGATAACAATATCCAAAATTGGACAGTACTTGATCGACTGTGATTCCTCCAGCATACTTGGTCTACAAACTATGGAGATCTAAAGGGTGAATCATACCTTCATTAAAAATTATCTTCATATTTTTTTAGATTTGATTTTTTAAATCCATGTGTTGCTACAATGCAAAATAATGACTTTTTGGGAAGACCACATTTTGACCCTTAGGGGATGTTGCACCTCAAATTTTTATACACTAGAGAATGACCTAGTGTTGCTAGTGAACACCCCACTGGGGACTGGAATCCCCCTGACAACATTTTGCAAAGGGGGGTTAAGATTCAGCAAATGTATGCTTTGGGGGTAGTGGGAATAACTCTATGCAACTTTGCCGCAAGACGTGCCACTAGATAGGCATGACAATGAGGATGCAAATAGCAAGCACACCAAAAATTTGGCAGAACAAGAAACGTGCAAAATTTGGCTAGATTTTGTACAGCTTTAGACTTTGACTGCGGATATCTCTGGAATGGATTGAGATATCAAAAATCAGAATAGCAAGTGAGCAACTACAACCCTTCCTGCATTGAACCAAAAAATAGGTGAACTTTGGTCTATTAACAAAATAGTTACCAGTATAGACACACATCCAAGAATGGGCATGCTCTGCAGACTAATACAGTTGCATTTGTGTCATACATTTTTGCGAAATATTGATGACAAAATGTATTAAGCGCATTAGAGATCTTTTTGAGTATGCGCTATGTAAATTTACACTACTTACTTACTTACTTACATGACTTTGATATGAATGGAATTTTAATTCTATCATATTTTCCCAGTTTGGATGTAAGGGGCTGGGTGGACACACATTGGGATCGGCCCCAAATTTCTTGTTTTGTTTTGCAGTGCTCTGTGGTACATCTGTGACCTAGTTATTATGCAGCTGTTTTTTTTACTTACATTAGGAAATAATTTTGTCTTTTTTGAAGTTGGTCCAGCAACATATTTGGCACTCACATTTGTGTTTAACTGTTTTAAAACCAACTGTATTATCTTTCCCACTAAAGTGTACACTGATGTTTAGCAGTAAGGAACAGGCATACTCAGTACAGGTAATGCATTATGTAAGGCACAACGGAGGAGGAAAGTGGTAACATGCAAATTAACTAACAAAGTATTCACACCAGCTCTGGCTTATCCAAGGTGTTCATGATGGCAGTAGCAGCAACATCAAATTACAGTTTTAATGAGAGTTGCAGTTTACAGGGAAATGGGGAAAGTGATAGCTTAAATGCAGTGTTTGCAAATGTTCACAGCTGTTTGTTAATGTCAGCTTTGCACTGTTAGATTATTTAGGCCGACATGTCTAATGTCTGGGCTGTGTGTATGCTAAACTTTTAGAAATAGTGTCCGAAGTACAGGTAAGAAAATTTGGCAAATTTTTGGAAGAGTATGCGTCACAACTAAAAGATGTTGAAGATGCACTTGAAGAGTCTAAAGGAGATTCATGGGATCTGATGCTAGATCCTGTTGCCATCGAGGTATACAAGTAAAGCCTTGCTAACGTAAACAGGAATGCGCAACAGCAGTGCACCGTCGTACGCTAGTGATCCGTAGACTTCATTTGTAGATCTCATCCGTGTGTGGCTTTTGGCTAGTTTCACAGAAGGCCCAGTAAAACAAATTGATTCACCAGATGGCGCCAGATGGGCCTACATAATTATTTAGCCGTAGGTTGTCTGGTGCCATCTTGCGAGTGATTTTGTTTTACTGGGCCTTCTGTGAAACTGCTGCCAAAAGTCGTATGGATGAGATCTACAGGTGAAGTCTATGGATCACTAGCATACAACGGTGCACCGCTGTTGCACGTTCACTTTTGCGTTAGCAGGGCTTTTTTGTTATGACTTCTGATGTACTTAAAGCAACAAAGAATCAAAGTACTTTCAGTATTTTGAAGGGTGATGGAAATTATCTCCAATTTTGCAAATGTAAATTTCTGTGAGAAAGGTAACCCATTTTGCTTTTTTGATTACAGCCATTCAGTTATTTAACTCACTTCTTATTATCATGGTAATTTATTTTGCTTGATATACTGTATGGAACATAGAAATAGTTGCATGATAACTTTCGAAACTGTAGAGGAAAGTTGTTGCATTAAAAAATGTATATTCTGGATGATGTTTGGTTCACATTGGATTGATTTTAAAATATTTTTTCATAATTAATTTTTTTATGAAAGCTAATGATTAAATAATTATTACCTTTGATTAGAATTAACAGCATTACCATTACTTATGTTTTTTTGTTTAATAATAATTTATAAGTTAATCAGGTAGCAGCTGTCACATATGAGTAAGTGCTTCTACCCAACCTTGTAGACAGTAAAATGTTTAAAGTCTCTGATTGTTATCTTGCAAATGCTGGCCATTTTATTTAGTTTGCAGTTTTTTAGGGACAAGACTTTAATGGAAAAATTTAGCAATTAAAATTTTATTAATCACTAAACATTTTTAATGATTGA
>Ga0209671_1000387_pt1 | contig 27996 bp, 20 predicted proteins | sample WorMetHERISLAND2_2_FD_187401 | JGI IMG/M metagenome (GOLD analysis project Ga0209671, IMG submission 187401) | Marine gutless worms symbiont microbial communities from Max Planck institute for Marine Microbiology, Germany - Olavius geniculatus... | ecosystem: Host-associated > Annelida >...
ATAAGTAGTCGGTGTAATCAATTGCTATTTGTGCGTTTGTAAAAATCTTGAAGAAAAAAAACCAGAAATTAGGCGCACAAGGTGAGCCGGTGTCAGTAAGTAAAATTCGATTTGGGCAACAGCCCGTCAAGCTTTGACCCCTCATTGATGCTTGACCGACATACTTAAAAAAGCTAGTATTAACGATTAAGAAAAGATCGTCGTAGAATAAAGGTTCAATTTATCCTGTTTTAGATTCAAATTAATATTAAAGAACTACGGGAATTTTTTTGAACAGTCTTGTTAACAGCCCAATTTTTTTTTAGAGGATGGATTTGTGAAAATACATAGATGTCTCCTTTTTATTTCCTTTACCATAATGCCCTTCATTATTCCCATCAAGCTAGCCGCACAAATACCTCAAGGTAAAGACAAACCTATTTATTCTCAGCATCGTCCCAAATATGATCTGGACACTGCAAAAAACATATCAAAACCTCATGATTACATTAATTTTTTAAAAAAATTAGATAAGGACAACATATATTCAATATCTACTGCGGTACAGGTTTTAAGCAAACAGAAATTCTCAACTCAAGGATTCGATGAAATCTATTTTCAGTTTGTTGAATTCTATTACACAATTATAGAAAGGACCTATGAAAACATTATTCCAAAAGTAGAAAATAAGCTGTGGGATTATCCTGAGAGCTTAGATGGGCTTAATCCTAAAGATATAAAAGAAAAACGACTAAGAGATTTTATTAATATACTTGACAAAAACTACTGCACGCTATGCAGCACAGAAGGTACCTATTTTATTTGTGAAAGAAATGATGCTTTAAGAAAAATTTTTTCAGACAAGGTGTCACCCTCAATAAGCGAGTTTCTGAAAATAAGAGAAAATGAAATGAAGAAGCAATTCTTTGAGGATGCTACCCTAGTTATTTCTTTTAAAGAATTGGCGGAGAGGGTAGTTACCTGGGAATTTTTTCTAAAAAAATACAAAGGCGAAAAAATATCGGATGAGGCAAGTGGATATCATAAAATATATCGCAGCACCTTATTGATAGGGTTTAATAATGAACCGACAATCAAATATGAATTTCCGGATTGGAAACCCGTGGGTTTAGAGTTGGAAGTAAAAAATGCATATGAATATACAATTGAAAAATATCCCCAAACAAATATAGCTGCTCTCTTAAAAGAATATATGGTTTTGTTGAAAAGATATAACTATGATATCAGCAAGCTAGATGATTTTTTTGAACGTCAGCAAATAGTAGAAACCAGGGCTATACAATGGTTTCATAAATAAAAAGGGTACAAATTTGAAATTTGTACCCTTTTTATTTGGTGCCGAGGGACAGAATCGAACTGCCGACACGGGGATTTTCAGTCCCCTGCTCTACCGACTGAGCTACCTCGGCGTCTGACAATTTGTTTTATCAGTTTTAGAACAACCCTTACTATTCCAACCCCATACCTTTGTCAAGATTTTTTTGTCCCATATCTCCAAACAGGTATTGAACCAGTGCAACGGCTGCGACGGTGGCTGTTTCGGCCCGCAATATCCGTGGGCCCAGCCCGGCTGAAATAAACCCGCGTTCGCGCACCCGTTCAATCTCAGCGGCGGTGAATCCGCCTTCGGGTCCCAGCATCATCAAGATTTTATGCGGTGATTTGGCACTGGATGAAAGGTCAGCGGTGAGCGGGCCGGATTCGTTCTCCCAGAAAACGATCTTCAAATCGCAATCCCCGCCCAATTCCAGGACCTCGTCAAAGGTGAGCGCATCCCCGATCAGGGGCATGTCGACCCTGCGGCATTGCTTGACGGCTTCGGTGGCGATCCGCTGCCATCGCTGACGACGGCTTGCCAATCGTTCGGGGTCGGGCCTAGGGATGGAGCGCTGCGAAAAATACGGCATCCAGCGGGCCACTCCCAGCTCACAGAGCCGGCGCACCAGCTCATCCATCTTTTTTTCCTTGAGATAGGCCTGGGCTACGATAATCCGCGCACCGGGCGGAGCAGCCGCCTTGTGTTTGCGGCGGATCTTGACGGCGACATCTTTGCCGGTTAGCGCGACAATGACGGTCTCATACTCAAAGCCGCTGCCATCGAACAGCTTTAAACCGTCGCCCGGCTTCAGGCGCAGCACTTTTTTGATGTGATGGGCCTGGATTCCGGTGACCGATACCACCGGACCGGTCAGTGAGGCGGAATCAATATAGAAATAGCGCATAGGCATTGTCTATAACCGATTTGAAAATCCTGCAAATGATTTTTTGGGGGATTTGCGAAATAAAACTTCCGATGCATGGATGTTTTTAACCGTTAATAAAATCCTCCCGCAGCGCTTAACAGTCTTTCAAATAAACGCTGTAAAGGATATCACTGCGACGATCAACAACAGGATCCGAAATCCCGGAAGGGGGGTGATCTTCGGCTGCGGCAGACTCGGGCATACCTGTTTCAAACTCCTTGACACCAATGGTGCCATATGATAATTTTTCTAAAGATAATAGCAATTTGAAAATTTTCCGGCATTGCCAGAAGCACCTCTCCCAACCCATGGTGACGATCATGAACGAGAACAAGGATCCCCGTCAGAAATCCGGCTCGCTCGATTCTGACGACGATGATGGTATCATCGAGCCAACCGACAATGATCCCCCCCTGAAGATTAACCTGATGGATCCTGACGATGATGATGATATCATCGAACTTATCGACTTGGTAGCTGTGACACCCGAAAAAGACATCGCAGCCGCTCAGCCGGATGGCACGGCCGCGGCGGGCTCTGCTGAAGCGTCAGATATCCCGGCCGCAAGCCCGGGTGGAGCGGTGGAGACTACCGACGCGGAGAATTTAGGCAGTCTGGAGGAAACGTTGGATCCGGCATCAGAATCGCCGGCTGACGACCAAATCGTCGACTTGAACGAACTGGAACCGGCCGGTGAAGAACCCGGAGAATCGGGCGATATCAGCGCTGCTGGCGCAGCAGTTTCTGCGGGGGCCGGTGATGATGATGCCCCCATCGAATTGATCGAGCTGAGCGACGAATCCCCCGGTTACCCGGATGACGACGCCTCATCCGAACCAATGGGGCTGACCGACGAATTCGCCAGCTCCCCGGATGACGATGCCCAGACCGAAACGATCGAGCTGACCGACATGACCACCAGTTCCCCGGCTGACGATCCCCAGACCGAAACGATCGAGCTGACCGACATGACCGCCAGTTCCCCTGCTGACGATGCCTCGACCGAAACGATCGAGCTGACCGACATGACCACCGGTACCTCCGACGATGATGCTCCAACCGAAACGATCGAGCTGACCGACATGACCGCCAGTTCCCCGGATGACGATGCCTCGACCGAAATGGTCGAGCTGACCGACGAGACCGCCGGAACCCCGGATGACGATGCCTCGACCGAAACGATCGAGCTGACCGACATGACCACCGGTACCTCCGACGATGATGCTCCAACCGAAATACTCGGGCTGACCGACGAGTCTGCCGGAACCCCAGGTGATGATGCCCCGACCGAATTGGCCGAGTTGATCGATGAGGTCGCCGGTACCCCGGATGATGAGGCCCCGACCGAAATACTCGGGCTGATCGATGAGGCCGCCGGTACCCCGGATGGCGATGCTACGACCGAAACGATAGAGCTGACCGACATGACCGCCAGTTCCCCAGATGACGATGCCTCGACCGAAACGATAGAGCTGACCGACATGACCGCCAAATCCCCGGTTGACGATGCCCAGACCGAAATGGTCGAGCTGACCGACGAGGCCGCAGGTACCCCGGATGACGATGCCTCGACCGAAACGATCGAGCTGACCGACATGGCCGCCAAATCCCCGGATGACGATGCCTCGACCGAAACGATAGAGTTGACCGACATGACCGCCGGTACCCCGGATAGCGATGCTCCGACCGAAACGATCGAACTGATTGATGAGGCCGCCGGCACCCCGGATGATGATGCCACGGCCGAAATGGTCGAGTTGGCCGACATAACCGCCGGCACCCCGGGTGACGATGCTCCGACCGAACTAATCGGACTGATCGACGAGGCCGCCGGCACCCCGGACGGCGATGCTCCGACCGAAACGATCGAACTGATCGATGAGGCCGCCGGTACCCCGGATGGCGATGCTCCGACCGAAACGATCGAGTTGACCGACATGACCGCCGGCACCCCGGATGATGAGGCTCCGACCGAAATGGTCGGGCTGATCGATGAGCCCGACGGCACCCCGGAAGACGATGCTCCGACCGAACTAATCGGGCTGACCGACGAGGCCGCCGGCATCCCGGATGACGATGCTCCGACCGAACTATTCGGGTTGACCGACGAGTCCTCCGATATCCCGGGTGACGATGCTCCGACCGAATTGGCCGAGTTAATCAATGCGTCCGCCGGCACCCCGGGTGACGATGCTCCGACCGAACTAATCGGGCTGATCGACGAGGCCGCCGATACCCCGGATGATGATGCCCCGGCCGAAATGGTCGAGTTGGCCGACATAACCGCCGGCACCCCGGGTGACGATGCTCCGGCCGAACTAATAGGGCTGATCGACGAGACCGCCGATACCCCGGATGATGATGGTGCCCCAGGCGAAATGATCGAGCTGATCGACGAGTCCGCCGACACCCCGGATGGCGATGCTCCGACCGAAACGATCGAACTGATCGATGAGGCCGCCGGTACCCCGGATCACGATGCTACGACCGAAACGATCGAGTTGACCGACATGACTGCCGGCACCCCGGAAGACGATGCCCCGACCGAAATACTCGGACTGACCGACGAGTCCGCCGGTACTCTGGATGATGATGCCCCGGTCGAAATGGTCGAGCTGACCGATGATTTCATCGCCGGCTCCGACCAGGATAACGACGACGTCGAGACGGCGACAACTGATGAAGAACACGCCGCCCGACCCGACGTCCTCCTCGATGAGGAAGAAATCATAGCGATGGAGGGGCCAACGGAGGAATTCGATCAGATCGCGTTAGATGTCGAAGCCACTTTGGAATCCAAGCGAAGTGACGAACTGCCGGACCTGACCGGTGAAATCCATTTGGAATTTGAGAACGAGGACGAGGATTTCAACCTGGCTACCGGGGATGAGGCCGCAGCCGAGAACGGCGATGATATTATTGCCAGGACGATTCAAAATACGCTGTCGCCCGGTGAGGTAACCGAGCAAATCGATCTGGCGATGATACCGGAATTTGAATTCAACGAAAATAACGAAGCGCTGACCGAAGAAGCCGAACGGATATCGGAAGAAAACCTGGCCGCAGCGACTATCGATGAAATTCGGATACTTGCAGAAGAAGATTCTCCGACGGATATTGACGATGAACCCGACATGGCATTTACAGATGACAGCGAGGATTCTGCCGACGTTGATGTCGAGACGATTAGCTTCGTGGATGAGGCACTCCCCTTCGAGGAACTCGATGACAGTGCTGTTGAAGATGCAGACGACATCGTCGAAATCACCGAATTCGATCAGCATTTTTCTGAGGAAAAAGATCTGGAATTAGAACAGTCTGAAGTATTAGGGGCAGTGGATACGAATGAAGACGATTATCTGGAGTTGATTGAAATAGAAGATGACGATCCGGCTGCAGAGCGGACGGTTGCAGAGCTTGGCGGCCAGGAGGAGTTGGACGACGAGAAGCAAATCGATAATTTTTTCAGCGACGCAATGGCGAATGAGCCGGTGCTTCAAAGCGAAGATTTCGAATCCGTTGAAGAAACCCCGGCCCTGAACACCGATATAGCAATGGCAGCTGCTATGGAGGACGAAGAAGTGCCCGCAACCGCAAATGATGCGGGGATTCTTGACAGCGAGGCCGAGATCAGACTTGAATATGAGAGCGCCGAAGACGAATATGACTTTTTTGCCCTGGATGATGACAGCGACATTTCGGAGTTGGAGACCGGTGAGAATTACTTCGAATCCAGGGAGATATCGGATCAGGTCGACCGCCTGGACACATTTTCGTCTGAAGATTCAGCCGCAGCTTTGGCAGACGAGCCCTATTCCGAAGATCCGTTCGCTGATACCGGAAGCATGCAGGAGAGGCAGCCGGCAATCGCCGGACCGGCCGGCTCGCCGCCGGCGACACCCGACCAGATCGATTCGATTCTTGAACGCGTTATCCGAGAAAAATTCGGCGGCAAGATTGAAGGCATCATCTATGAAGCCATTGAAAAAGCGGTGTCCAAAGAGATTGAACGGCTGAAAGGAGCCCTGCTGGACAATGTCGGACCCGTCGACGACGAGTAGAACGGGTCATAGAGATGCCGCAGTCGTTTGCCGGCCGTGCCGTTTCGAAGTAAAACCTAAAAAGCGCTGGTAATATTATGGGGATTTGGTTATAATCCCTTTTTTTATTTTTGGGCCGGCAATTCGGGACTCTTATTCATATACGCGCTGACGTACTGCAGTAATCTTTTTCAGCGCCGAAACGCAGGGGGCGCAGTCCGCCCGAGGCGGATTATTTCGTGCCTGCCGCTGAGACGCGGCCATATGATAAGACAGGCATAAGATAAAAAAGGGGATGAAGGAGCATCAACTAAATGAGTGACAACCAATTCGATAAAGGATACGAGCCGCACGAGGTGGAAAAGCGCTGGTACGCGCACTGGGAAAACGAACAACTGTTTGCCGCCAAGGATCAGAGTCCGCAGACCGGCTATTCCATCGTCATTCCGCCTCCGAATGTTACCGGTGTCCTGCACATGGGACACGCATTGAACAACACGATGCAGGACATTTTATGCCGCTACCGGAGGCTGAGGGGGGACAATGTCCTGTGGATGCCGGGTACGGACCATGCCGGAATCGCCACCCAGAATGTCGTCGAAAAAAAATTGGCCCAGGAAGGCACCGACCGACATCAACTGGGCCGGGAAAAATTCATCGAAGCCGTATGGCAATGGCGGGAAAAATACGGCAGTGCCATCATCAATCAACTGAAACGTCTGGGTGCTTCGTGTGACTGGCAGCGGGAACGCTTCACTATGGACGAAGGCCTGTCCCTGGCGGTCCGCAAGGTGTTTGTCCAACTTTACGATGAAGGCCTGATCTATCGCGGCAATTATATTATCAACTGGTGCCACCGGTGCCATACGGCCCTGGCGGATCTGGAGGTCGAACATGAAGATCACGACGGGCACTTGTATCACATCCGTTATCCTTACACGACCGGCTCCGGCGGCATCGTGGTGGCCACCACCCGGCCGGAAACCATGCTGGGCGACACCGCGGTAGCGGTGCATCCCGAAGACGACCGCTACCGGGGCATCGAGGCCGATGCGGTCAACCTGCCGCTGATGAACCGGCAGATTCCGATCATCAAAGACAGCTATGTCGACATGTCTTTCGGTACCGGGGGGTTGAAAATCACCCCGGCCCACGATCCCAACGACTTTGAAATAGGCGCCCGCCACAACCTTGCCAGTGTGAAGGTCATCAGCGACAACGGCGATATGACCGCCGAGGCCGGTGCTTATGCGGGCCTGGACCGCTTTGAATGCCGCAAGGCCGTGGTGAAAGATCTCGAAGACCAAGGACTGCTGGTCAAGGTCGAGCCCTACCAGCACAGTGTGGGCCACTGCTACCGCTGCAAAACAGTGGTCGAGCCGAATCTGTCAAAACAGTGGTTTGTGCGCGTCAAACCCCTGGCGGAAAAAGCGATCGCCGCGGTTGAAAGCGGCCGCACCAGGATCATACCTGATATGTGGACCAACACCTATTATGACTGGATGAACAACATCCGGGACTGGTGTGTTTCACGCCAGATCTGGTGGGGACACCAGATTCCGGCCTGGACTTGCGCCGACTGCGGGGAAGTCGTGGTGGCCATGGAGGCCCCGCAGACTTGCCGGGCGTGCGGCTGCACGCATCTGGTGCAGGAGACCGACGTGCTGGACACCTGGTTTAGTTCGGCGCTGTGGCCGTTTTCGACCATGGGCTGGCCGGAGGAAACGCCGCTGCTGAAAACATTCTATCCCACATCGGTGCTGGTGACCGGATTCGACATCCTGTTTTTCTGGGTGGCGCGCATGATGATGATGGGCATCCACTTTATGAAAGACGTCCCGTTCAAAGACGTTTACGTGCATGCTCTGGTGCGCGACGAGGCCGGCAAAAAGATGAGCAAATCCAAGGGCAACGTGATCGATCCGTTGAGTGTCATCGAACGCTATGGTACGGATGCTTTCCGCTTCACCCTGGCGGCTTTCGCCGCCCAGGGCCGGGATATCAAGATGTCTGAAAAGCGCGTCGAGGGCTACCGGCACTTTATCAATAAACTCTGGAATGCGGCCCGCTTCGCTCTAATGCATCTGCGGGATAAGGAGCGCGGCCATGATCGGATCGACCCTACCCAATTGTCGCTGCCGGACCGGTGGATTCTATCCCGCCTGCACAAAGCCACAGCCGATGTCACAGCCGCACTCGACGGCTATCGTTTCAATGAAGCCGCGGGAGCGATTTACAACTTTGTGTGGCATGAATTTTGTGACTGGTACCTGGAAGCCATCAAACCCGCACTTTACAATCAGGCGCAGCCGGAAGCGGCTGAAGCGACCCGCACGGTACTCCGGCAGGTATTGCGCGACACCCTCGTGCTCCTGCACCCCTTCACCCCGTTTGTGACCGAGGAAATCTGGCACCACATGCCCGGTACGAAAGGCTCCATCATGACGGCCGCCCATCCGGCCGACAGTGACGAGGATTTCATCGGCCGGGAAGCGGAAGCTGAAATGGCGCTGTTGATGGAAGTGATCGCCGGAATCCGGAATGTGCGCGGCGAGATGAACATCGGGCCGGCCCTGGCCCTGCAGGTGCAGGTCCAAGCGGAGGACAGCCGCACCCGGCAGATCATCGCCGATCACGGCGATCTGATCACAAACCTGGCGCGACTCAGTTCGTTGGCGGTTGAGAATGTCGGTCCGAAACCAAAGTCATCGGCCACCGCGGTGGTCAACAACGCCTCGATTTTCGTGTCGCTCGAAGGCGTCATCGACTTTGCCAAAGAGACCGGCCGTCTGGAAAAGGAGATCAAAAAGCTGGCAGCCGAATTGACCAGCGTGTCTAAAAAATTGAAAAATGAAGGCTTTTTAGCCAAGGCACCGGCGGAGGTGATTGAAAAAGTGCGCCGCAAGCAAAGGGCTTTGCTTGAAAAACAGGAAAAACTTCAGACCAATTTGGATAAAATACAAAAAGTTGAGGACTAGACCGGGGTACGGGTTGCGGGGTGCGGGATACGGGTTTCGGGGTGCGGGGTGCGGGGTGCGGGTTGCGGGTTACGGGGTGCGAAGTTTTCCGTGATGCGGGTTGGGAGTAAATTGAGTGGGTTGAGGCTTGCGGTGCTGTACCGGTAATGGCTTTAGGCCTTCGGCCTTCGGTATTCGGCCATAGGCTTTGAGCACACGGTATAATGGAAGGATTCATGGTATAAGGTATAAGGTATAAGGTGCAGGGTGTAGGGTGTAGGGTGTAAGGTCAGCGGCATCAGGCTTTACCCCGACAAGTCGTGGTGCGATGACGGCAATGGCATTCGGTGCAGGGGCTGATATCTGACATCAGTTATATGGCATCTGACTTCTGGCCTCTGTCATCTGTCATCGGTCTTCTGTCATCTGTCATCAGTCATCAGTCTTCTGACTTCTAACTTCTGACCTCTGTTCTCCGACATCCGTCTTCTGTTTTCTGATATATAGTCAGACGGTGGAATCCGGAGGCGTTTCCGGGTAAAGCATGGAAACCAGGTTGCGGCCTTTTTGCTTGGAACGGTACATGGCCTGGTCAGCTCGCTGAATGAAGGTCGACAGCTCTTCCTTGTGCTGGTATTCGGTGACACCGATGCTGATGGTAATTTTTACCTTTTTGCCGTCCAGCGGCGAAAACCGTTCAGCCTCCAACGCGGAACGTATACGCTGGGCAACCGTTCCAGCCTCTTCGCCGCCGGTTTCGGGCAGTATTACGGTAAACTCTTCCCCACCGTAGCGGTAAGCGGTGTCGTTGGTACGCAGGCAGGATTTGATGATCTGGCTGAAACGAACCAGAACTTTATCGCCTTCGAGATGTCCGTAATTATCGTTGTAATCCTTGAAATGATCGAGATCCAGCAGCAGCAGCGAGAGAGGATGTTTGTAGCGATTAAAGCGATCGACTTCGGTTTCCAGCTGGGTGTAAAAAGATCTGGAGTTGTACAGTTTGGTGAGACCGTCGGTGACGGCCAGCTTTTGCAGCTTTGCCATCATGCGGACGCGCTCTTTGGCCAGGTCGCGCTCTTTCAGCACCCGCTTTAATCGCAGCAGCAGTTCTTCGAGACGCACCGGTTTGATGACAAAATCGCTGGCACCGATGTTAATCGCCTCTTCGTAGGAATAATCGTCGCTGTAGCCGGTCATAACGATGACATCGGCGTCCGAGTCCCTTTTAATGATCGTGGTTAGATCCAGGCCCCCCATGGCGGGCAGGATGATGTCGGTGATAACGATATGAAATGATTTTTTCTTCAGCAGTTCGAGGGCTTCCTCGGCACAGGACACGGCATCGGATTGATAGCCGGCGTTGTTCACGTATTCATTCATCGTACTGCGCACGGCAACATCGTCATCGACGATTAAAACCTGAACCGGTGTCTTCGGTGGGGCCATAGAATGCACCGTTTTGAAAAATCCGAATCGAATGCAGACTTGACAGCAACTTTGAAAAGTTGATAAAAGTCTAAATTTATTAGTTATTGTGACTGATTATATCTGGAATTAGTACCGGTGTCAACCGTCTTTTACGTTGGTCAAATAGCCAGTATTATATCGTACCATTAATCACTCCTGTTCCGGGACTCGGGCGCAGGGGCGACGTGATACTGGAGGCTCGATTCTCGATGACACTCTGACTGGTCTGAATGTCGGATGATCGCTTATCGAGCATCAGGTCTCACCTGCTACTGATGGAGCCTTACAACAAGCCGGAAGCTGACGATCGACAATCCGGAACATGGGGGTACAACCCTGAAAAGTCAACCTTGAACCCTGGTATCCTTCGGCGTCGCCAAAAGCGGGGAAACCGCGCCGAAGGCGGGTAAACCTTTGAACGGTCACACTTATATGCAGAACATAAGAAATTTCAGTATTATCGCCCACATCGATCACGGCAAATCCACCCTCTCCGACCGGCTCATTCAAACCACGGACATCATATCGGATCGGGAATTCCAGGATCAGATTCTGGATACCATGGATATCGAAAGGGAAAGGGGCATTACCATCAAGAGCCAGACCATATGTCTGCCCTACACTGCCGCCGACGGCCGGACCTACTACCTGAACCTGATCGACACCCCCGGCCATGTCGACTTCACCTACGAGGTTTCGCGTTCACTGGCCTCCTGCGAGGGCGCCCTGCTGGTAATCGACGCCAGTCAGGGAGTCGAAGCCCAAACCCTGGCCAATCTGTACCTTGCCATGGAGCACGACCTGGAAATTATTCCGGTCATCAATAAGATCGACTTACCGTCGGCCGATATCGATCGGGTAAAAAAACAGATCGAAGAGGATCTGGGCCTCGATCCGGATGACGCCATCCAAATATCCGCTAAGGAAGGAATCGGCATCCAGGACGTTCTGGAAGCGATCGTGATCAAACTGCCTCCCCCGACCGGTGACCCGGACAAACCGTTGAAGGCGCTAATCTTTGACTCCCACTATGATCCCTACCGCGGTACCATTGTATATTTCCGGGTATTCCACGGCCGGATCAGTGCCGGGGACGTCATTACCTTTATGTCCAACAACGCGGTTTACAAGGTGGAGGAAACCGGCATTTTCCAGCTTGAAATGATCAAGCAGAAGCAGCTCGAGGCCGGCCAGGTCGGATATTTAACGGCCGGAATAAAAACGGTCAGCGACACACGCTGCGGCGACACCATCACCTTGAAAAAACAATCCTGCGATGAGCCCATGCCCGGTTTCAAAGAGGCCAAACCGGTGGTATTCTCCTCGATCTACCCGGTGGCCTCGGACGGCTACGAAGATCTGGTAGTGGCCCTTGAAAAACTGAAGCTCAATGATGCCTCCCTGATCTATGAAAAGGATACTTCCGTGGCATTGGGATTCGGTTTTCGCTGCGGTTTTTTAGGCCTGCTGCACCTGGAAGTCGTCCAGGAACGTCTCGAGCGCGAATACGGTCTGTCGCTGATATTGACCGCACCGTCGGTCCAGTACGAGCTGAACATGAGCGACGACACGGTGGCGATCATCGATAATCCCGCGCTGTACCCCGATCCAACCCTGATCGAATCGACCCGGGAGCCATTCATACGCGCCGCCATCATCGTGCCGGACCGCTACATGGGCGCAGTTATGAGACTATGCCTCGATCGTCGCGGCGTCAACAAGAACTACCAATATCTGACCAGCGACCGTCTCGAAATGATCTTTGAAATACCGTTGGCGGAGGTCATTTATGATTTTTATGACCGGCTCAAGTCGGTTACCCAGGGATATGGTTCATTCGATTATGATATCATCGATTTTCGGGAAACCGACCTTGTCAAATTGGACATTCTGATCAACGGCGAGCGGGTGGACGCCCTGTCGCAGCTGGTGCATCGGGACAATGCCGTGGCCAGAGCACGCCAAGCCTGTGAGAAACTGCGCGAGGAAATTCCCAGGCAAATGTTTAAAATCGCCATCCAGGGTGCCATCGGCGGAAACATCATCGCCCGCAAAACCGTATCCGCCTTCCGCAAAGATGTGACCGCCAAGTGCTACGGCGGGGATGTGACGCGCAAACGAAAGCTGCTCGAAAAACAGAAAAAAGGCAAAAAACGCATGAAAATGGTCGGTCAGGTCATGATTCCACAATCTGCTTTTCTGGCCGTTTTGAAGACCGATACGGACTAGTTTGAATGCGGAAGGGGGAATGCGGAAGGCGGAAAGGGGATTGCGCAAGTGGATTCGGGATTGTAAATTCGAGCTTAGGTTATCCCAATTAAGCTGAAACAAATTCGGTAGTCATCGGACTTGCTCATATTGTTAACTTTTATGAAACTTCAGTAAAAGCGAACCGCAGAACCGCAGAATCCTCCTCCGGCGGACAAGTGTCGAATTACGAATCCTCCAAAGGCGGACAAGTTTCGAAGGATGGAATCGCTTCAGTCTTCGCCTACGGCTACGACCCGACAGGCCGCTCAGGCTTTTTAAAAGTAGACAGAATACATTCCTTCGATCCGCCTCCGGCGGAACATTCAATATTCGACAATCGATCTTCGCTTTTTCAACGTTTCTTCTTCGATCAGACTGGACGCTTGCGGCCAGCGGCGCCGCCCATAACGAATAACCGATAACCTCCTTTGGATTCAATTACAAAGCTGCTAATCAGTCACCGTCGCTCTGCTTTTTTTCCTTTAACCCATCCTCGTAGCGCTTCTTCCCGTACCAGTCGACCTGGCGGCAGAGTCCGCGGATGATCTGGACCTCTTTGGCCCTGAGCTGCATGCGGCCGAAAAAGTGACGCAGGTTGTTCATAAAATAATCCGGGTTATCCGGATCTATAAAACTGATTCGCATCAGCACATCTTTGAGCTGGTCGTACATCGCGCCGAGTTCATGCTGGTTGGCCAGCCGCGGGGCAAATTCACCGGGCTTGTCCAGGCTGTAGCGAAACAGTTCATAGCAGACCACCATGACCGCCTGGGCCAGATTGAGTGATGAGAATTTGGCCGTGGGAATATTCACCAGCGTCTGGCAGGAGCGGATATCCACATTGGAAAGGCCGCGGTCCTCCGGGCCGAACAGAATGGCGATACGATTGTGAGCGGACAGGGGCACAAGCTTTTGGGCCAGTCTGGCGGGAGAGCCGACGACCTTGCGCTGGCCCCCCAGGCGGGCCGTCGTGCCGACCACGTAATTGAAGTCCGCCAGCGCGTCCTCCAAGTTGTCGAACACTTCCAGTTTCTCGACCACCACCGCGGCGGCGTGGGTCGCCATTTTATTGATTCGGGCCAAGTCGTAATTTTGGGGATTCACCAGAATCAGGCGCTCAAACCCCATATTGAGCATGGCCCGGGCCGCGGCACCTATATTTTCCGGATAGCGCGTGCCCACCAATACGATGGCGATATTCTTGAGATTCAGCTTTACAGGCATGGATGGTCTAAACAATCTCTAACTGATTGAAAAAATATGATATTTCGAAGGAAGCGGTTTCGGGGGCATCGGATCCGTGAACGACGTTTTTCTCGATGTCGCTGGCAAATGCTTTTCTGATCGTGCCCTCGGCGGCTTCCTCGTGGTTGGTGGCCCCCATCAATTCGCGATAGCGGGCAATGACGTTTTCCCCTTCCAGAACCATGACAATCGCCGGGCCTGAGCTCATAAATGTGGTCAGGCTCTCGAAAAATGGCCGCTCGCGGTGGACGGCATAGAAGCCTTCAGCCTGTGCTTTGGTCATGTGCACCATCTTCATGGCAACTATGTTGAGCTGATTGTTTTCGAGCATCCGCATGACTTCACCGATAAGACCGCGTTTGACACCGTCGGGTTTGATAATCGACAACGTTCTTTGCATGATAAAATTGTCCTTTCGTTTTGGTTTACGGTGGCATAACATCTGCCGGGTGGCAAGTCAATGACCGACGGTCGCAGGATGGAGCAAAAGCAAATTCTAACCCGTTGCACCTTTGAGCGGAAAATTGAAGACGGTACATGGCCCATGGCCTATTGATGATTGAAGAATGAAGATTGAAGAATATCATAGACAATGGCGGAGCCCCCGATCCCTCATTTAAGGGTTTCGGCTCTATTAAGGACCGGCAATTCGGTTGACAAATAATAGGTCAAATTTTAATCTTTCAGTGACAGGTTGACGAGCAAAATTCATCCGGCCTTTCATCAAGGAGCAGGTATGCCCATTTACGAATTCTACTGCGAAGACTGCAATACGATATATAATTTTTTCTCCAAGACCATCAATACCACCAAGAAGCCGAAATGCCCGGTCTGCAGGACCGCCACGCTTTCCCGGCAGATGTCGGCGTTTGCGTTTACGGGCAAAGCCAAGGAGGACGGGGACACCGACGACCTGCCTTTCGACGAAGCCAAGATGGAGAAGGCCATGAATATGCTGGCCGGTGAGGCTGAAAACCTGAATGAGGAGGATCCCCGCCAGGCCGCCAACCTGATGCGCAAGTTGACGGATATGACCGGCATGGAATTGGGAGCCGGGATGCAGGAAGCGCTCAGGCGCATGGAAGCCGGTGAAGACCCCGATGACATCGAAGCTGAAATGGGGGATTTGCTGGAAGATGAAGAGCCCTTTGTGTTGCCCGAAAAAACGGGGTCCGCCAAAACGACCAAACGGGCGGCACCGAAAAGGGATGAGATCCTCTATGACCTTTAGGGGGGAATCATAATGGATAAAAAAATATTGGATAAATTGGAGGTTCAGCAGGGAGATATTACCCAGTTCGATGTTGATGCCATTGTCAACGCCGCCAATACGTCCCTTCTGGGCGGCGGTGGGGTTGACGGTACCATTCACAGAGCGGCCGGCCCGGATTTGCTGGAAGAGTGCCGCGGGCTGGGTGGATGCCCGACCGGCGAGGCCCGCATAACCGGAGGTCATCGACTCGCGGCCCGCCACGTCATCCACACGGTGGGCCCGGTTTACAGCGGCAAGCCTCGAGACAAAACCCTGCTGGCCGCCTGTTACCGCAACAGTCTGCAGCTTGCCGCTGACTACGGCTTGAGCTCGATAGCCTTCCCGGCCGTAAGCTGCGGCGTGTACGGATATCCCATCGAAAAAGCCTGCAAAATCGCTGTAGACACCACCCTGGCTTGTCTAGAAGCGGCCCCATCGATTGCCAGGGTGATTTTCATGCTGTTTTCGCCCGATCATTTGAACGTATATGGGCAATATCTGAATTCGTTAAGACAGGATTGACCATTGCCAATAGATCAGGCTGAACGAGCCCTTTGCCGTCTCTGCTGTCGATTAGGGGTCCTGCAACGCATACCCCGACCGGACAGAGCAGGGCTAGCGAAACTATTCGAGCCCTCAAATAGTTAAAGTTATCGCTCCTGGCTGCCGATAACAAAAGATTGACAAAACCGGTCTGCGTTATTACCATTAAGCTAATTTTTTAGATCAGATCCATTCTGGCAGGTTGAATCGCGCTGATCGTATTCCAGTTCAAGGAGGATGATATGGTAGAAGTTACCGAAGCAGCAACCCAGCAAATCGCCGAATATTTCAAGGATCGGGAAGTCGCACCCATCCGGATTTTCTTAAATGATGGGGGATGAGGCGGCCCGTCCCTGGCCATGGCTCTGGACGAGCCTAGAGATACCGACAACGTGTATGACGCTAACGGATTTCAGTTCATCGTTGACAAGGAGTTTTATGAAAAAGCCCAACCCGTGACGGTCGACTTTCTCGGCTATGGCTTTAAAATCAGCTCCAGCATCGAATTTGGACCGGACTCAGCATGTTCCTCCTGCGGCAGCAACACCAGCTGCGGTTGATTTATCTATAACAACAGCACAACCCCGAAAAGGCAACGCTTCAAAGTGTTGCCTTTTTTTTATCCACCCAGCGCCTGCGTGGAACCATCGCGGCCCGTCGCGGGACCTATCCGCAGGATAAGACATGATGAAATCTTCCCAAGGGGATAATAGGGTAACCGAGATCGTTCGCTACCACGAAGAGACCAAGCACCATTTCGACCGCTACGCGCGCTCGGCCGGGCGCATGGATTGGGACAACCAGCCCCATCCCTTTCGCTTCTACGATGGTGTCGAAAACGTCAGCCTGCCGTTTCTGACCGACGATCCGGCAGCAACCTATGCGGATCTTTACCGGCGTGGCATCCATGCCCCACAGGAGATCACCCTGGCAAACATCGCCGGCGTGCTCGAGCTGTCCCTGGGATTGTCGGCCTGGAAGGCGGCCGGAAGTTCACGCTGGGCGCTGCGCATAAATCCTTCCAGCGGCAACCTTCACCCCACCGAGGCCCACCTCGTCGTGCCCCGGATAAAAGGCCTCGAAGGCGGCGTCTACCACTACAGTCCCTTGCGTCACGCGCTGGAGCAGCGCGCCATCGTCCCCGCCAATGTCTGGGAACAGATAACTGCTCATTTTGACAGCCGCGGTTTTCTGATCGGTTTAAGCAGCATCTTCTGGCGCGAATCCTGGAAATACGGGGAACGCGCGTTTCGCTACTGCAACCATGACGTCGGCCACGCCGCGGCGGCGCTCAGCCTGGCAGCGAATCTATTCGGCTGGAAAGCGTCGTATCTATCTGGTCTATCTGATCGCGACATCCAAACCGTGCTTGGTTTCGATAGAACCCGGTTCACCCCTTTGGAAGAAGAGCACCCGGATCTGATGTGCTGGGTCCATCCCGATCCCTGTCCGAAGATGCCCCACCGGTTGACGGATGCCATCATGGCCGCCTTTGGAAAATTGGCGTTCCAGGGGCAGCCGAACCGGCTGAGCAGACGACCCGTCAACTGGGAAATCATCTACCACGCAGCCAGGCTGACCGGCAAACCGGCGACTGTGGATCACCATCGTGACACCGTCGACCGGCCCGGATACCGGTATGATCCCGTCGAAACGGCGGCGGCCAAGGTCATTCGCCGGCGCAGAAGCGCCACCGCCTTTGACAGCAACACCTCGTTTACCAGGGATCAATTTCTGGGAATCCTGGACGAGACCCTGCCCCGCCGCGATCGCGCCCCTTTTGACGCTCGCCTCGGTGAACCGCAACTGCACCTGCTCCTTTTCGTCCACCGGGTCGAGGGACTCAGCCCCGGTCTTTATTTTCTGATCCGCAGCAGCAGCGCCGCCGCCCGCCTGCGGCGGCTGACTCGATCTCATTTCGCATGGCAGCCGGTTGCAGGCAGGTTCCCATTGTTCCTGCTGCAAAAAGGCGACTTCAGACAGCAAGCCATGATGGTCAGCTGCCATCAGGAGATTGCCGGTCACAGCGCCTTCTCCCTGGGGATGATCTCCGCCTTCCGAGCCCCCGTCAGCACCGATCCTTCCGCCTACCGACGGCTTTTCTGGGAAAGCGGCATGATCGGTCAGGTATTGTATCTGGCGGCAGAGGCCCGCGGGCTGCGGGGAACCGGCATCGGCTGTTTCTTTGACGATGCTGTGCACGACATACTCGGCTTGACTGACAATCAATACCAGAGCCTGTACCACTTCACCATCGGGAAACCGTTGGAGGATCCGCGGCTGGCCACCTATCCCCCCTATGACCACCTCAAGGATCGCTGAAACTGCCGGCGCGTTGCACCCGATTATATTCATGCCTATATTAACCGAAGGCTGGAAAGGCCGTGAAGCTATAGGCTGGAAAGCGTGGACGCCAGGGCATATGACGCAATGTCGGCTTTCCAGCCGCTCAACATTCTGGCTTCCGAGCTTTATAGCCTCCCGACCCCACTATTCCAACAGATCCTGACAGACTTCAGGATTATTGCAGAAAGCGCGATCTCGGAACCGAAAAGGAACAACTTATGCCGCCCCCCAACCACCTCATCAATGAAAAGAGCCCCTATCTCATACAGCATGCCCACAATCCAGTGGATTGGCATCCCTGGTCAGAGGCCACTTTTAATCGGGCCAGAACCGAAAACAAGCCTGTTTTTCTTTCGATCGGGTACGCCACCTGCCACTGGTGCCACGTCATGGAAAAGGAATCATTCGAGGATGAAGAAGCAGCCGGATACCTCAATGACACCTTTATCTGCATCAAGGTGGACCGCGAAGAACGCCCGGATATCGATGCGGTCTATATGGCCGCCTGTCAGATGCTCACCGGAAGCGGCGGGTGGCCGCTGAGCATCTTTATGACCCCGGCGAAAAAGCCCTTTTTCGCAGCCACCTACCTGCCTAAAAACAGCCGTTCCGGAAGAGCCGGGTTGATCGATATCTGCCGACAGGTAAAAAAATTGTGGGTCGACGACATTCAAAAGATCGAAAACTCGGCCGCCGGCATCACCGGCAGCCTGGACCGCGCCTTTGCCTTTACCGCGGCCGAGGCCCCCGAAGCCGACCTGCTCGAAACGGCCTTTAGCCAGATCAAAAAGGGTTTCGATCCCCAATTCGGCGGCTTTGGACCGGCCCCCAAGTTTCCGACGCCCCACCGGCTGCTTTTTTTTCTGCGCCACCACCACCGCACCGGCGACGCCCGCGCCCTGGAGATGGTCGAAAAAACACTGACCGCCATGCGCCTGGGGGGCATCTGGGATCATGTCGGCTTTGGTTTTCACCGCTACGCCACCGACGGCCGCTGGCTGCTGCCGCACTTTGAAAAAATGCTCTACGATCAAGCCCTGATTGCCACCGTCTATCTGGAGGCCTTTCAGATTACCCGAAACGGCCTGTTTGCCCGAACTGCCGAGGATATCTTTACCTACGTGCTGCGGGATATGACGTCGCCGGAAGGAGCTTTCTATTCGGCCGAGGACGCCGACAGCGAAGGGGAAGAAGGCAAATTTTATGTCTGGACGACAGAAGAATTTCAATTGGTGCTCAAAGACCGGGACCCGCAACGCTGGGAGACGATTCTGCGGCTGAGCCCCGACGGCAATTTCCTGGATGAGGCCACCCGCCAAAAGACCGGGGCCAACATCATCCACCTGACGGCGCCAATCGAGAATTGGGCCCGCAAGGCGGGCATCTCCCGGGCGCAAATCGAATCCGAGTGGGCTCAAGTCCGCGAACAGCTCTATGAGGCGCGCAGACGGCGGATTCACCCGCTAAAAGACGACAAAATTCTGACCGACTGGAACGGGCTGATGATCGCGGCTCTGGCCCTGGGGGCCAGGACACTGAAGCGGCCCGAATACGAAACGGCAGCGTGTCGGGCCGCTGACTTTGTCCTGCAAAACATGAAGGACGCCCGGGGCCGTCTCTTTCATCGTTTCCGTGAGGGTGAACTGGCCGTGGCGGCCCACGCCGGCGATTATGCCTTCTTGATTCACGGACTTTTAAGCCTCTATCAGACAAGCTTCGATCTTGGATTTGCCGAGCAGGCCCAGGCGCTGCAGGCGGAAATGACGGCCCGTTTCTGGGATGAGGAAAACGGCGGCTATTATTCGACACCCGCAGACAGTGTCGAACTTCCCGTGCGTCCCAAGGAATTGTATGACGGCGCCATTCCATCGGCCAACTCGGTGGCCCTGCACAATTTGTTGATCCTGTCCAGATTGACCGGCGACCAGCGATTGGAAGATCGGGCCCAGGCCCAGATCCGCGCTTTTGCCGGTACGGTTAAGTCCCAGCCTTCCGCCTTCACTTATTTTCTGTGCGCCCTTGACTTTGCTTTACGCCCGGGCGAGGAAGTTGTAATCACGGGCGAGCCGCAGGCCGCCGACACCCGCAGACTACTGGCGGCTTTGAATATCAATTTTTCCCCAAACCAGATCGCCATCGTCAAAACGGTGCAAAACGCCGCGCAATTAAACAAATTTGCGGCATACACCGACGGCCTTGAAATCATTGAAGGCCGGGCCACGGCCCATGTTTGCCGCAACGGGTCCTGCACCGGTTCGACAACCGATACCCAAACCATGCTCGCAAAAATTTTGGGGAGCGGGTAAAATGGACAACCTAGAATTTGAAACCCTGACGGCCGAAGAACTCAAACTGTTTGTCGACAATCAGCGCGAAGAGCGCTATCTGCTGATCGATGTGCGCCAGCCTTGGGAGTACGAACGGGGACATATCCCCGGCGCCGTGCTGATGCCCCTGGCGGAAGTCGAAACCGGATTGTTCAGCCTGCCCGCCGAGCGGGATTTGATTTTTTATTGTCACAACGGCGGGCGTTCCCAATGGGCCGCTTCCCTTGCCGGTGAAGGCCAGGTCTGCGAAAAAACCGTTTATCACCTGATGCACGGCCTCTTGGGTTGGAAAGGCAGAATTCAGCCGGGATATCCCCGGGTCCAGGTTTTTGAACCGAACCGGGGCCTGCCGGAGTTGCTGGAAACCGCCATGGACCTGGAAAAAGGGGCCTGGCGCTTCTACCGCCATGTCATGGACCGGTACCCGCACGATCCCATTCACCCGTTCCTGGAACAGCTTGCAAAGGCCGAAAAAGCCCATGCCGAGCTGCTGTATCATTTCAGGGCAGACTTGGAAAACAATTTGCCGGGCTTCGAGCGGCTATACCAGAGCCTGCCGGGCAGCATTCTGGAGAGCGGTCAAAGCTATGAGAGCGCCTGCCGCCAGCTGGATGCTGACGACGACCGGGGCTGCCCGGCGGTCATCGATCTGGCCATGGCCATCGAATTTGCAGCCTACGACCTGTACCGCACCATGGCGGAACAAAGCAGCGACCCCGGAGCCAAGTCCGCCTTTCTTTCCATCGCCCAGGCCGAAAAGGCCCATATGCGGGTCCTGACCCGGGCACTAACAATTACATCGCAACCGGAAGTCGACTAACCATGGACATGCACGCCGATACAACAAAAATAGATGATCTGCTCGCCGCGCAACGACGCTTTTTTGCCAGCGGCCGAACCAAAGACATTGCATTTCGAAAGGAAAATTTGGCCATCCTGGATGAATCCCTGCGCTCCAGCGAAGCCAAGGTGTTAAAAGCGTTGCAGCAGGATCTGTCCAAATCCTCTTACGAAGGCTATCTGACGGAGTTTGGAATTATTGTGGACGAAATTCGATATGTGAAACGGCACATAAGCAGATGGGCCAGACCCCGCAGGGTCCGCAGCCACATGCTGCAGTTTCCGGGCGCCAGCTATATATACCCCGAGCCTTACGGCATATCGCTGATTATTTCCCCCTGGAACTATCCCTTTCAGCTCGTCATGGCACCCCTGATCGGTTCCATCGCAGCCGGCAACTGCAGTGTCGTCAAGCCCTCGGAGTACACAGCGCACACATCCGCGGTTATCGCCGATATTATCGGCCGCTGTTTCGACCCTGAGTACATCGCCGTGGTCGAGGGCGACGCCCAGGTCGCCGGCGACTTGCTCGAAGCGCCCTTTGACTATATTTTCTTTACCGGCAGCCAGGCCACCGGCAGAATCGTCATGGCGGCCGCCGCCAGGCATCTGACGCCGGTGACCCTGGAACTGGGCGGCAAAAGCCCGTGTATTGTCGATCGCAGCGTCGATCCGGACCGGGCCGCCCGGCGCATTGTTTCCGGCAAGTTCATCAACGCCGGCCAGACCTGTATCGCGCCGGACTACCTGCTGGTCCACCGCTCGCTGAAATCGGAGCTGTTGAACCGGATTCAAGCGCAGATTCGCCAATTTTACGGAGAAGATCCCCGCCAAAGCCCGGATTACCCACGCATCATCAATGAGCGGCACTTTTCCCGCCTGGCAAGTTTTCTAACCAGCGGCAGTGTCATCAGCGGTGGACAGACCGACCGTCAGAATCTTTACATCGCACCGACCCTCCTGGATGACATTGCCTGGGATGATCCCATCATGCAGGAAGAAATATTCGGTCCGATCCTGCCGGTGATGGACTATGAGAAATTATCCGACGCCATCATCCAGCTGCAGAAGCTGCCCCGGCCGCTGGCCCTGTATCTTTTTTCCAACAACAGGCAGGTTAAGGACAGAATCCTCAAAGAGATCTCATTCGGCGGCGGCTGCATCAACGATACCCTGCTGCATTTCGTCAACCCCCGCCTGCCCTTCGGCGGCGTCGTCGGCAGCGGTATCGGCAGCTATCACGGCAAGGCCAGCTTCAACACCTTTTCGCACCACAAAAGCATTCTTAAAAAACCGCTCGGGTTTGACATCGCATTGCGCTATCCACCATTTAAAAACAAGCTCAATGTACTCAGAAGGCTGATGCGATGAACCGCTGCCCGGCAAGAAATTCGGGTCGGTCAGTCCGGAGCTTCCATTGCGGATTTGCCGTCCGTGCCTGTCGCAGAAATGACGGAACACCGAAATTATAAATAGAATGAACAATAGGGAAATCCAGACGTACCGCCGGGCATTGATCAACTGGTACCGGGCCAACCAGCGCGACCTGCCGTGGCGCCAAACGGACGATCCCTACCGCATCTGGGTGTCGGAAGTCATGCTGCAGCAGACCCAGGTTGCTACGGTTATACCCTACTATCACCGCTTTCTGAAGCATTTCGCTGATCTTGCCAGCCTGGCCCGGGCCGATTCACAGTCGGTTTTAAAAGCATGGGAGGGTCTCGGATATTACGCCCGCGCCCGCAATTTGCATCGGGCCGCAGGCATCGTCCTAAAGGAACACGGCGGTAGAATTCCGGACCGCTGGGAACATTTTCGCCGGCTGCCAGGCGTAGGAGACTACATCGCCGCAGCGGTATTGAGCCTGGCCTTTGAACAGCCCTACGCGGTCGTGGACGGCAACGTCAAACGCGTGCTGGCACGCCTGCTGGTCATCGATCATGCCGTCAATGCATCTTCATCGGCAACCAAATTTAAAGAGGTAGCCGGGCGTCTGCTCGACCGCAGGACACCGGGTACTTACAACCAGGCCATCATGGAACTCGGGGCAATGGTGTGCAAACCCGGCCGGCCGCTGTGCGGCATGTGTCCGGTGCACACCCATTGCCGTGCCCGTCAAACCGGCCGGGTGCCGGATTATCCGGTAAAACTAAAAAAAGCGCCCGTACCGCAATACCGCATCGCGGTAGGCGTGGTGTTTAAAAACGGCCGCGTGTTGATCACCCGGCGCAAACCGGAGGGACTGCTCGGCGGCCTGTGGGAATTTCCGGGGGGCAAGATTCGGCCCGGCGAAGACCCTGCGGCGGCGTGCATCCGGGAAATAGAGGAGGAAGCCAACCTCGCCGTCGCGGTGGAATCGCATCTGAAGCGAGTTCGGCACGCCTACACCCATTTCAAGATCGTCATGGATGTTTTCTGCTGCTCCTATGTCGCGGGCCGGGTTGCATTAAACGGCCCGGTCGAACATCGCTGGATCAGCCTGGGAAAGCTCGACGACTTCCCCTTTCCCAGGGCCAATCACAAGTTTTTCCCGGAGTTGAAACGCTACAAGCACCGGGGGATTGGGGATCAGCAATGAGCAATGCCGATCAGCCGGGAGGCGTGGAGGCTGGGAATGGCATTCGGCCTTCGACTATCGGCGCAAGGTACATATCCCGAAGCGCGTGCGCCGAACACCGAAAGCCGTGTTTGTCCTTGCGCCATCTGTCTCTAAACTGACAATCTCAAATTTTTTGGCTCCGATGACGAGTAACCCGTAACCAGTGACCAGTGACCAGCTGCCAGAATCCAGCAGCCAGCAACGAGCAACGAGTATTATGCCCGACATTCTTCTCATCCAGCCGCCGATCAGGGACTTTTATCTGACCGCCAAGCGCACCATCCCCTATGGCCTGACGTGCATTGCCGCCGCCCTCATCAAAAGCGGATTTTCGGTGGCAATCCTGGATGCACTGGCGACGTCGAAATCACGTCCGCGCGAAATTCCGCAGGAAATGCAATACCTGCAGCCCTACTACGGGCGGCCGGACCTGTCGCCTTTCGCGCTGTTCCACCGCTTCAGGCATTACGGCTACAGTTACGATCACCTTGGGGCTGAAGCCGGGGCATCCGGTGCCTTTCTGGTGGGGATATCTTCTTTATTCACCCCTTATGTGAAGCAAGCCCTTCGCACCGCTGAAATCGTCAAAGCCCGCCTGCCCGGGGCCAAGGTCGTCCTGGGCGGCCATCACCCCAGCGCCATGCCCGAAGCGGTCATGGCTTCGGCGGCAGTCGATTTTGTCCTCCGCGGCGAGGGCGAGGCTGCCATGCCGCAGCTGGCCAGAGCCCTGTCACAACGCGGCCGCTACGAAGCCATCCCGGGGCTGGTGTTCAGAACCGCCGACGGCCGCCTTCAGATCAATCCCGTCGCCCGGATGCGGAAACTGGATGACTATCCCTTGCCGGCCGCCGGGCTCATCAAGCAAAAGTACTACCGCCGGCGCAGCGGGGCCGGTATGGTCGTTGTCGCCAGCCGCGGCTGTCCGCTGAAGTGCAGTTACTGCTCCGTCCGAAGCCGATCCGATCTGAATTACCGCCGGCGCAGCGTCGAGGCCGTCATGGCCGAAATCGATGCATTTGCCGGTCGCAGTCATCTGGGCTTCATAGATTTTGAAGACGAGAACCTGTCATTGGACCGGCGATGGTTTTTGACACTCCTGGGGGAGATTTCAAGCCGTTTCGGACGATCCCGGCCGGAACTCAGGGCCATGAACGGGCTGTACCCCCCAAGCCTCGATGAAGAGGTCATTGCCGCCATGCAGGCCGCCGGCTTCAAGACTCTCAACCTTTCCCTGGCCTCGACCGTGACGCCGCAGTGTGACCGTTTCAGACGCGCGGATGTAAGCGCGGCCTTTGATCGGGCCTTGAATTTGGCGGAGCGTTATGGCATGAACGCTGTTGGATATGTGATTTGCGCCGCGCCTTTTCAGCGGCCTGAAGATTCATTGTCAGATCTGCTTTATTTGGCCGGCAGGCGGGTGCTGGCGGGCGTATCCATCTTTTATCCGGCGCCGGGCAGCCGGGATTATGAGGAGTGCCGCAGGCAGGGGCTGTTGCCGGAGCATTTTTCCGCCATGCGCTCGAGCGCTTTGCCCTTGTCCCACACGACCAGCAGAAAAGAGGCCGCGACCCTGCTCAGGCTGGCGCGCATGCTCAATTTTATGAAATCCCTGCTGGATGCGGGATCCGCTATTCCGCCAGCATCCTCCGACGCGATCCGGGTAGATGATCCCGGCCACCGGATCGAGACCGGCAGGCGCCTGATCTCCAAATTCTTACACGACGGCGGCATCAGAGGGATTGACCCGGACGGGGAAGTCTATGACCACAGGGTTTCCCGTGAAATAAGCCGTGAGTTCGGAGCGCGCCTGGCCCGTATAAAAATACGAGGGACCAGATAGTGTTGTACCCCGAAATTATATTGCTTAGTTGAGAGGTCGGGGGGTTTTTCAATCCCTGCTATGTCCGGTTAGGGTACGCGCCCGGGCCGGCCGCAACAAATCCGTACCGGACTCCGCAACAAACAGCGCAGTGCGACTAAATGATAGCACAAACAATCAGGGGGAGAAACTTCCCGACGCCCCAAATAGCTGAGACTGAGGTTTTAAGTTAAGAAGAAACCCTGAATTCAAAAAATCTCAAGCACCAATGAAATTGCTCGCTTTCTGAGACCCTGGGCCCGCGGCGGCGGTTTTCCGAGCGAGCTTAGCAAAGGCGCGACCTATGAAGAAATCAACCGATCCGCGAATGCATACGGCTGAACACATTCTCAACCAGACCATGGACAGGATGTTCAATTGCGGCCGCTGCTTCAACGCCCACATCGAGAAAAAAAAGTCCAAATGCGACTACCGTTTCGATCGGGAGCTGACCGGAGCGGAACTGGCGCAGATCCAATCCCGGGTCAACCGGGTTGTGGCCGCCGATTTGCCGGTTACCGCAGCACAGATTTCACGCGCCGAAGCCGAGAATAAATACAATACCGAAAAACTGCCGGCCAATGCCGGCGATACCATCCGGATCATCCACATCGGAGACTATGATGCCTGCCCCTGTATCGGATCCCACGTGGCATCTACCGGTGAAATTTCGGGGTTCAGAATAACCACCGCGAGCTTTGACAACGGGGTGTTGAGAATCCGCTTCAAATTCGACCCGTCGCGGGAAGGTTAACCGCAGGTCCCCCGAGGGTCTATCGGTCGGCCGGTCCGGAGGCGACAGGACCGCTGTCCGCAGCTTCAAGATATCTTCACAAATCTCTGCCTGCCTGACGATTCGGGTTGCAGGCCGATGTCAGGCCCAGCTTCAAGGAGCAATTCAGCGCACACCAAAAGGCATTCCTGCTCATGATCAACCGGTTAGCGTCGCGCGAAGACTAGGTGCGGCCTTACGGCGGCCGGAATTTCCCGGAGAAAAATTCGCCACCCCAGGCTTGAAAAGGAAGGGATTAGGAACCATATTGTATGGACAAAAGTTGAGCAGAAGATTACAAAACCATTCTTGGAAAGGAGTTTCAAATGAGCGTACTGGTAACCCAACAAGCACCGGATTTTACAGCCCCGGCAGTCATGCCGGACGGCGTCATCAATGAAGAATTTAAACTTGCGGATCTGCGCGGCAAATATGTGGTATTGTTTTTCTGGCCGTTGGATTTCACTTTCGTCTGCCCGACGGAAATCATTGCCCACCACAAACGCGTCGAACAATTTAAGGAGCGCAACGTCGAGGTGGTCGGTGTGTCGATCGACTCCCAGTTTACCCACTTTGCCTATCGCGAGACGGCGGTCAAAGACGGGGGCATCGGCGCGGTGGACTTTCCCATCGTGGCGGACATCAAACATGAAATCACCCGGGCCTACGGTATCGAGCACCCGGACGGTGTCGCCCTGCGGGCCTCGTTTCTGATCGACAAAGAGGGCGTCGTCCAGCACCAGATCGTCAACAATTTGCCGCTCGGGCGCAACGTCGATGAAATGCTGCGCCTGGCCGATGCCCTGCAGTTCGCCGAGGAATACGGGGAAGTCTGCCCGGCCGGCTGGAACAAGGGTGATGAAGCCATGAAACCAACGGCAGAGGGTGTGGCGGACTATTTGTCAAAACATTCCGAAGATCTCTAGGGTTTGGCACCGGAAATTATTATGCAAAACCGACAGGCTGTATCGCGGTTTACCGGCGGGCCTCTATTCGCAGGGGCGGGAACCAAGTCCCGCCCCCGCTTCTTCCTCAGCGCCTAGCGCGATTGTCATGTTTGAAATAGCTTCCGTCCGCTATATTCGATAAGTTCTCCTGTTAGGAAAGCTGGCAAAAGGAACATACATGACGAATAAGGATAGATTGTGAGAGCGAAGCGAACGACAATCTTATCCTGTGGTTGGACAAGCCCGACAAGGAAGCACGGTTTATATATAGGCAAATATATTTTTTGAACAGTGATGCGATTAAGAC